>Ga0187827_10005705_pt1 | contig 14618 bp, 13 predicted proteins | sample ETNtaG_39_FD_167969 | JGI IMG/M metagenome (GOLD analysis project Ga0187827, IMG submission 167969) | Marine microbial and viral communities from oxygen minimum zone, Eastern Pacific Ocean - ETNP2014_SV_150_PacBio MetaG (Illumina Assembly) | ecosystem: Environmental > Aquatic > Marine > Hypoxic...
TAAATCAATAAGCATGCGTGGAGACATGCCAAATACTGTTGCTAAACGAAAGCTAATAGCATTTGGGTGCTGCATTAATTTCTTTTCAATTTCAACTTTTTCTATTGCATACTGTGAAATTGGACGTAAAGGAGACTCTTCATTGCAATAATTATCTTTATCTCCTGTTCCATACGCACTATTTGTAGTAGGCATCAGCACTATTTGATCCTTAGAAAGAAGCCTAAGCATTAATTCAATTGCATTGTGATTAATCGTAGTTGCTCCAATTGGATCTAAATTACACAATGGAGCGCCAACTAAAGCAGCCAAAGGGATAATAATGTCTGCTTCCTTCATTAGTTTTGACATTGTATCTTTTTGTCGTATATCACCTTTAACAACATTAAAGTTGGGGTGGTAACAACAATGATTTAAGCTAGATTGTTTAAACAAAAAATTATCAAGAACGGTCACTTTATGGCCTGCCACTAGCAGGTCTGGAACTATTGTTGACCCCAAATAACCAGCCCCACCTGTAACTAAAATATTAAACGACATATTTTTCCTTATTAATTAAAAATAATTCCAAATTTTATAGGTTTTCAGCTAACAATTTTCTCAAATAAGTGTATAAAAATAATATTATTTTTTTACTGTCACTATCTTTTATACATACAAGAAATAACCTATACTCATATATATCCTAATCAATCCTCCAGAATTTTTTGCGCACGATAATAATCTTCTGGTACACCAATATCAATAAATTTTCCATAACATTCAATGCCAAAGAGCTTACCTCCTAAAGAAAGAAAAGATGGCAATAGTTGATCTTCTAATGAAGATTTAATTCCTGGATTTAAATTAAGCCTAGAAATTGCAGATGGATTTATAAGATATACCCCACCATTTACTAACAAATCAATCTGACTTTGTTTTGATTTCAAGACAACAATCTCTCCAGTTTTTGCCAATTCAACCCCCATATAACGATCTAGGTCTTTTGATTTAAATAATGACATAGTCCATTCAGCATTATGTTTGCTATGGAATAAGCATAGATCATTCAAGTTAACCTCAAAAAAAGTGTCTCCATTGAGCAGCAAAAATGGTTCAGCTAAGTTTTTTGCAGCCATTAAGAGCCCTCCTCCAGTCCCAAGTGGGGTATTTTCATGAGCATAATTAATTTGCACAGAACGATAACTATCCCCAAAATGACTTGAAATTGATTGATTGAGATATCCAACAGAAAGAATAAATCTTGAAATACCTTGTTCGATCCAGAAATCCATCTGATACTCCAAAAATGGTCGATTACGAATTGGTGCCATTGGTTTTGGTATTCCTTTAAGTACCCCTTTTAAGCGAGTACCTAAGCCCCCTGCGAGAATAATAGCAGTTGAAATCATATTTTATAAGTTATTCAACTTTATTAAGAATATTGCATATATCATCAATTTCTTCATCATGTAAATCAGGGAAGTTTCCAATGTAAAAACCGTAATAATGGATATGTTCTGTCTCAGGAAAACTCAAGTAAGCATTCTCTGGCAAAATTTCTTTAATATATGGCTGGCGTGTCTGGTTACCACCACCAGCACTCCCACGTCGATATTCTACACCAGACTCATCCATCCTTGCCATAAGCCTTTTAACAAAATCATTATCAGGTTTTTTTAATATAAGGTTAAAAGCATAGTTACTAGAGCCTTCTAGTTTAAAGTCCGTACGGTACTTAGTTGAATCAAGCTGATTAATAAATCTTTTTAAGTTTTCAGTTCGCCGTTCAACAATACTATCTAACCTTTTGAGCTGACTAAGCCCCAAAATACCTCCTATTTCATTATTGCGAAAATTGTATGCAGGAAACGCGAAAATAAAATCTGGATTAAGGTCTGGATTAGCTTTTTGATAAGCCTTACGCACTTCAGGATCATTTGATTCACGAACCATCCCATGTGATCTAAGCATTCTTAATTGTTGGTAAACTTCAGAGTCATTAGTGCAAACCATGCCTCCTTCAATCGTACTCATATGATGTGCATAAAAAAAGGAAAAATTGGAAATCCAGCCGATACTCCCAACTTTTTGATTATTATGAGAAGCCCCATGTGATTCACAAGCATCTTCAATTAGTGAAATATTTTTTTCATTAAGCTTAATAATTAACTCATTTGTTAGTCCATCAAAACCTTGAATATGTGATAAAAAAACTGCACGAGTTTTACTTGTTATTTTAGATAATACTTGCTTATTATTCATAGCCAAAGAGTGTCGATCTGTATCAACAAAAATAGGAGTAAATCCATTTTGTAATACAGAGGAAATATCAGAAATCCAAGTTAATGTTGGAACAATAACTTCGCCACCTTCAGGGTAGCGAATTTTAAGGATTGCCATAGTTAATAGGTTGGCTGACGAACCTGAATTCACAAATACACTATATTTAACACCCAGCCATCTAGACCATTCTTCTTCAAAAGCTCTAACATAGTGGCCATTTGTAAGAATTGGATCATCTTGCTGCAAGTGTTGAATTACAGCATCTAAATCTTCTCTTAAAATATTGTTGCGCATTAATGGGTATCTCATTAGTATTCCTTTAACTTTATTTACTAGAAATGAAAAGGTAGTCTTTGATTAAATCAATTTAGAAGTTAATTAAATTAACTCAAGTAATTAATATCTAATCTCCAAATATTTTTCGTTTTAATCTTAAGCCTGCCATTTTCATTATATTTTCTCTTGCTCTAGCGCCACTCATATTTGTTGTGCCCGCATTAACATTTTGACCGTAAACAACAAATACAAGAAATCTTGGCATCAATTCAATGATTCTATCTAATACTTCTTGGTGTGCTAGCCTTTCGGCGGTAACATCAATAATGCCAATATTGTAACCAACCGATCTACATGATTCCGCTAAAAGTAAAGCCCAAGTTGGCGTTTCAACTGCAGAATATTTTTTTGACAATCCTTGATAAATTTCTGAAGCATTATCAGGAGAAATAAATAACGCATCTTTCATATATTCTTATCAACTATTCAATTAATTAAAAACAATAGTTTTCGTTTAATTATTGTTTAGGTAAAGTTTATCCATAAAATCATATACCTGTTCTAATACTGACTGAAGACCTATCCCAACTTTTTCATGTAGCTCTTCCCTAGAGCCCAACTCAAAACTATAGCTCGGTTCTACACCTATATTCAGAATTTTAATAGAAATGTTTCTGCGAGAAATAAACTCAAACAACATAGAATCAAGTCCGCCCCGTCCCCTAAAACCTTCTTCAAGACTTACTACACCAGAGTATGAATCTAATAGTGCCTTAAGTTTAGTATCAGAAAAATTAGTCAAATCAAATATGTCAATTACACTTACTAACTGCCCATCTCTCTCAAACTCACTTGCTACTTTCAATGCTGTGTGCAACATGAAACCAGTAGCAATCAAACAAACTTCACCGCCTTGCTTATGAACATGAAAACCATTTGAAATTACAGGTGCTGCTGACTCATAAACTATAGGCAATACTTGCGCATCAAAACGCAAATATTTAAGACCATTTAAATTAACACAGTTGTCAAACAATTCAGCTGCTGCAATATGGTCAGACGGAGAAAGTATCTGAAAGTTAGGTAGAGCTCTCATAATAGTAATATCTTCATAACACTGATGGGTTGGACCTGAAACTACGTAACTATAACCTGCACCAACTCCAATTAAATTCACATTCATCGGTCTAACTTCAGAAAGTAGTGAAAGACTAACCCTAATTTGTTCATAACAACGCATAGTAATAAAGGGGGCAATTGAATACGCAAAAACAGTAAAACCTTCGAGAGCTAGACCAGCAGAAATATTAATCAGATTTTGTTCAGCAATGCCAACATTTACAAAACGATCAGAAAAATTCTCACGAATTTTATCAAGTACAGGAGATCCAAAATCAGCACTTACAAAATAAATTGAGCTGTTACAATTCATATCCTGATAAATTCTTTCTAAAAATGCATCACGCATTGGAAGTGCTTTAATACTCATCCCTCCTTCTCCAGCAGCTTTACAGCTAATTTCTCTAATAAGCTCTCAATCAGCTCTGGTTTAGGATTAATAATATGAGAAAGTGGCACATCTTGTAAACCAGGTACACCTCTTCCCTTCAATGTTGAAGCAATGATTACTTTAGGTTTGCCCTTTCTAGTATTTTTTTGCTTTAGTAGTGAGCTTTGTACTGCTATCACATCATGTCCATCAATTTCTTTACAGTCCCAACCAAAAGAAGAGAAACGCTTCGATAAGTCACTATGTGAAACAATATTATCAGTATGGTCCAGCATACTGATGCGATTGTTATCCACAATTAAATTTAGATTATCAAGATTATGATGAGATGCAAACATGATTGCCTCCCAATTTGCACCTTCATGCAGCTCTCCATCTCCAGTAACAACAAAAACACTTTGATTACTCCCTTTATTTTTGAGTGCCAATGAAATACCGGAGGCTACACCTAAACCGTGACCTAATGAACCATTTACAGTTTCATATCCAGGAATTATTGGGTCAGGAATTCCACCAAGAAAACTACCTTTCTGACAAACTCGTTGTAACTCCTGTAATGGGAAAAAACCAAGATCTGCAAGAATTGGGTACATACAAATAGAACCATGACCTTTACTGATAATACAACGGTCACGTTTTTCATCCAATGGTTCAGATGGATTAAATTTTATTACACCTCCATAGTAAAGCGCTACAAATATCTCAATTGGAGACAGAGAAGATGCTAATCTTGTCTCGGGAGCTCTAAGATGAATGGCCAAAGTTTCTTGCCAGACCCAAAGGGCTTTTTTTCTAAGGTTATCAGCCTGGTAAAAAATATTTTTTTTCATATAAGTTTTTTATTGAAATTGAGATATATTTTTTAGATACCATTGATACGTACACTCTAATCCTTCATCAAAATCAGTAGTCGCTTTCCACCCAATTGATTCAATCCTATTGTTATCAAGTAATTTACGTGGCGTACCATCTGGTTTAGATTTATCCCATTTAATTTTTCCTGAATAACCTACCATTCTACTAATTTTCTCAGCTAGAGATTTTATAGAAATATCACTCCCAACTCCAATATTAATTGGCAGTAAATCATTTGATAGTCTTGAAGTAAGGAGTAATATGCAAGCACCTACAATGTCATCAACAAATACAAATTCACGCTTTGAAGATCCAGTACCCCATAACACAACTTTATGGCTATCTTGTTCTTTTGCTTCATGAATACGCCTAATTAAAGCCGACAAAACATGAGAACTATTTAAATCAAAATTATCGTTCGGTCCATAAGCAGTGTTCGGAATGACGGGAATAAAAGTCACAAAGCCGTTTTGTTCATTAATACTTTTACACATTTGAACGCCAGCATATTTTGCTGAAGCATAAGCAATACTAGTCAGTTCTAGATGGCCAGTATAAAGTTGATTCTCTTTCATGGGTTGATGGGTATCTTTTGGATACATACAGGATGAGGCAAAAAATATTAGTCGCTTGACATGATATTCACGGGCTGCACTTAAAACATTTAGTTGGATGGATAGGTTCTTAAAAATAAAGTCTGCAGGATAGTCTCTATTCTGAATAATTCCACCCACTTTACCTGCTGCTAAAATAACAACTTCTGGCTGATTTTCACGAAAGAAATTGACCGTATCTTCCTTGCAAGTCAAGTCAAGCTCATGTTTGTCTTGTGTAATGATATTCTTGTAACCGTTTTTCTTAAAAAACCTAATAAATGCAGAACCTATTAGGCCTTTATGGCCAGCAACATAAATCTTTATATCTTTTTTGAAGTCATATTTCATAAGACAACAAATCAAAAACCATTCGGTTGGTAAACAACTATTTTAGAACCAGTATTTTCAAACTTAAATGGAACAAAAATCAAATTAGATAATGCTTTCTTTACCCTATCTTGATTTTCTGGTTTTACCATAAACAAGACAAAGCCACCCCCGCCAGCACCAAGAACTTTTCCACCTAAAGCTCCAGCCTTGAGAGCTGCATTATATAAATCATCAATCATTGTATTAGTAATTTTTTTCGAAAGGCCTCTCTTAACAAGCCATGACTTATGAAGTAGTTTCCCAAAGTCACCCAAAGGTGTATTGACATTGGTCAAAATTGAAGAGGCTTCATCAACCATTTCATACATTTCTTTCAATTGAGAATAGCAATTATCAATATTCATTATCTGGCTTTTAGTTATTTCTGTCGAGAGTCTAGAAACACCTGTAAAAAAAAGCATTAAATGGTCATTAAAGTCTTCCAATCTATCAGGGTTGGTAATTAATGGTTCAACTGCAAATGTGCCATCTTTATAAAAATTAATTTTATTAAAACCACCATATGCTGCTGAAATTTGATCTTGAGAACCTACAGACTCTTTAATCAAATCTTGCTCAATATGAATAGCTTTTTTTGCAAGTTCAATTGAAGAGCTGTTTTTACCTGTAAAAGCATTCATTGCATTTAACAAACCAACTGTAAATGAAGAACTTGATCCAAGTCCTGATCTTGCTGGCAAATCACCATCATGGTGTATTTCAAGGCCTTCTTTAGATTTATAATATTTCAATACCTCCCTAACTGAGGGATGTTGTATCGCATCAACTTTATCAACACTTTCAATCAAGGAATAAACAATTCTGTATTTATGGGCAAAAAAAGGAGGGAGTTTTCTCAAGCTAATATAGCAATATTTATCAAATGTAGTTGCAAGAACCTTACCGCCATGTTGATTGAACCAGGCTGGATAGTCAGTGCCTCCCCCGAAAAAAGACATCCGATATGGAGTTTTAGTAATAATCATAAAATTTTTATTAAATTAATAGAAAAATTTTCATTATAAAATGCTCTTTAAAAGGGGTATTTTCATACAATTTATAAGTCATCATTATATTTTTTATACCAAGAAAGAGTTTTTTTAATGCCCATATCTAATGATACTTTTGGCTTCCATCCAAATATAGCATATGCTTTAGAGCAATCTAAACAAATTGATGTTTTGACAGTTGGCTTAGTATTTTCATAAACCACTCTTTTGTTACTAATTCCAGAAATTTCTATAATCTTTTGTACTAATTTTTTTACGCTTATTGCTTTACCTGACCCTACATTAAATAAATGAAAAGAATTCTTATCATTAGTAGTAATTAATTTATCAACAAAATCAACAAGATCATCGATATATAGCAAGTCACGCTCCTCAGAACCATCACCCCATATTGATACTGTCTTTGAATCTTTCTTAAGTACTTTGCTAACTGTCGCTCCAAAAACATGTGAATTATCAAGATCGTATTTATCAAAAGGACCATATATATTAGAATGTCGAATTACATAATGATTGGTTCTGCCTAATCGTGAATAAAATTCACACATCTTCTCTATATAAACCTTTGTCCAACCCACTCCAAAGTAACCAGGGTATATCTCCTCAGATGCATCAAAGTCCATCTCACTAACTGGATTTTTTAAAAACGGCTGGAATTTTGTTTGATACATTACTGTACAACTAAAAAAAATAAACTTTTTTACATGATTATCGAAGCAAGACTTAAGAATAAGGGAATTCATAATGGCATTATCTGTTACGTGAACATAGGGTCGCTCGATAACATCTTTAACACCTGTAGTATTAGCAGCCGCTTGAATAACTATATCATGTGACTTGATTACTCGATCCACATCTTCAGATATTGTTAAATTTGCTTGAACAAAATCAACATTATTAATAAAGAATGGTGGCTTTTTATTGAACACAGCTGTGATTTCAATACCTGATGTTGTAGACAATGACTCAACAAGATTTCTACCAATAAACCCTGTTGCTCCACAAATTAAGATCTTCATATTATTATATTTCTAATATATATTTTCAACTTTAAATAGTCTGCGCCTAAGCTAAATCTATAAATTTCATAAGTTTATTTCATCAACTATCTTTCTATTCAACTTCAATGACAACATGTCATTTATATGATCAATAGTTTTTTGCCCAAACTTGATACGTAAATTATTTTGTATATCTTTGTCACTATAATAATCCATAAATAGCTCATCTCTCAACTTCAATACTTCTGCAGATGTAAGATATTTTGTTGGTAAAGGCTTACACTCATTAGCATAAAGGCCATATTCTTCCCAATTCTTTGGAACTGGTATAATGCTTTTCCCAACATAATCCTCATAAAATGGTGTTCCAGGGTATGCAAATGCAGGGTAAATGTTATTCCACTCAAATTCGTGCTTGCGTAAAAAATCTACATTTCTCCTGATAGCGTTTTCATCGTCATCATAAAGCCCCAAGATTGCATGACCGATTATATTTATACCCGCCTCCCTTGTCATTTTTATGACCTCATCATTAGAAGGACCTTCTTTCTTGACTGCTTTATTTATTGATACCAGCGCATCCTCGTCATCACCAGTTTCAAAGCCGTAACCTATCCAATTCATACCAATTTTCTTGAGACGTTTAAGGATATCTGTTGTAACTGAGTCTACTCTAGCATAACACCAAATATTTAAATCATAATTCCTCTCTTCCATTAACTCACAAAACTCTACAATTCTTGGATGCTTAATAATAAACAATTCATCCATTATTCTAAGATTCTTGACCCCATACTTATTAACAAGAATATCTATTTCTTCAACAACAGCTTTCATATCTCTAAAACGAAAAGTTCTCTTGCTATACAAATTATTGATACAACAAAAGTCACAAGGATAGGCACAACCCATAGACGTCCATATAACACCATAAGGAGACCTATTATCAATAGTTTCTTCACCAAAACAATGCCAATTGTGTGCTCGATAATTGCTAGGATTAAATTTATCCCAATTTATCATTGGAAGATTGTTAACATCTATCATCTTTGGCATCGGATTTATGACACAAGTTAGATTACCTAATAAATCTTCTTTTCTATATGCAATACCTTCAATTTGGTCAACGCATTCATTATTAATTAAGCCTTTTAGAAGTGAAAAAATAGTTTCATAGCCCTCACCAATAATGACATAATCAGCATTTGTTTCTTCTAGAGTCCTTTCTGGCAATACTGTTGGATGTCCACCATATACAAATGTTTTAATTGAATTTGGCAGTTTTGTTACAATATCATTGAAAAACTCTATAACCGCAGGCATTGTCTGTGTCGAAGCAGAGACATTTACGCCAGTTGAAAAAACTCCAAGTAATTTTGGGTTTAGCTTGGAGATTATAGACAAAAGGTCTATTTCGGAAATTTTTTTAACATCTAGATCAATAACTATTGAAATATAGCCGTTACTCTCTATATAAGAATCAACTAGACCTAGAAGAAAGTCTGGGGTTGTACTAGTAAATTTTTCGACCTGTCCATAAACTCCTGTCTTACTTGGGTGAATCAACAGAACATCGCAATTTTCATGTAAATTATTCATATTACTATTTGTTTTTTAATAAATACAATTATGAAACATTTCAACAAGCTGAGACTCTATAAAACCATCTGCTCCAGTTACAAGTGCAATTTTACATTTCATTATCCACACCAATAAAAACAAATTTATATAGTTAACTCACCCTACATGAATTAACTATAGGGGAAACATCCTTATGGTATTTTGATTTAGGTGAGCGCAAGCCTCGCTGCGAAAAATCTTTACAAGGTAATATAGGTATATATTTTATTCGTCGGTAGAATTTACTCAGTACATATATAAATCCTCTTTTAGAAATATACTCTGAATATTTTTTATTAATAAATTTACGTGTTGAAGTATGATATTTTTTGTCTAACTGTATAAGTCTCTCGATTGCCAATTCAACTTTACTATTTGATTCTATTAAGCTCAAACCGTCATTGTTTGATAATACTATAGAGAGTGATTTTATTAACTCAGTGTAAGATAAGTACCAATTTTCCCCTATGACCCATTCAAATATTGCGGGATGATCAATGCCACTATGAGTATGCCTTGCAAGATAAAGACAATCAATAAATTTAGATTTCCCTCTCATAGCCATAGTTAGAGAATTGACAAACTCTCCAAAATTTCTATCTATAACTGAATCAATACCGTTACTCATATCGTCAATAAACTCCTCAATGCGATGGACAGAAAAAATAGGCACCCAATAATTAACTGATATTTCTTTAAGTCTTTCTAGTGCAGTTTCTCCTTTTAACTCATTTTCATTCCAATATATGCCAATATCCTTCAATTCTCCATATGGACCATCTTCTATTAACTCAAAGGAAAATGCGCGACCTTGCGAAGTAGCATATGATGGATTTTCAGATAAGAACTCTGCACATTTTGACAAAGACTCTGGAATAAGAAAATCATCATCTCCATGAAAAGTGCAGTAATTCGAAATACTAGTTGCATTAGCCTTCTCAGCAAGTTTAAGCATAGTTTTTCTATCTCCTAAATTTTCCCAATGAAAATAATAAACTTCTATCTTATCTTGAGCTACCTTTAAAACTAATTCTTCGGAAGATTTACTACTAGCATCACCGATAAATATTGGATGAGGGCTATTAATAGAGACGTAATATTTGATTGCCCTAATGACAAAATCAATTCTGTTTTTCGTAGGTATCAATATTGCAACTTTTGAATTATTATTAATAATCATGATGGCTCATTATCAAAAACTTTATCCCAAAAAATATTGAGGTTATATAAGGAAAGCATTCTATCTCTTCCAGATTTAGCTATTTTTTCTGCTTCATCAGGGTGTAATAAATAGTATTTTATTTTTTCTACCATTTCAAACTTGTCTCTAAAACTGACGTAGTCTATACCATCCCTAAAAAGACTAGCTGTCTGTTTATTATATGTTTCAAGTAACATCGCACCTGAGTGGAAAATTTCGATTGGTCTACCTTTAAATTGATGTTTATCAACTGAATATGAAAAATTAATTGCAATTTTCGACCGACCAAGAATTTCAAAATATTTGTCATTACTTACTTGATTGTCTCTCTCAAATACTGAAATATAAGCTGAAACATTACTTTCCATCAAAAACTCTATATATTCCCTCCTGAGATTTCTATAAGAAAAAATTTGACCAAGAAATGACACGTCAATATCTTTTTTCCGAGGCAACAAGATATCATTTTCAACAAAAATACTATAAAGACCTAATATTCTCATATCTAAATCGGGCTTTTTATCCAAATCTATCAAAGGATTTTCCATTAATATATGTGTCGCATCAATATTTTTTAAACTTAATATATTTCTATCATAAAAGTTATCACTACAACTGTCCCACCATAAAAAAATTATCTTAGTGTTCTTTTTTTTCTTGATTCTTTCGATAAAAAATCTGGGTGGCTGTGAATACTTAGCTCTAGAACCAGGAGAATAACTGCTGAAAATTATAGTGTTTGGTTTAGTAGTAGTAATAAAAAGCCACAATCTAATCTGACTTCCGAAAAAAATACCTGTTTGATCCCAATAAAAATTAATTACTTTACAGCCATATCTTGTTAAGGTGTCATCAATTTGATACTTCTCATGGCTATCTTCATCACTTCTTGAGCTATATTTCTTGTTTCTACAAACAAGAATATTTTCACTAGTTTTATGAGTTGTCCTCCAATCCAATGAAATTAATAATCCCATGGAGTTTTCAATAAAAGAAAAAAATAAATCAAATAAATAACCTGATAATCTTTGAATTTTATACAGAACAGCAGACTTTAAATTATTTGGAGAAATAAATCTTTTTTTAAAACGATTACTTTTCAAAATGCGAAAAAAAATCATATAAGCCATTTTTCATTATTAATAAGTATTGTTTGATAACAAATCCTGTTCATACACTATTCTCCATAGCTTGATGTCTGTCGTATTTTACTTTGTTTAAACTAAGAAGGTTTTTAACTAGATTATTTAATTTTCAAAATAAATTTTTTTCTAGCTGCAGAAGATTATTTAGAGTTTTACATAATAATAACAATTACTTGAAAAAGATTGGCTCAGAGCGCTAGAGGTGATCTGCCATTGTTTTAAATTCCTCGTTACTATCTATTAACTGTTGATATGTTCCACTATCTGTAATTTGCCCATTACTCATAAAATGGATAATATCACACTCCTTAACAGTAGATAATCTATGAGCAATCATAATAATTGTCTTTTCATGAGACAAGTTATTTATTGCATCCATGATTGCATTTTCTGTTATGCCATCAAGAGAACTAGTCGCTTCATCTAACACAAGAACTGTGGGATCATGGTAGAGTGCTCGCGCTATACCAATACGCTGACGCTGACCTCCACTTAGTCGAACTCCTCTCTCCCCTACGAATGTCTTGTATTGCTCTGGCAATGTTGTGATAAATTCATGCAAATTTGCCAACTTTGCAGCTTTTATTGCTTTATCAATATTGATTTCATCTCTCGATTTTGCAAACGCAATATTTGCTTCAATGGTGTCATCTGTTAGATATATAGACTGAGGAACATAACCAATATTATTTTGCCATGCTGAAATATTATGTTTATTGATTTCAACTCCATCCAAAGATACACTTCCAGATTCTGGAACAAGTAAGCCCAGTATAAGATCAATTAGAGTTGTTTTACCTGCTCCTGTGGACCCAACTATTCCCACTGTAGTATTAGGGTAAACAATCAAATTTAATTCATCTAATATTTTAGTATGAGAATTTTCATAGGAAAAACTCAGCTGACTAATTTCAAATTTATCTTTAAACGGAACCCTAGCATGCTTTCTTTGTTTAACTTTTTCATTCGTAAAACTTGAAAATTCAAGAACTAATGTTTCAAAGGCTGAGTGATTAAATTTAATATTAGTCACTCCGCTATAAATTTGTTGGAGTGCAGGCATTAAACGATACCCTGCCATGACATACAAAGAGATAACAGGCAAAATCGTCTTAGCATTGGCAAGTGTAGTAGTTGAAAGGAGTGAAATAATTATCCCAACAATCCCTCCAAAAGCAATCACTTCAAAAAGATATCTAGGTAAATATGATATTATGGTTCTTTGTGCAGCATAACCATGAAGTTTTTTTGATGGCACTGCAAAGCGTTTAGTAAACTCATCTTCACTACTACGTAATTTAATATCTTTAATGCCTGACATTGCCTCACCAGCAGTTCTATAGTATATAAAGTTACCTTTAGTTGTTGCTTCTCCTATTTTTTGAAGTCTTTGCCTAACTAATTTGAAAATACCCCAATAAGCAGACCCTAGAACTACAATTACTGTAATAGCTACTGTGGGATTTACGAACAAAAGCAATGAGAATAGAAAAAGCGCAATAATAATTTTTGAGAATACTTGCAGCAACTGCATGATGTAGCCAGTAGTAACTCTATTTACTTCAACTAGAATATTTTTTCCTAAATCAGAGGTATTTCTATCTAGAAAAAAGCTATATGGTTTCATTAGGTAATTCTCTAGTAAGCGAATCTGTAAACGTGAAGTCTGCATACATGAGAAATAAGTTATAACCGAATTCATAAAGGCTAAGTAGCCATTTGATATAAACAAGATAGAAATTACACAAATTCCAATAAAAACTATAAAGCTTACTTCAGTCTGGAAATCAAAAAAAACATAGAGCGAGTTTAGATAAATATTTTCATGAATCAACTCTGGAGAAGTGACAACAGCTATAAATGGGGCGATTGAACTAACTCCAATCACTTCAAAAAATCCCATAATTAATATTCCTATAAAAATATAAATAAGCCTTACTAATTCTGCCTTAGTAAAGATAACTTTTATTTTTTCTTGAAATGTCATTTATAAAATAATAATGTGTATAAATAATTAATCAAAAACCTTCGAATTCTTAAAAAACTCACCGTTTTTATCTTTTTTTGACAAAAGAAGGTCTTCCTCATTAAAGTTCCAATCAATATCCAATTGAGGGTCATTCCAAATAATACAACGCTCATACTCGAGCGCATAATAATCTGTTGTTTGATATACCACTTCAGCAATTTCAGAAAGAACAACAAACCCGTGTGCAAAACCTTTAGGAATCCAAACCTGTGTTTTGTTTTTTTCCGAAAGTATTTCTCCAGCCCATTTTCCGAATGTAGATGACCCCCTTCTGATATCTACTGCAACATCAAATATCTCACCTTTAACAACTCTCAAAAGTTTATCTTGTGCTTTAGGCGGAAGTTGATAATGTAAACCTCTAAGTACTCCTTTAATGGATCTCGAATGATTTTCTTGCACAAATATTGGGGAAATATTAGTTCCTTTTTCAAAATCAGCGCGGTTAAAGCTTTCAAAAAAAAATCCACGCTCATCTCTAAAAACCTTAGGTTCAATCAGGAGAATATCCGGAATAGATAAAGGTCTTACTTTCATGTTGAAGATGATTCCTCTATAATTTTCTCCAAGTATTGACCATACCTATTCTTATTCATTGACAAAACTAGTATTTCGAGTTGCTGTAATGAAATCCAATTCTTATGGAAAGCAATCTCTTCTGGGCATGCTATCTTAAGCCCCTGCCTATGCTCAATAGTTTGGATAAAATTCTGTGCCTCAAGTAAACTTTCATGTGTTCCA
>Ga0187827_10005706_pt1 | contig 14617 bp, 10 predicted proteins | sample ETNtaG_39_FD_167969 | JGI IMG/M metagenome (GOLD analysis project Ga0187827, IMG submission 167969) | Marine microbial and viral communities from oxygen minimum zone, Eastern Pacific Ocean - ETNP2014_SV_150_PacBio MetaG (Illumina Assembly) | ecosystem: Environmental > Aquatic > Marine > Hypoxic...
AATGGCGATCAACTCACTGGGATTGCGGCAATTTTTTTGCGCAGTGACAAGGAAAATGCCGAACGGCCGTTGGCTGGTCCGCGGTTGCAGATTTTTGCCTTCGGCCGGTTTGGCCTGACGGTCGGGGGTCACGGTCTCAAAGTGGAAAAATGGAGGCGCAAGCGGCCCCTGACCCTTTTGAAATTCCTAATCGCACATATGGGCCAAGCCGTGCCCCGAGAAGTAATTATCGATTGCCTGTGGCCGGAAGCCGATGAGCGTACCGGGTGGGAGAGGCTGAAGGTCACCGTATATAACCTTCGGCACCAGTTGCGCGCCGCAGGCATCCCCGAGGAGGTCATTCAGACGTGCGGCAAGGCCTACAGACTTCGACAGGAATCCGTCTGGGTGGATGCGCGGACTTTCGAAACCTGCATCTCCGAAGGATCTGCCTGGCAGGACCGACGACGGTGGAACAAATCGCTCGATCGTTACGCTGAGGCAAAATATCTCTACCGGGGCGACTATTTGGGTGAAGATATCCACGCCGATTGGTGTGCCGAAGAGCGCGTACGGTTGCACGAGATGTACTTGGAAATGTTGACGTGCATGGCCGAATGTCATGCGGAGCTTGGCCGCTACACCGAAGCCGTGGCGGCGTGCCGGACCAGCCTCGTGAACGACCCCTGTCGGGAAAGCACTCATCGCTCGCTCATGGAATACCTCGTTTGTCTCGGCCGCACTGACTTGGCCATGGCTCAATACCATCACTGTCGACGCGCTTTGGCCGACGACCTCGGAGTGGAGCCCACGCACGAGACGCAACGCCTCAATCGCCGGATCGTCGAGGGAAGAGCAACCGCCTCGGTCGGAAGGTCTTTTCGGGCCGCCGAATAACACCCCTGTTCTCGCCCTTCGCGTCACCTTCAAACACCCAGAACGTAGCGTCATCCAGGGGGACGGGCGCTCGCCCCTTCCAGCATTTCGTTATGTCTGGTTCACCAGTGGATCACCGGCGCGTGCTAGTGATCCCACACAACAATTGGTGTTCTGGCGACGGGGGCGAGCCAAGTGAGATGGTCAGACGGCAAGGCCTAGAATCATTCGTTGCGCGGATTTGGCTTGAAGGCCAAACAAACGGGGATCCGATATGGCGGGGGCATATCCGACACATTCAAGGCAAACAGGAGACCTATTTTCAAGGCCTGGCCGAAATGAAAGAGTTCCTCGAACGGGTGAGTGGGGTGGCCGGACCCAGCTTGACGGCACAAGCGCAGGAAGGCACCTCGAAATCGCCATCGGCCAGCGTCGCAAGCCTGAAGCGGAAAGACTGATCGGTCTCTCAAATTCGAAAGGTTGGCAAATATGATTACCGAATTTTCCCCAAGATTGTGGCTTCCCGTAGTGGCGGCCCTGGTGATCGCCATGTTGTGCGGGCCGGCCGACCAGGCCCGGGCCCAAGAGTCGGGCCAGGAAATTTTCGAGGATACCTGTGCTGCCTGCCACACCATCGGCAAGGGCGTATTGGTGGGGCCCGATTTGTCGGGGGTGACGGCGCGCCGGGATCCGGCTTGGCTGCTCCGGCAAATCAAGGAGCCCGACCAGTTGATTGCCGAAAAGGATCCCCTCGCGCTGCAACTCGTGAAGGAAGCCGACGACGTGGAGATGACGCCTCCCGAATTGAGCGATGCGCAGATAGCGGCGGTAATCGCCTATTTGAAGAGCACCGAGAATCAAGGTGCCGTGTCGGTGGGCCTGCCCTCGCAATACGTGCCGACCGTGATCATAAGCATTGTGCTGCTGCTTGCCCTCACCTTGATCGGTCTCAAGGCGGGAAGCAAGAAAGTGGATGTGAGATGATTTCGCAAACACCAGAAATCAAGGACAAGGCAACAGGTGTATCATGACAAATGGCAGCAAATGGTTTGACGTTAGCGAAGACTCTCGTTCGTGGGAGGATTTTTACAGGAAGCGCTGGAGCTATGATTACAGCGTACGTACCGGTCACGGCGTGAACTGCTCCATGTCCTGCAGCTGGGAGGTCTTCGTCAAGGACGGGCTTATTTGTTGGGAGCTTCAGAAAACGGATTATCCGCAGATCGATCCCGATATTCCGAACGTCGAACCCCGGGGCTGCCAGCGGGGCGTAACCGCCTCGTGGTATCCCTACAGCCCCTTGCGGCCGAAGTTTCCCTACGTGCGCAAGGTGCTCTGGGACTATTACACCGAGGAGCTGAGGAACGGAAAAGACCCCGTTGAAGCCTATGCCAGCGTCGTCGAAGATCCAGAGAAGTCGAAGAAATACAAGGCGGCCAGAGGCAAGGCCGGTTGGAAAAGAGTGAGTTGGGACCAGGCGGTCGAGCTGGTTGTTGCCGGCCAGATTCACACTATTAAAAAGTACGGCCCCGACCATATGGCCAATTTTTCTCCAATTCCGGCCATGAGTCTGCTCAGTTTCATTTCGGGGCATAGGTACAACAACCTGCTGGGTGGAATCTATTGCAGTTACTACGAGTGGTATCATGATTTGCCGCACGTATCATCTTCGATGTTTGGCGATCAGACGGAAAACTGTGAAAGCTCCGACTGGTATCTGGGTACCTATTGGGTGGTGGCCGGTTCGAACATCAACATGACCCGCACCGCGGATGCGCACTTCATTTCCGAGGCCAAATATCGCGGCTCGAAAATCGTCGTGCTGTCACCCAACTATTCGGACGTAGCGAAATATGCCGACACCTGGGTGCCGCTGACGCCAGGCAGCGACGGCGCCTTCCTGATGGCCTGCATCCACGTCATCTTGAAGGAATTCTACGTCGACAAGGAAACGCCGTATTTCCACGAATACATGAAGCAGTACACCAACCAGCCGTTCCTGGTGGTGCTGGACCGTGATGGTGACAAATATCAGATGGGACGTTTCCTGCGTGCCTCCGACGTTGCCGAATATGCCGGCGAGGAAAATGCCGACTGGAAGCTGCTGATGACGGATGCCGGGGGCAAACTGCATCTGCCCACCGGCTCCATCGGCTTCAGGTGGGAAAAGGAGCCCACGGGAAACTGGAACCTGCAGCTCAAGAACGCCGTCAGCGGCGAGGATTTCGACCCGCTGCTCAGCCTGCTCGGCAACGACGAGCAAAAGGCCATGGTGTCCTTCAGCGACTTCACCGACACCTTCGCCATCGATCTGGCCAAGTCCACCGGCAAATCGCAGAACGCCGTCGAGATCCTGCGCGAGGTGCCGGCCAGAACCATCAAAACCGCCGATGGCGGCGAATTGCTGGTCACCACGGCTTTCGACCTGCTGATGGCGCAGGCCGGCGTGTCCCGGGGACTGGGCGGCGACTATCCGGCGGATTATGACGATCCCAAGCCCTATACGCCGGCCTGGCAGGAGGCGCAGACCGGCGTCAGCCGGGACCTAGCCATCCAGATCGGCAGGGAATTCGCCGACAACGCCGAAAAGACCAAGGGAAAGTCGCTGTTCATCACCGGCCCGGGCCTGCAGCATTTCTACCACGGCGCCTCGGTGTACTATCGCAACGAGGCGGTGATGCTGGCGCTCTGTGGCTGCAACGGTGTCAACGGCGGTAACTTCAATCACTACGTCGGCACCCAACACACCCGCCTCAATGCGGCCTTCGTCAATCTCGGCGCCGCTCTGGATTGGAGGCGGCCGCCGCGCCTCATGAATAGCACGTCGCTGTGGTATTTCCATACCGGCCAGTGGCGCTACGACAACATGCCGCTGGACACCCAATGGGCGACGGGGGCCAAGAAACTGCCCCAATTCAATCACGCCGCCGATATGAATTCGCTGGCCGTCAGGTTGGGCTGGTTACCCTTCTTCCCGCAGATCGACAAAAAGAACCCACAAGAACTCTACAAGGAGGCCGTTGCGGCGGGTTGCAAGAGCGACGAAGAGGTCAAGGATTGGGTTGCCGACCAGTTCCGGGAGGGCAAGCTGAACTTTGCCATCAACGACGTCGACGCGCCGGAAAACAGGCTGAAAATGGTTACCGTCTATCGCGGCAACCTGATCGGCACCAGCATGCGGGGCCATGAACTGGCGCTCAAGCACTTCCTGGGAACGGGCAACAACGTGATGTGGGACGAGGAGCCCGCGAAGGACTTGATCAACGAAATTAATTGGCACGACGAATCCGCCACGGGCAAGCTGGACTTCTTGGTCAACCTCAACATCCGCATGGATTCCAGCGCCAACTATTCCGACGTCGTGTTGCCCGCCGCCTTTTGGTACGAGAAGTACGATGTCACCTTCGGCGACATGCATACTTTCGTTCATCCTCTGACACCGGCGACGCAACCGCCCTGGGAGGCCAAACACGATTGGGAGGCTTTCAAGCTCATCGCCAAGAAGTTCTCGGAAATGGCTAAGACACATTTCCCCGAACCGGTGAAGGATATCGTGCTCAATGCCTTGTGGATGGACAGTCCCGATCAACTCGCCCAGCCGATGGGGGAGGTGCGGGACTGGAAGGCCGGAGAAACCGAACTTGTTCCCGGCAAAACGTTCCCAAAGATTGCCATCGTGGAAAGAGATTACACCAAGGTCTACGACCAATTGGTTTCACTGGGCCCGCTCGTCAGCCAGCCCGGCGGCTACGGCTCCAAGGGACAGTACGCGGACCTCACTCCCATCGTCGAGGAGGAACTCAAGCACAACGAAGTCTTGGATGTAAAAGACGGACGTGTGTACTTTGAGAAGCCGGAGCAGGCCTGCGAGCTTATCCTGCAGATATCTCCCGAGCTTAACGGACGGCTTTCCTCGCTCTTCTTCAAAGAAATGGAGAAGAAAGTAGGTCTTCCCCTCGCCGACATGGTCGAAGTCGTAAAAGGCAGGAAAGTTCACTACAAGGACATCATTTCCCAGCCCAGGAGGATCCATACCACGCCGCAGTGGAGTGCCATGTTGCACGACAAGGACGGCAAACAGCGGACCTTCGCCCCCTGGACCATGAACATCGAACGCCTGAAACCCTGGCACACGCTGTCGGGCAGGCAGGAAATCTATTATGACCACCAGGGTCTGAGGGAACTGGGCGAAGCTCTTCCCACCAACAAGCCGCCACTCGATATGGTGGCCATCGGCGACATCAACATGGACAAGGCGGGCCCCAACTCCAAGGTGTTCCGCTTCATCACGCCGCACGGCAAGTGGCAGATTCACAGCTCCTTCAGGGATCACTGGCCGATGGTGCACATGTCACGCGGCGGGCCCACGGTGTGGATCAACCCCGGTGACGCCGATGACATCCAGGTCAAGGACAACGACTGGGTGGAAATGTATTGCGAAAACGGCATCGAAGTGGTGCGGGCCGTCGTCAGCCACCAGGTGCCGCGCAGCATGGCCATCACCTACCACCAGGTCGAGCGCAATGTGAACGTTCCCTTCTCGCCGCTGGCTAAAAAGAACGCGGCCTCGGATCTGCGGGGCGGTAACAACAACGCCACGACGAGAATCCTGATGAACCCTCACACCATGATCGGCGGCTATGCCCAGTTCTCCTATTACATAAATTACTGGGGAACCAGCCCCTCGGAACGCGATCACGGAGTGCTCATACGCAAAATGCCCCTGGGAGCTGATGGCAAGCCTGTTTATCAGGAAGGCGACCTCCATAAAGTGCCGGTGGAATAAGGAGAAGGACCATGAAAGTCAAAGCCCAAATAAGCATGTCCTTCAATCTCGAGAAGTGCATCGGCTGTAACACCTGCACGGTTGCCTGCAAGAACGTTTGGACCAACCGCGAGGGCGCCGAATACATGTGGTGGAACAATGTCGAAACCAAGCCCGGTATCGGCTATCCCAAGCAATGGGAAAACCAGGATCTATGGAAGGGAGGCTGGGTCAAGGACGGCGACAAGCTGAAGCTGCGCTACGGCAGCAAGGCTTACATGCTCTCCAACCTCTTTTTCAATCCGCATGTGCCGGAAATGAAGGATTACTACGGTAACGGTGACGTCTATACCTTCACTTACGACGACTTGCATTCTTCCAAACAGTTTGAACAGCCACCCGTGGGCCGGCCCAAATCCATGGTCACCGAAGAAGAAGACGTGACCATCGACTGGGGTGTCAATTGGGAGGACAACGCCGGCGGCGCCCATGTCACCGGCAGGCACGACGTAAATTTCAAGGATATGAGCGAGCAGGAAATGGAGGCCACGCTCAAGTTCCGGGACGTCTTCTATTTCTACCTTCCGCGCATTTGCAATCACTGCCTTAACCCGGCTTGCGTTGGTGCCTGTCCCTCCGGTGCTGCCTACAAGCGGGAAGAGGACGGTGTCGTTCTCATCGACCAAAACAGGTGTCGGAATTGGCGCTATTGCATCTCGTCGTGCCCCTACAAAAAGCCCTATTACAATTGGGCCAGCGGCAAGATGGAAAAATGCATCCTCTGCTATCCCAGGATCGAGTCCGGCCTGCCGCCCGTCTGCTTCCATTCCTGCGTGGGCAAGATCCGTTCCTTTGGGGTTCTTCTCTACAACATGGATCGGGTGGAGGAAGCAGGGTTGGCGAACGATCGGGATCTGGTGGCTGCCCAACGGAACATTATTCTGGATCCCTTTGACGAATACGTAATCGAGGCGGCCAAGCAAAGCGGCATCAGCGACGACTGGATCGACGCGGCGCAGCGCTCGCCGATTTACAAGATCGTCAAGAAATGGGAATTGGCTTTGCCGCTGCATCCCGAATTCAGAACCTTGCCCTCGCTTTTCTATATTCCGCCGCTGGCACCCATCGTCACCAGTGCCGGCAAGGATTCGCCATCGGACACGGATGTTTTCGATATGGAGAAGCCCGCCGACGGCCCGCTTCTCAGCCTCGACGAGCTCGACAAGTTCCGCGTGCCCTTCAAGTACCTGGCCACCATGTTCGGGGCCGGCAACGAGGAGGTGGTGAGAACGGCACTTTTGCGCCAGCTCGCGGTAAGGCATTACCAAAGAAGCATCAGGGTCGACAACAATCCCGACACCTCCGTGCTCGACCGTGTGGGACTGAGCAAAGAAGACGCTGACGGGATCGTGCGGGGACTTTCGCTTTCCTTCTATAACGAGCGTTTTGTGGTGCCCACCACCAAGCGCGAGGAGGCGGAAATCAGCCCCTATACAGAGCGCGGTCTGGCCGGCTTCGAGCAGATGAGCCCGTGGTCGCCCATGAAAAGAAGGAAGAGCTATCACAAGTCCTATCACACGGGCTCGAAGAGGTACGAGTGAGATGGCCGAAGAACAGGTGTTGCAAGAGGCCTATTCGCTGATCGCCCGATTGTGGTGCAGCCCGCCCGAAGCGGAGGCCGAACGGCTCGAGCTCAAAACCGAGGCCGAGGAGGTGGTCGCCAAGCTGGCGGACGTTGACGAGGAGAGCGCCGGGCTGCTGGCCAAATTTCTCGACGAGGATGCCATTCTCGAAGAGGACTATGTGGATTTGTTCGAGCTCGATCCTCAGTGCCCGCTCTATCTGGGAAGTCATAGCTATGACGAGCCCAAGACCTGTGCCGGTGCCGCGGTTTCCGACAGAAACGACTACATGATCGAGCTGGTCGGAATCTACAACCACTTCGGGCGCAAGCCGAATGGAAGGGAGCTGCCCGACTATCTTCCCATGATGGTCGATTTTCTTGCCCTGACGGCCGAATCAAGGGACGACCCGGTCAGGGCCAAACTTATCGAGGAATACTTCCTGCCATTTTTGCCTCCCATGCGCGCCAAGCTGGGGGAATTGAATACGCCGTACCTCAATCTCCTGGATGCCCTGGAGAAGGTCATCGGCATCGAGCGAAAGGTGGAGAGCCATGTGGGATAATTTCTTTTTCATCGGACTGCCCTACATCGCCATCACGTTGTTTATCGGCGGCACGATATACCGCGGCCTGAGCGGCATCATGAGCGGCTATAGAGGCCGTTGGGACATGAGTGCCCGCGGCGACTTTCTCTGGACCACGCGCTCCACCGGATTCTTCGGCCGGGCCTCCATCGGGCCAGCCTCGTTGTGCCTGCACTGGGGCATCATCATCCTCTTCGTGGCGCATGTGGTGGGGCTCATAGGGGGTGCCTTCAATCTCGTTGCCTGGGTGGATTTTTTCCGCTGGGCGGGGCTGGCCGGCGGCCTGCTTTTTTGCTTTGGCATCGTCTGGGCTTTCGTGCGCAGGCTCGTGATCCCGCAGGTCAAGGCCATGAGCACGCCGGATGACTACATCGTCCTGCTGTTCCTGATATTCATCGGTGGTTTTGGACTTTATCAGTCCTCCGTCGAGCTGGTCTTTGGCATTTCCTATTCGGCCGGGCCGTGGATCGGCGGCATTTTCACTTTGCAACCGGATGTTTCGATGATCGCGGGTGCGCCGATTGTCAATAAACTGCACATCATCCTGGCGCTTTGCTTTTTTGCCTACCTGCCCTTTACCAAGTTGGTGCACCTCTTCAGTTACCCGTTCGGATACATCGGCAGGCCCTTTATTTCCATGAGGAGATATGTGGCGTTGAAAAAGTAAGGAAGATCTGGAATTCCGGGCATATTTGCTCGACTTTTGCGGCGTGCGGACGGATGGCGTTCGTCCGGCACTAGCGGCGGACAACCGACCGCTCAGGAACGCACCTAGAGAGAGATCGCAAAAGCATCGGTGGCGGGCTAGGCACACAGAGCGAAGCAAACAGCAGCACGGGAAAGTGAACTGACCGACGTACAAAGCGGGACATCGAAAATCATGTCAGAAACAAACAATGAAAAGGGGAATGTGGAAGACGGGGGTTCATGGAACCCGACCGGTAATCCAAGAGTTTTGTGGGTTGCTCTTATTACCTTCACCTATGGTTTTAGTGTATGGGCCATAAATTCTTCTCTCGCTCCTTACCTAAGAGATTGGTACGGTTATTCTACAAGCGAGGTCTTGATTGTGGCTGCCATGTCCCCGCTTTTTGCGGCCGTCACCAGCCTACTTCTAGGGATAGCATCGGACATATGGGGAGGGAGGATAATATTCACGTTGCTTCTTCTTTTTCTCCCCATTCCAATGATAGGGTACATGTTCGCCGACAGTTACTTCATGTTTGTCTGTGTTGGTATTTTCATGGGCTTAGGCGGTGCAAGTTTCATCATTGGCAATACTCATGTTGCCGTTTGGTACCCTAAAGAAAGACAGGGAGCAGCGCTCGGCTTGTATGCTTTTGGCAATGTAGGAGTAGCATTGGGCATGATATTGGTACCTTTTTTGCTCAACAATGTTCTTGGCGGTGCTCCCGGTTCTGATTTGCCCCCTAAAATGTCGTGGGGTCCCTTTGAGGGCTGGCGTCTTATATTCCCGATATACGCTGTCTTGAGCCTGATTTTGGCATTTGTATATTGGACAATGACCTCTGAGCCGCCCAACCGAGATAAAAAACTCACTTTCGCAAGCATAATTTCCGTTTACAAATCCAGTGTCCTTCCCTGGATTCTTGCTTATCTGTATGGAGCAACGTTTGGCGCACTTATGTTCAATAGCGCTTTCCTCCCTACATATCTCGTTGATCAATATGACATAGAAAAATCAAAGGCGATTATGCTTTTCGTGCCGATCTTTGTCCTTCTGGTGGCGGGTGCCAGGCCCTTCAGCGGCTGGCTCGGAGACATGTACAATCCCAGAAAGTTGCTTATCTATTGCTTAGCTGTTCAGATGGCATTGGCAGCTGCCTTATGTGCGCAGTTACCTTTCTCCTGGCAATTGTCCCTTCTATATGCAATTGCCATATTATATGGTACTGGGGCATCTCTTGTGGTAAAAATAATACCGCTTTATTTTAAAGAAGTGGGTGCAGTGACCGGATTGGCTAAAACAGCAGGGGCAACGACTGGTGCTGTCATGACAATTATTATGAGTACAGTTAAGGGAGCCACTGGGGAATATACGTATGGGTGGTTAATATGGACTGGTGCGATCGCTTTAGCTCTTGTTCTTGCGTTGATGCCACAGCCATATAAAATGCAACGTTTATGAGTTAATGCAAAGTGAATACGAGTCAGAGGTTGATTCGAAGATGTTTATTGAATCATCTGATACTTGAAGATGACTGATACGACATACAAAGATACCATAGATCACTTTGCGGAAGTTGCCGCCAAACGGGTGGAATCACTGAAACAAAACCCATTTGGTTTTTTCATCGGGACGATGATGGCTGGTGCGTATATTGGCTTCGGAATCATACTCATTTTTATTCTCGGTTCTGATGCCGATCCTTCCTCTCGGAAGCTCATAATGGGGGTGGCTTTTGGGATTGCCCTTACCCTGGTTGTCTTTGCGGGATCTGAGTTATTCACCGGCCACACGATGTACATGCCGCTTGGCTGGCTTCGGAAAACGACAAGCGGTGTAGCGCTTTCAAAGGTTTGGCTTGTCGTCTGGATCGGTAATCTGGTAGGAGCAGCGGGGCTTTCTGCTATTTTCGTTCTCGGCGGTGGTGCGGGAATTATTGATGACAGCTCATCATTCTTAAATCAGGTTGCAAGCAAAAAAATGAACGCACCTGCTATAGAGCTGTTGGCGCGCGGTATACTTTGCAACTGGCTCGTTTGTCTTGCTTTGTGGATGTCAGGTCGTACAAAGAACGATGCTGCGAAGTGCATTGTCATCTTCTGGTGCTTGTTCGCCTTTATCTCGAGTGGTTTTGAACACTCAATTGCTAACATGACTGTGTTTGCCGTCGCACTTCTCGGTAACCATCCCGAAACCGTTAACTTATTGGGGGCGTTCTACAACTTGTTTTGGGTGACGATCGGAAACACTATTTCTGGCGGCATATTCATGGCACTCGGCTACTGGCTGTATGCTGGAAGAAACACAGTTACAAGATAATCTGGATGGCGAGAAAAGTGACCGAATAGTCTTCCAGTCACGGGTCGATTCCCAAATTCATGCCATCGGAGGGTTACAAAGGGGACACAGCTCCCTTGGCGGTGGGACGTTGGTGCAGTCTTCACGAAGTTGGATGTCATCTGGGAAATGTCGGATTAGCGCCACCACGCCGATCGACCGACTCATAGCGGGCTTTGAGTCCTTCCAGGAAACTTATTACGAGGAACAGCCCGATTTCTATCGATCCCTGGTGGGGAAGGGGTAGAAGCCTGACGTCATGGTAATCGCCTGCTCCTACAGCCGGGTGAACCGTTCCATCATCGCCAAGGCCAAGCCGGGTGAGTTGTTGATCGTCCACAACGTAGCCAACCAGGTGCCCGCCTATGAACCGGACAGCCACCACCGCCTCCGCCGCAATGACCCCGTCATGGTCGGGTCCAGTACCAGACGGGATCGGACACCGCCCAATGCCCTGGCAGTCAGCGCCGGGCCTGGACGCCCCAGACCCACATCGTCGAGCATCTCAGCGAGCTGGTGCGCCTGGGTGAGATCGGCAACTGCCAGTACCTCAACGTCGATTCCGAATTTTCCGCCATGGGCGCGGCCATCGGCGCCTCGGCCACCGGTGCCCGCACCTATACGGCGACCAGCAGCCAGGGGCTGCTGTTCATGGCCGAGGCCGTGCACAACGCCGCCGGCCTGGGCCTGCCCATCGTCATGACCATCGGCAACCGGGCCATCGGCGCCCCCATCAACATCTGGAACGACCATTCCGACAGTATGGCGCTACGCGACGCCGGCTGGATCCAGGTCCATGCCGAAAACAACCAGGAAGCCGTGGATTTGCACATCCAGGCCTTTCGTTTGGCCGAACAGCTCTCGGTGCCGGTGATGGTCTGCGAGGACGGCTTTATTCTCACCCATGCCGTTGAGCGGGTGGATATACCCGAGGCCGCAGAGGTCGACGCATACCTGCCGCCCTTCGAGCCGGTGCAACTGCTTGACCCCGAGCAGCCCGTGACCATCGGCGCCATGGTCGGGCCCGAGGCCTTCTTCGAGGTGCGCTATCTTTCGCACCACAAGCAGCTTCAGGCCATCGAGGTGATTCCCGAACTGGCCGCCGAATTCGCCGCCGCCTTCGGTCGTGAAAGTGGCGGCCTGGTGCAGGGCTATCGCCTCGACGACGCCGAGACGGTGATCGTGGCCCTGGGCTCGGTGATCGGCACGGTGAAGGACGTGGTCGACGATATGCGTGATGACGGCCTGGCCGCTGGCGCCCTCAAGATCACCACCTTCCGGCCCTTTCCGCTGCTTGCGGTGCGCCAGGCGCTGGAGGGCAGGCAACGCCACCGGCTGCCTCGAGGTCTTCTCGACGCCTTATCCAGAAAGTTCGTGGCGCGTGCCCTGGATCCATTCGCTCTTCGGCAACGCCCCGGCCGTGGCCAGCGGCGTGGTGGCGGCGCTCAAGGCCAAGGGCACGAGCGATATTTCCGTCCTGGCCCAGGGCGGTGACGGCGGCACCGTCGACATCGACTTCGGCAGCCTGTCCGGCATGTTCGAGCGCAACGACGACGTGCTCTATGTCTGTTACGACAACGAGGCCTACATGAACACCGGCGTGCAGCGTTCGGGCCGCACGCCGCCGGGCGCCCGCACCGCCACCACGCCGGCCCTCGGCCAGCAGCCCGGCAACCCCGCCGGCAAGGGCAAGAACGCGGCCCTGATCGCCATGGCCCATGGCATTCCCTACGTCGCCACGGCCAGCGTCGCCGATCTCCACGACCTGGAGGCCAAGGTGGCCCGCGCCATGGCAATCGAGGGTGCGCGCTACATCCACGTCCACGTGCCTTGCCCGTTGGGCTGGGGCTCGGCGCCCTCTGACACCATCAAGCTCGCCCGCCTGGCCGTGGAATGCGGCCTCTTCCCGCTTTACGAGGCGCATCACGGCGAGGTTACGGCCGTCACGCCGATCCGCCGCCAGGTGCCGGTGGAGGACTATCTCAAGCCGCAAAAACGCTTCGCCCACCTCTTCCGCGAACCCGTCGACAGCGAAGCCCTGACCAATATCCAGGAAACGGCGGAGCGCAACATCCGCCGCTTCGGCCTGGTCGAGGGGGCGGCTTGATGCGGAAACCCTTCGCCATCACCCTTGACGTGGGGTCGAGCCTGGCCAACCTGACCGGGTCGTGGCGCACCGAACGGCCGCTCTACGTCGACCTGCTGCCGCCCTGCAACCAGGCCTGCCCGGCCGGCGAGAACGTCCAGCAGTGGCTCTACCTGGCCGAGGAGGGGGACTACCAAGGCGCTTGGCGCGTCATCATGGAACAAAATCCCCTGCCGGCACTGCACGGGCGGGTCTGCTACCACCCTTGCGAGGATTCCTGCAACCGCGGCCAGCTCGACCAGACCGTCAACATCCATGCCGTAAAGCGCTTCCTGGGCGACGAGGCCCTGAAACGGGGCTGGCGGGTCGAACCCGGCGCCGCCACGGGAAAGCATATTCTGGTCATCGGCGGCGGGCCCAGTGGACTTTCGGCGGCCTATCACCTGCGCCGCCTGGGCCACGCCGTGACCATCCACGATGCTTTTGGCCAGGCCGGCGGCATGATGCGCTTCGGTATTCCCAAGTACCGCCTGCCGCGCGACGTATTGGATGCCGAGATCGCCCGCATCCAGGAGATGGGTGTGGCCATCGAACTCGAGAGCAAGGTCGAGGACGTGCCGGCCCTGATGCAAGAGGGCGGCTTCGACGCCGCCTTCGTGGCCGTCGGCGCCCACATCGGCAAGCGCGCCGACATCCCGGCCCGCGACGCCGGCAGGATCCTCGATGCCGTCAGCGTGCTGCACGATGTCGAAGATTCCGAGCCCCTGCAGCTCGGGCGCCGGGTCATCGTCTACGGTGGCGGCGACACGGCGCTCGACGTGGCCCGCACCGCCAAGCGCCTGGGCGCGGCCGAGGCCACCGTGGTCTACCGCCGCTCGCGGGTCCAAATGCCGGCCCACGACCTCGAGGTCGAGCAGGCGCTGGACGAGGGCGTGCACGTGCAGTGGCTGCGCACCATAACGGACATCGACCAGACCACCTTCACCATCGAGAAGATGGAGATCGACGATGATGGCTGGCCCCAGCCCACCGGCGAATACGAGAGCCTGGAGGGCGATACCCTGGTGCTGGCGCTGGGCCAAAGCGCCGATACCGAATTTCTCGAGGGCGTGCCGGGGCTGGAGATCGCCAAGGACGGCGTGGTGGCGGTGGACGAGACCATGATGACCGGATTTGCCGGCCTCTTCGCCGGCGGCGACATGGTGCCGGCCGAGCGCAGCGTCACGGTGGCCGTGGGGCATGGCAAGAAGGCGGCGCGAAACATCGATGCCTACGTGCGCGGCGAAGCTTACGCCAAGCCGCCGGCCCCGGCCCTGGCCGGCTTCGACCGTCTCAACACCTGGTACTACGCCGAAGCCGACAAGAGCCGGCAGCCGGCCCTCGATCTGGCCCGGCGCCAGAGCGGCTTCGACGAGGTCGAGGGCGGGCTCGACGAGACGAACGCGCTCTTCGAGGCGCGGCGCTGCCTGTCGTGCGGCAACTGCTTCGAGTGCGACAACTGCTATGGCGTCTGTCCCGACAATGCCGTCATCAAGCTGGGCCCCGGCAAGCTCTTCAAATTCAATTTTGACTTTTGCAAGGGCTGCGGCTTGTGTGCCGCCGAATGCCCTTGCGGCGCCATCGACATGGTAGCGGAGACCTTATGAGAGCATCCGTCCTTTCCGCTTTGCCGACGGGG
>Ga0187827_10005707_pt1 | contig 14617 bp, 14 predicted proteins | sample ETNtaG_39_FD_167969 | JGI IMG/M metagenome (GOLD analysis project Ga0187827, IMG submission 167969) | Marine microbial and viral communities from oxygen minimum zone, Eastern Pacific Ocean - ETNP2014_SV_150_PacBio MetaG (Illumina Assembly) | ecosystem: Environmental > Aquatic > Marine > Hypoxic...
TGATAAAATTCCAGAAAAATCGAGGCTAATTATCGACTATACACATACATTCACACAACATTTTTATACTGTAAAAATTATTGGATGGTATGGGAGCGATTGATGACTATATCAAGAATAAGATCGACCAAGGGTTTAGTTCTGAAGTGATTAGGAGAGAGTTATTGAACGATTATCCGAAAGCTGAGGTAAATAAGGCTTTTGCTTCTTATAAGGATGCTCCTGATTACACGTGGGCGTGGGCTATTATTGGTATTGTTGTCGTTATTTTTGTGGCTGCGCTGCTGATTAAACTTACTCCTAGTGGAGATTCTTTAGTTGCTGATACCCCTCCAACTGTAACTCAGAATGAAGTAGAACCTCTGCCTTTGGAAGTTGGTGTTGTGCCTAATTGTGACGAGTATTGTGGCAAGATTATGGGTGTTTGTGCCGATCATCCTCAGTATCCGGATGAGCGTGCCTGCTTGCTGCAATGTGAGGATCATCTTACGAATGCAGGAACCTTAGAGGATTATGGTGATAACACCCTAGGATGTAGGCTAGTACATACGGCGAATGCTGAGCGTTCCAATCCGGAGGTGCATTGTTACCATGCAGGCTTGTTTGGAGGCAATATCTGTGGTGAGTGGTGCGAGAATTACTGTTCTCTTAGTGCGAGTGTTTGCACAGGAGAGGATACTCTTTACGGTTCTTCTGGGGAATGTATGGATTCTTGTCGATCGCTTTCTAAGAATAGTAATTTAGGTGATTCTTCTGGTGATACGGTTCAATGTAGGATGGAACAATTGCGATTAGCTATTGATGATAGCTCTTTTTGTTCTGGAGCTGCTCCGGAAAGTGCTGTTTGTATTGCTGAACCGGAACCGAGCTGTGATGAGTATTGCGGAAGGGTTGTTGATGTTTGTGGAACTACTGGGGAGGATGCTCAATATGAAAGTGAACGTGCCTGCCTTGATTTTTGTTCAGCTGAAGATATTCCCATAGGATCACGAGAGGATACGACAGGTAATAGTCTTGGATGTCGTTTGTCTCATCTTATTATAGCGGAGACGGTTGATACCGTTATTCATTGTCCTCATGCTGGAAAGACTGGAGCTGATGTGTGTAGTGATAGGATATCTCTTGAGCCTTTGTCAACCGCTACCGATACTGAGGAGGTTACTATCCGCATTGCGGATATGGCTTTTACTCCTCTTTCTGTTGAGATTTCGGTAGGGACGAAAGTTACCTGGATCAACGATGATACACTTCCTCATCGTGTTACCGATCGTTATGGCTACATTCGCTCTCCTACGTTGTATCAAACTGAAACTTTTAGCAAGACGTTTACCGAAGTCGGTACGTATGAGATTAATTGCGCTATTCATCCTTCTATGCAGCATACTATTGTTGTTGCTGGTGAGCAGTTAGCTCCAGCTAGGAACCTTTTTGATGTTATTAGGGATATCTTTACCTAAGTTACTTCTCAGAACTCTCTTCTTCTCCGAAATCTTCGGAGTCGTCAGGGTGTGCTTCAGGTTTTGGTGTTTCTTTCTTTACTTCTTCCTTTTCTTCCACTACCTTTTCCTTTGGCTCTACTTTTCTTGCTTTTGCTAATTTCTTTCCCTTTGTTTTCTTCTCTTCTTCGAGGTGGATTGCTTCTTTTTCTAAAAGAAGAATGAGATTTAGACTAGTGAAAATTTAATTGCGTATAACATTGGGCGCTGTTAGTAGAGTTTTTTCGTAGAAAAAACCGAGCCAGAGTGCAACGTCCCGAAGGGCTGGCGAAGAGTAAAATTTTAATTGTTAATTATAGATAATTGCCGAAGGCACTATTTTCTTAGAGCGGGGGAGCCCATACAACAATTATAAAGAGAATTGGCATATATGATCATAGATCTTCTGTGAGTCCTTTTCAAGACTTGAAAATGGGTGTGCATGCTATTGCCATTTGTTACCTAGCAGAATTATCTGATAAAAATGCCCCCATTCACCTTGATGAAACGCATAAAAAGCACAAATGGATTGAAGGGACTGAAGAAGATATTGATTCTCTTGATCCTTATGTTAAGAAAGTCCTTGAAGATGCAAAAATCTGGTGAGTGTGAAATTCATCTGAGCAAAGCTAGAATTCTAGGAGGATAATTTAGTACAAGGTGCTTTTAATTTAAGATATATAAAGGAATTCTTTTGAAAATATAAATAGTAACATTTATTAGTTTCTGTCTTTATTTTAATAGATATTCATTAAAAACAAAACTTTGAGGACAATATGAAGATAGTTCGAAAATATTTATTACGATTTTTAGTATTGATTATCGGTGCTAGAAAGATCTATAGAGAAAAAATCATAGATGGAAAACTATTTTCTCAAAAGGCTAAAGTTAGTGATTTAGTTCAACTTATTAAACATGCTAAACAAAAAGTACCCTACTACAAAAATCATCTTCCTAAAATGGATTTCAAAGAAAAATCTATTTTTAAGTCTTTTGCTCAGATGAATTTCAAGCTTCAAAGATCAGTTCTTAAGGAAGATATTTCTCAGGTTATGGATCCAAATGTTATAGAACCCGGTAATTTTATTGATAATAGGCATAGTCTTTTGAAAAACTTAACAAAGGTTTTCAGAAGTAATCTTCTTATTCCTCTAAATACTGGTGGTTCATCTGGTAATCCTCTTCATTTTTATAGAACTAAAGAAAGTGGTATTGTTTTTCTATTACAATTTATAGAATGCGCTAAATATCATGGTTGGGAAGAAGGAGAAGCGTTTATGGTCTGTATGCAAGAAGGAGTATATTCTCAATTAGGATTGATAAAGAAAGTACTTTCATTATTCGGATTTCCTATGTTTATGTTTAAGAGAATTGATAAACAATGTGCTCAACGATTTATTAAACTGTTAAATAAATCGAAACCAACTATTATTTTTAGTTTTCCATCTTATTTAAGCGAATTATCAGTCCATTTACAAAATCAACAATCTGAACCAAAAAGCAAGATAAAAGCAATCCTTTGTGCTGGAGAGATGCTTTTTGATCATCAGCGAAAAATGATGGAAGATGTTTTTAAGACTAAAATATATAATTTGTATGGTTCTAATGAAATGGGTTTGATGGCAATGGAATGTAAGAAACAGAATAATCTCCACATATTTGAAAAATATGTTTATTTAGAAAATGATAACAAAGGTCAAATTTTAGGAACAACATTAGGTGAGTTTTATATGCCTTTAATTAAATATAATGTTGGAGATAAAGGCATTATAAAATTAGAAAAATGTAGTTGTGGAATTAAAGGAAAGAAAATTATTAATTTAGAAGGAAGAATTGAGGAATATCTTATAAGTGGAAAACGAAAGAAAGTTTATGCTTCGTATTTACGGCAATTGATTTTAAAAGCAAATGAGGATTTTAATAATTCAATCTTAAGAGTACAATTTGTTCAGAAAAAATCTGGTAAGCTTATATTTTATATTCAATTAATTGATAAATCACAAGAAAAGGCAGTTCTTCAGCGTTTGATTAGTAGACTGAAAAATGATTTACATCTAAAGGTTTCTGGAAAAATTGTAGATAAGTTATTTCAAAAGAAAGGTAAATTTAAGTTTTTGATTAGAGAATAATCATTAAGAACTCTCCTATTAAGTTCAAAATGGTCTCCCTCTTTTTTTAGCCTCTCAAAATTATTGAAACTAACATCGGAATTCCTGTTAAATACCCTGACGACTGAAGGGAGGAAAGCGCAGCGTGGTGCGGAGCGAAGCGAAGTGAGTAGAATTTTCACTTTTATCAATAATTGCGAAGCAACAATATTTAAGAGTCGGTAATCGTTATTCATAACTTGTGACTTTAGCAGAAATGTCAAAAAATTCCGTGTTCATCTTAATGCTGATTATTTTCTCTGTTGGTTGAACAACTTCTTTGATTCCAGAGAAAATACTAAAAGCGACACTCCCCGAACCACAAGCGGTTTCTTTCACAAAAGAATTAACTCCTGCCACATAAACATAAGGAATTATTTTGTTTTTGTTATAGATAATTCCGCCAAAAGCAGGAAGTTTATATTTTTTAGACAAATCTGAAAGTTCTGATTTCTTTATTTCATATTTTTCTTTTGTGTCATAAAGAATAAATCCAATCCCGTCCAGCAAAATGACATTATCATCTTTTTTGAATTTGAAAGGAATTTGAATTGTAGTAGTTTCATTTTTATTTGAATAAGGGATTGGATTTTTCAAACCGCTTGTGGTGAGTTCTCCATTTTTATCTAAGGTGGAAGCAAATGCTAAAGTTGCGTTAATACAAAGCTCTCCACCCATCATAGTCATTTTAGGGAGTGTCGCTTTTGTGGAAACGAAACCGACTTGCTCAACATCTTTGAGAAGTTTTTTTGAGGTTTTATCTTTATCTGCATTAGGACAACATAGACTAATGCGGTTGAGTTTCCACCTGCAATAAGGAATTTTTTGACTATCATAATCTTATTAAAATTGACATATTTTATAAGGTTTGCTTTTCCAAGGTTACCGACTCTTTCTTTAAAGGAGAATTCCGTACTCTGCTTTAGCAGAGTGATAAACGCTAAATAACTGTTAATTCTATAGTTATCTACGCTTTGAGAAAAAGCAATAAGTGAACCAAAATCACCAATTACTCTTTGGACACTATTCGTATAGTGTTAAGAGTCAGAGTCAATCCGACGAAAGATATGATTCACTTATAGCAATGTAGGTCTCAATAGTGTGGACTATAAAAAAATTTCTAAAAGGTGATCCAAATGAATGAAAAGATTGTATGTCTTAGGTACAGCTCTAGCTTAGGGGCAATGGTTGTATCAGTTAACTTCAAGACTAAATACAGCCATAAAATCTTTGTCTATGAACCTCTGCGAAAGTTAGTTGTAAGCCATATCAGAATTGCTGCAATATTGAACGAAAAGAAATATGGCATTATTCTCCATGAGATTGGAATCTTTAGAGACCATATACATCTAGTTTTTCAATTTGGTCCTAACATCAAATTAGCTAAGTGTATTAGTTTATTCAAGCAGAGAAGCGGCTATTATGCCTTTCAAAGGTTTCCTTGGCTTAAAGGAAGGGATCAGATGAACGTTCTAGGCAGAGGCACACATCAAAAATTATTCTGCAAAGGAACGTTCTGGAGTGGAGCTTATTATTTTGATAGTGTTGGAGAGGATTTTGATCGAAAATGTGATTATGCTCGAAAACAAGATTCCAACGAGAAGAACAGGAGACTAAGTGATTACTTTGACGATTCCACTATGGCTTTAGCCTAGTGGTAGTTCAAATAGTTCTTGTTTATTATTATTTTTATGATTACTTTTACTAAGGTTGGCAGCGATAAATTTCAAGGATATACTGTCCAAACGGGTATTCCTCGTCCTTTTGGACCCTGGGAGATTTGGATGGATGGTCGAGGTTTATCGCTAGCATGCCAGAAAAAATTTGGATCGCACGCAGTTCTTCCGAATAGAATATCCACTGTACTCTGGCCAAAGAAAGAGGATCCAAAAGGATCAGAGGCAAAGAAGTTTCATGATAGCATCGTCAGAAAAATCAAAAAGGGTTCACTTGGACCTCAACCCAATTTGCAGGCCGAACTAAAAGACCTTGCTAAGCAGGTATTTGGCGAGATTAGAAGAATAGATGCTATCGAAAATTAATGGATTCTGTAAGATTTAGTTAGTAGATTATTCTCTCTTGTAACAACATATGCGATCCAGACGCTCGTAGTTTTTCCTATTCTGTTGAATCTTTGGACGTCTTCTTGTAAGGAAGGATTGAAGAGTGGATCTTTTTTGTGGAGTTTGTGGAGGCTTTCCATGTATTTCATCACGCCTTGGTGTTCTTTCGTGATTTCTAGGCATATTTTTGCATTGTCGATAATTGCCTGGATCTTGGGTTTGTTCTTGATCATTCCTTCTGCTTTTACTATGTCTTCCATGTTTAGTTTGGCAACTTTCTTTATGTCGAAATTCTTGAATGCTTTCATGATGTGTGGCTATCTGGCTTGAACGACTGAATAACGGAATCCTGCTACGAAGATAATATTACTGAGGATTTCAAAGAACTCTCTATCGGATTTTGGTTTAGTTGGGATGTGAGGCATTGCTTGATGGAATTGTGGTTGTTTATATGGGTTGTTGTTAGGGGAAGATACTGAAGATGAACTCATCCTTACCTTCGTAGAAATGGTTTTTTAGGATTGCTTCTTGTTGCATTCCTAACTTCTTGTAGAACGTTTGTGCTTGCTCGTTATCTGCGTGTGTTAAGAGGTAGAGTTTTCTTAGTTTTTGATTGTGTTTTTCGTATTCTTTAGATGCTTCTTTTAGGAGTGCATCGAAGAGTTGTTTGCCTAAGCCTTTGCCTTGATGGGTTTTGAGGACTGCGATTCTATCGAGCTCGGCTAGTTGGTGTTTAGGGAGACCATGCATTTGCCATGTGGTTATTCCTACGATTTTGTTGTCTTCTTCTGCGACGAGATAGTGGTAGCCTTTTGTTTGTTCTTTTTTGAAGATGGTGATGCCTTCTTGTATTGAATCTATATTATATGCATCTTCTAGGACTGCTGCTATTTGAGCTGCGTCTTGTTCTTGTGCATTTCTTATGTTCATTCTACCGTCACACTCTTTGCTAGGTTTTTTGGTTTGTCGGGATCGTGCTTTCTTAGGGTTGCAATGTAATAGGCGAATAGTTGTAATGGTATTGTAGCAAGTAGGGGCGTTAGGATATAAGAGTTTTCTGGTATGTAGATGACATGGTCTACTTTTTTTGCTATTTCGGTGTCGCCCTGAGTTGCAATTGCGATGACGACGCCTCCACGAGCGGTGACTTCCTCAATATTGCTGATGACTTTCTTGTAGGTACGGTCATCTTTGGTTGCGATTACGACGATGGGCATTTGTTCGTCAATTAATGCGATGGGGCCGTGTTTCATCTCGGCTGCGGGATAGCCTTCTGCATGGATATAGGAGACTTCTTTGAGTTTTAGTGCACCTTCTAGGGCGATAGGGTAGTTGATGCCACGTCCTAGGTAGAGTGCATGGTTTTTTTCGTAGAAAAGTGTTGCCAATTTTTTGATGTGTTGCGACTCTTCAATGGCTTGCTCTATTTGCAGTGGAAGTTTTCTTAGATCTCGGATTCTGTTTTGGATTTGTGACGCGGGAAGTGTATTTTTTACCTTTCCTAGGTGTAAGGTAAGTAGATAGAGGACTGTGAGCTGGGCGGTGAATGCTTTTGTTGATGCTACTCCAATTTCGGGTCCTGCTTTTGTGTAGAGGACTGCATCGGATTCTCGCTCTATGGATGAACCTTGTACATTTACTATTGAAAGTATCTTTGCTCCTTTTTCTTTCGCTTCTTTTAGTGCTGCTAGCGTGTCTGCTGTTTCCCCCGATTGAGAGATGGGAATGATTAATGTGTTGTTTTCTATGATGGGATCTCGGTAGCGGAATTCGGAGGCGTATTCTACCTCGACTGGTATTTTTGCTAATTCCTCAATCATGAACTCTCCCACTAGGCCGGCGTGCCAGGAGGTTCCACAGGCAACGATGATGATTCTTTTGATGTCTTTGAGGTCGAGTGTATGTTCGATGTCTTGATTGAGGGTTTCTGCTATGCTTGCGGACTGTTCATGGATTTCTTTGAGCATGAAGTGTTCGTAGCCTTGCTTCTCTGCTTTTTCTGCATCCCATTCTATGGTTTGGATCTCTTTTTCCTTTTTATTTCCTTCTAGATCGAAGATTTCTACTTCGTCTTTAGTGAGTACAGCTATTTCTTCGTTCTCAAGATAGATTACGTTTTTAGTTTGATTGAGAATGGCTGGTGCATCTGAGGCGATGAAGTTTTCATTTTCTCCGATTCCTATAATGAGTGGGCTTTCTTTTCTTGCAGCTATGAGTTGATGAGGGTTAGCTGCTTCGATAATGCCTAGGGCATAGGATCCTTCCAACTGTTTAAGGGTTTTGGAGACTGCCTGGACCAGATTTCCTTGGTTGTTCTCTTCTATGAGATGTGCTATGACTTCGGTATCGGTTTCTGAGGTGAATTCGTGGTGTTGTAGTTGCTTTCTTAACTCTTCATGGTTTTCGATGATTCCGTTGTGAACGATGGCTATTTTTTTTGTGCAATCTTGATGGGGATGGGCGTTTTCTTTTGTAACCGATCCACAGGTTGACCATCTCGTATGGGCTAATCCGATATTTCCTTTGAGATTGTGGAGGTCTACTTTTTCGTCTACCTCGTTTATTTTTCCTTGGTCTTTCTTTACGGTAAGTGTGTTTTGCTCAATGGTTGCCAGACCTGCAGAGTCATAGCCACGATACTCTAATTTTTTTAGCGATTCTAGAAGAAGGGGTGCTACATTTCTCTCCGCAATAGCTCCAACTATACCGCACATTAGGCTTTGAGAGTAAACCTTATATATAAATGAATATTAAACTATTGTTAGTAGTATTAAAAAAGGATTTATAATGGTTTTACTCGTAAATAAGGACGGTGGGAAGGTGACTTCACTTTCGGCTAAAGAGGTCTCTTTGAGTAGTTTGAAGCACTTTAATTCTGTGCTTTCTTCTCAAATTCTTTCGTTGTTGGCGAAAAAGAGTAGTTATCCTATGGCGATTGCTCGGAAACTGAAGGTGCATGAGCAGCGAGTGTATTATCATGTTCGTAATTTGGAAAAAGCAGGGTTGATTACAGTTGTTAAAAGCGAGGTTGCTCAGGGGGTTGTTAGACAGTACTATGGATTGGTGCAGGATGCGTTCTTTTTCAAATTTAAAGAGTTTGAAGCTACAAGGCAGCTTGATTTGGAGCCTGCTGCTGAGCCTTTTTTAGAGCCGTTTATTGTTAATGGTAAACTGGATGCCGATATTATTGTGGGTAGTCCGGATCCGCATGGGCCGGATAAGGCTCGTTCGAGAGATGGGTATTACGGGATGGACTTGGCATTGTTTTTAGGAAGTTTTGTTCACAATGTGGATAGACTACATGTTAAATTGGATACCGAGGTTCGGGATTTAACGGGCAATCTTATTGTGATCGGTGGTCCGGTGGTGAATGCGGTTACTGCAAAGATGGCTAAGTCCCTGCCAATCTATTTTGATTCGAAGAGTAGTTCAATTATTTCTAAATTGTCTAAAAAAAAGTATGATTCAGATGAGATTGGTGTTATTCAAAAGATTGTGAATCCGTTTAATCCTAAATCTTCTGTTTTGCTTGTTGCTGGGAAGCGGTATGCTGGTACGCGAGCTGCTATAATCGCATTTACTCGTTATTTTTCTTTGATTTCTTCTGGAAATAAACATAAGAAGAGTGTAGATGCGAAGGTTGTAGAAGGTGTTGATGTAGATTCGGATGGTGTTGTTGATGATGTTGAGATCTTGGAGTGATTAGCTGTAATAATACTTGTCAGCGTCTTTTTGTTTGCGATCCATTACAGAATCTAGTTTGTTGATGCGAGGTCGGCCTGTTTGTTCATCTCTTCTCAAAGTGATTTCGACTTCTTTTAAGAGCAGATTCATTCCTTCTTCCATTTTTACTGGACCGATTTGTTTTCCTTCTATTGCGGGTTCACCTTCGAAGACGATTAGTCGGTTTGCGACGTAATCTAAAAACACTAGATCGTGGTCGACTACAAGAATTGCTTTTCCGGTGGTGTCGGCTACGTTTCTTATAATTTTTGAAATGTTGAGGCGTTGTTCGGTATCTAGATATGCGGAGGGTTCGTCTAGTAGAATAATATCGGCTTTCTTTCCTAGGGCTTCTGCCACAGCTACTCGTTGGAGTTCTCCACCTGAAAGTTGCTTGAGCTGGCGCGTAAAGAGATCTTTAAGGTTTAACGGGTCGATAATATCGTTGGTGTGGTATTGAATTGCCTCTTTGAGGACATTCATCACTAGTTCTTCTGAATCTGATGCTAGATTTTGGGGTTTGTAGGAGATTGAAACGGTGGTGTCTAGTTTTCCTGAATCGGGTTCTTCAACTCCTGCTAGTAATTTCATGAAGGTGGTCTTGCCAATACCATTTGGTCCTAGGATTCCGATGACTTCCTGGTTTTTTATGGAACCTGCATTTGCTTTGAGGTGGAAATTGCCTAATTTCTTTTCCATGGCGGGCCATTCAAAGCGTACATCCTTCTTTTTTTCTTTATCAGCTGAGCGAATGTCGAATTCTATCTTATGGTCGCGAAATCGGACGTTATCATCTTTGAGATAGCCCTCTAGATAGGCATTCATTCCGGTTTTTGCTGGTTTAAGTTGAGAAACGATGCCGTAGACTTTCTCTTTACCATACATAATGTTGACGAGGTCGGTCATATAGTCCATGACGATGAGGTCGTGTTCTATTACTAATACAGAGGTCTCTTCATTGGCTAGATCTCGAATGAATCTTGCTATTTTTAGACGCTGTTTGATGTCTAGGAAGGAGGATGGTTCGTCAAAGATGTAGAGATTTGCTTTTTTTAGGACGGTAGCAGCGATGGCGACTCGTTGCATCTCTCCACCGGAGATTTTATTGATATCGGTATCGAGAATATTGGTGAGTTCTAGGACTTCGATGACTTCTTTGAGCTTTTTGGTTTCATTGACTTTGTCAAGTAGTTCTTTTACTTTTCCTTTCGCGTTTTTCTGGATTAATTCTACCTCTTGGGGTTTAAAGCTGACAATGATTTCTTCTTTCTTGAATTTTTCCATGAAGATCTGCATTTCGGTTCCCTTGAAGAGTTTGATTAGCTCATCGACATCGACATCGGTGCGTTCTGAGTCACCTAGATTAGGTTTCAGTGCGGCAGCTAGGATTTTGATGGCGGTAGACTTTCCAATTCCATTTACTCCAATGATCCCTACGACTTTGCCGAAGGTAGGGGTAGGGAGAGAATAGAGAATGAATTGGTCTTTTCCGTATCGATGGATGGGTCTTGTTGTAAGGTGTTCCGGCAATTTGACCATGTGAATAGCATGGAAGGGGCAGACATTGACGACTACTTGTAATGCATCGGTTGCAAGATCTTCGTTTATTTGCGCTTTGCCGTCTGGTCCTTGGACTATTGCTTCTACGCCCATCCTATTTAATGGGCTTTTCTTTATACAGAGATAGCCGCCACATCCCTCAGGATTGCAGCGCTCCTTTTCTACAACAGCAATGCGTTTCATGGTGCTTATGAGTTAGAAATCTGTTAATAAATGTGTTGGTTATTGAAATCTCACTAGAGATTTTAATCCCTCATACTGAAGGCCTCGGTCTGAGCTATTTCTTTTTTGTGCGTCTTTGGTTTCTGAGAATTTTTTCTTCTTTCCGCTCAATCTTCTTTTCTTCTTTCATAATCTTTTCATCGGCATTATGTCTCAGGAAGGCTTGGGAGTTAGAAATGTAGACTAAGAGGATGGCGATGAAGACGATGTTGATGATTGCGCTTAGTAGAGCTTCAATGCCAAATGCAAGTCTGGCCGATGAGGTTGCTGGAGTGATATCGCCGTAGCCTACGCTCGTAAACGTGACAATGGAGTAATAGACGAAGGTTCCATAGGTAGGGGTGCCTTCTTGTGAAAAGGAGAACGCGGTATCTTGGTTGAGGTAGATGCTGTGATAGAGCTGGGCGAAACCGAGGATATAGAAAATGAGGATGGAGGCGTAGATGAGAAGAATGAAGAGTTGTCGATGGCGCTTAAACCAATGCTGAAGATCGATATCAATTCCGAGTACTTCTGGGCAGATGATGAATGTTACGACAATATAGGATGCGATATGAAGGAGTTGGGTAAGTAGGATGGAGAAATCTCCTCGAACGAGGATTGCAGGGAGTGCGGTGAAGATGCCCAGAATCAGAAATGCTACCAGTGCATGTCGTACACCTTTAACATTTTCTCTTGCATTGATGTAGGGTACTACAAAGAAAAAGACAAGGTAGGTAAACGGGATCATGAGGATGGTGGTAATGACCTGGGGTGATGCTTGCAGGTTAGGTGCAATAAATCGTGCTAGATATGTGGCGATAAAGTAGGAGAATGCAATGGGTGCTATGAATAAGAGATTATAGAATGCTAGTTTTCCAACTGTTAGTTCTTCTTTACTACCACCTCTCTTTGGCATATGCTCATCTTGGTGTCAAGATTTATAAATGTTGCTGATTTCGTGTGAGAATGCTTGTGCCTCCGTGGCTTAGGTAGCTAGCCTTTACAAAGGCTAGGACCCAAAGAGGCTAAGTGCTATTGTGAAGCAATAGCACGAGCAAACACCTTACCCTGCCTCCGTGGCTTAGTAGCTATAGCGGCGCTCTCGTAATCGCAATCGAGCAAAGCGCAGGTCGGGAGTGCAACTCTCCCCGGGGGCTTTTTTCTTATGCCATTCCAAAGAATGGAGCGGCAAACATTATTCCAGAAAGGGCGATGACGCCGATAACGGTGGAATAGCAGACTACGTTGTAGAAACGGGAATTTACGTGGTCCCCCATCAGTTTCTTATCGTTAATGAGTTTGAGGATGTAGATTAAAAGAAAGGGTAATGCAATACCATTAATCACTTGCGAGGTGATGATGACCTTAAGTAGCGGAACACGGGGGATGAGTGTGACGCCCGCACCCACAATGATCAGGAATGCAAGGATTCCATAGAATTGAGGCGCCTCTTTGAATTTTCTATTAAGTGATGATTCCCAACCCATACCTTCGCAGATTTGAAAAGAGGTTGCTAGTGGAATGATAAATGCTGCTGCCAGGGAGGCTGCAAAAAGGCCCACTCCAAACAGCATTCCTGCATAGGCTCCGGCAAACGGTACGAGGGCACGAGCGGCATCTGCAGCGGTTTCTATTTGGATTCCGCTTTTGAATAGGGTTGCTGCACACGCAACGATGATGAAGAATGCTACGATATCTGTTATAATAGATCCTACGATGACTTCTGTTCTTGTGTATTTGTAGTCTTTAATTTGAACTCCTTTTTCGACGATGGTCGATTGAAGATAGAATTGCATCCAGGGGGTGATGGTGGTTCCGATGATTCCAATAAGAATGACAATATAACTCATATCCCACGAAAAGTGAGGGGTGAAGAGTTCTTTTGTTGCTAACGACCAATCGGGTTGAGCAAAGAATCCTGAGAAGATATATGCGATGTAGAAGAGACACAATAAGAGAAAGACTTTTTCTATTGCCTTGTAGTTGAGTTTGATGATGGCCGTCCAGATGGCCAACGCAATGAGCGGTACCACCAGATACTTGCTGAGGTCGAACAAACCGGAGGCAGCAGCCATTCCTGCGAAGTTTGATACTATAATTGAGAGATTGGCAATGAAAACGAGCAGCATCAGCACAAAGGTCACTCGCAAGCCAAATTTTTCTCTAATAAGATCGGACAACCCTTTCCCGGTAACGACGCCCATACGCGCTATCATTTCTTGGATGATGATTAATACAAAGGTTACAGGGATAAGGGACCACAACATGGTGTAGCCGAAATGAGCTCCGGCAATAGAATAGGTAGTGATACCGCCTGCATCGTTGTCTACGATCGAGGTGATTAATCCCGGACCGACAACCGCAAGCAAAATGAGAGAGAACTTCCAGCGAGATTTAACTGCTTTCTTGATATTACTCATCGTTGTTGAGCAAAAGCGGTCGTAATCTGCTACGTTTCCAGGATTCTGGCATGATTTCAGTTAACACTTCATCAGCTGTTACCACTCCCTGGATGACGTCATCATCATCAACAACCGGCACGGTGAATAGATCATATCGTGCTATGACTTTTGCTATCTCCTCTTTTGTCGTATGCAGATTTACTTTAATGATGTCTTTCTGCATAATTTTGTCTACTTTCTTTCTTGAAGAAGCAGTAATAAGTGAACGTAGAGGAATTACTCCAAGGAGTCGTTTCTTTCGATTAGTTACATAGAGATGGAAGGTTCTATTTGTGGGCGGTTTCTTTTTTCTCAGCAGTGCGATGGTTTGTTGGGCCGTGTAGGTTTGAGGAACGGTAATGATATTGGTATGCATAATTGCTCCGGCCGTCGCTTCAGGATAATGCAGAATTTCTCTGATGGTTGCTCCGTGTTCTTTGTCGATATAGGAGAGAATTTTCTTTACTTTTGATTTTTGCATTTCTCCCAGTAGATCTGCTGCGTGTGAGGCAGGAATGTTTTCTATGATTTCTGCTATGCTCTTGAGTCTTAACGATTTGAAGAATGATTCTTGGACATGGGGTTCGGCATCAATTAAGGTACGTACTGCTTTTTTATGATCTAATGTTTTGAAGATGAGGGCTCGTTCTTTGTTATCCAAATCTTCCATAATATCTGCAATGTCTTCGGAGTGGAGATCGGAGATTTGTTTCTTTTGAATCTTAACGTGAATATCGTGATGATGGTTGCCTAACGTCTCTACTTTATCCCACTTGATGGCGTAGTCGGATGATTCTTTGGTGAACATTTTTGCAAGTTTGGGGAATCCTAGACGGCGCACCATGCTCCGCATTCCTACGGCAACGGCGACTACACAGAATTTTCCTTCTACTTTTCCTAGAATGATATCATTGACACGAACTACTTTTACACCATCAACATCTACTAATTGTTTGTCAAGAACGTCTCCTAATGTGAGTTCATTTCCTCTCACAAAGGCAGGA
>Ga0187827_10005708_pt1 | contig 14614 bp, 14 predicted proteins | sample ETNtaG_39_FD_167969 | JGI IMG/M metagenome (GOLD analysis project Ga0187827, IMG submission 167969) | Marine microbial and viral communities from oxygen minimum zone, Eastern Pacific Ocean - ETNP2014_SV_150_PacBio MetaG (Illumina Assembly) | ecosystem: Environmental > Aquatic > Marine > Hypoxic...
AAGCGATATAAAAACGCCGACAGCATCTTCTGCCGAACAGCCGAGCAAATTTAGCAATTCCGCCTCAGCTGCAAACGGTCCTTTGACGGCGCGACTTTTCAACATACCCAATAGGCGTTCCAGAATATCGATGCGGACAAATAAATTACCGGCCTGCCTGAAACCGGCGGCTTGCATAAAATCAAACGGAACATTTGTATCATAAGGCACCGAGACCCGGCCCGGCGGCGGCACCTCCGGCAGTGGCTTGATGTCGTTTTTGATCGCCCACAAGAGCGCGCTGAGGCAGGCTGGTTTGGGCCGTAAAAGTGGCGGGAAGAAAATCTCGCGGCGGCCAAGCTTGATGCCGAGATGATGCAACGCGCCATAATCTTTTTTCTCCAGCGCCTTTAATTGTTTGACCGCTTGGCGTTTGTTCAAGACGCCGCCACATTCAACCAGTTGAAAAACCAAGCCGCGTACGGCACCGGTCATATTACGGTCCCGGGCTTTCAACAACGGTTTAAGATTCTGCGCAATATAATCATCAAGCCAGCTTTGCAGACGGCTTTCTATTTTATCCCGGATTGTCCCGTCCAACAAATCACTCGATATTAACTTAACAATCGGCTTGAAAGCATCCGCACCGGCAGTCAAGCACGCCACTGGTTGTTCCTGCCAGGCCAGAAGGCCGTCGCCCCGCAACTCTATGGTTTCATCTGCGGAACTGATTAATACGTTGGCTCGGCGTTCGACTTCACCCGCCAAAGCCCGGAACGCGGCGGCAGTTACAGTGCGCCCGGCAACCTCGCTATCAGTCGTATCGGGAACAAATTTAAAACCATCGATGCGGCCGACAAAATGGCCTTCGACCATGACGTCACCCTCAGTATTCACTGCTGATTGTAAATATTCCTTATCTTTAAGCTTGCGCACCAGCACAGCCGTCCGTTGGTCGACGAAACGCTGAGTCAATCTTTCATGCAGCGCATCGGAAAGCCGGTTTTCAATTTCGCGAGTTCGGTTTTGCCAGCTTTCAGGCTCGGCCAGCCAATCTGCCCGGTGGGAGATATAAGTCCAGATGCGGATATTGGCGATACAATCAACCAGCGATTCGATGCCGCCATCGACTTGGTCAATCCGCGTAACTTCTTTGGTGATCCAGTCATTATCGAGTTTTCCGGCGGTGCTCAGCGATTGGTAAACATGCAACAACAGACGAATATGACTGCCGGTAACTTGCTTGCGGAAGTCGGGGATTTGGCAAACCTCCCACAGCAGATAAACGCTGTCTGGATTGCTCAGCCGTTCCCGAATATCAGTTTCACGGGCAAGCTTAACCAAATTCTGCTCATCACTTGGCTGCCGCACTTTGACCAGACCCGCTTCGCCCGGATGCTCGTTTAAACTTTGCATCAAATTGTCGATTGAGCGAAAGTCCAATCTGCTGTTGCGCCACTGAATGTGTTGGATCGGAGCAAAGCGATGGTTTTCGATCTGCTCGATTATGTTAGGGTCAATTTCCAGCGCATCACCGGTAACGCCAAAGGAGCCATCGCTCATATGGCGGCCCGCCCGGCCGGCAATTTGCGCCAACTCTTCGGCTCGCAAGTCCCTCCTGAAGGTGCCATCAAATTTGTTAAGGGAGGCAAAGGCAACATGATCGACATCCATATTGAGGCCCATGCCGATAGCATCGGTCGCCACTAGGTAATCGACGTCGCCGTTTTGAAACATCTCAACTTGTGCATTGCGAGTGCGCGGACTAAGCGCGCCCATAACGATCGCGGCGCCACCTCGCTGGCGGCGGATTAACTCGGCAATAGCATAAACATCGGCGGCTGAAAAACCGACCACAGCGCTCCGGGGCGGCAAGCGGACGATTTTGCGGGCGCCAGCAAAAGAAAGGGTCGAAAACCGAGGCCGGGTAATAAGCTCAATACCTGAAACAAGTTTCTCCAGCACTGCCCGAATGCTTTCGGAACCCATAAACATGGTTTCCTGTTCGCCCCGCCCATTGAGCAGGCGATCGGTAAACACATGACCACGATCCGGATCGGCGCATAGTTGGATTTCATCAATGGCTAGAAAGTCGACCGGCTTGGTAACCGGCATTGATTCGACGGTACAGAAAAAATATTTAGCGTGAGACGGGATTATTTTTTCTTCGCCGGTAATCAGGGCAACTTGCCGCGCCCCTTTGAGCGCCACTGCCCGGTCATAGTTCTCCCGTGCTAATAAACGTAACGGAAAACCGATCATACCGCTGCCGTGAGCCAGCAGACGCTCCATCGCGAGATAGGTTTTCCCGGTATTGGTCGGCCCGAGCACCGCCATCACGCGGGCTTTAGACGTAGATATTAGCATGGCTCAAAGGGTTGGCGTGTCGCCATTTTCCAGCATGGAATGTTTCTTGAATTTAGTGTGCTTCTCACTTTTTTTTCGCATAGTTTTCTTCAACTGGCGGCGCACGGCTTCGAAGGCATCACGGATTGCAATGTAAACATCTTCATGGGCATGGTCATCGGGATCGCGCGCGACCACGATTTCCTCTCCCGGCATCGTTATGTACACCCGGATATGAAAAAGCTTGCCTTTAGTATGCTGGCGATGAGGAGCTTCAACAACTACCCGGCAGGAAGTTATCCGGTCAGTATAAGTTTCAAGCTTTTTGACTTTTTTTCGAATTTTTTCTTCGACAGCATCTGAATGGGAAATATCGCGAAAGGAAATTTGTAATGGAATTTGCATTGACCTCTCTTTTCGTTATGTGACAAAGGGTCGGACCAAAAGTCCGATCCCACGGTCAACATACTGACAGATTATTGGTCGTCACCGCAACAAAAGTGAGCTTTTAATCCATACTTATTAAACACGATTTTGCCGAAAAAATCATTGATTGCGGTCAATGAGCCTTGAAAATTTACAAAGAAATCAGTGACATATTCAAAATATTTGCGGCAAATCTTCATATTTAACAGAACAGGCCTTGCGTTACCTGCCCTATAGATACATATGAGGTCGCGAAAGCGGATTGTCTAGTCCCAAATGACAAGAATTTTTGAAGAAATTAAGAGTGGAAAATGGCCAAAGCAAAAACCGAAAGTAAACCAGAAAAAAAACTAGAATTTCAGGCCGAGGTCACCAAAGTCCTCGATCTGGTTGTTCACTCACTTTACAGCAACAAAGAAATCTTTTTGCGCGAGTTGATTTCCAACGCGTCTGACGCGTGCGATAAACTGCGTTATTTGTCGCTCACCGAAAACAATCTGATCGATCCGGGCACCGAGTTTGGCATTACGCTGTCGGTCAATGAGAAAGCCAAAAGTATTACTGTTGCTGACAACGGCATCGGCATGAACCATGATGAGCTGATCGAAAATCTCGGCACCATCGCGCGCTCCGGCACGACGGCCTTTTTGGAAAGCCTGTCCGGTGACGAAAAGAAAGATGCTGATTTGATTGGCCAATTTGGCGTCGGATTTTATTCCTGCTTTAGTGTTGCCAAGAAAGTCGAAGTAGTAAGCAGACGCGCCGGCGAAGATCAAGCCTGGCTGTGGTCATCCGAAGGCGCGGGTTCTTTCACCATCACGGAGAGTAAGCGCGATACCCAAGGTTCAACCGTTACCGCCTATCTTGATAAAGACAGTAAGGAATATCTCGAAGACGCCCGCATTCGTAACATCGTTAAAACCTATTCGGACCACATCTCACTGCCGATTAATCTAGAAACCACCAAAGACACAAATAAATCTGGGGAAACCACCAGCGATCAAATCAATACCGGCTCAGCGATTTGGACCCGCAGCAAATCCGACATCACAGAAGAACAATATAAGGAATTTTATCACCATGTCGGTCACGTCTTTGATGATCCCTGGCTTACCCTGCACAATCGGGTTGAAGGTAAAATCGAATACACTAATTTGCTCTATGTGCCGTCATCGCGACCGTTTGATCTGATGAATCCGGAACGTAAACATCGGGTAAAACTCTATGTAAAGAGGGTCTTTATCACTGACGACTGTGAAGATTTGATGCCACATTTTCTGCGTTTTGTGCGCGGCATTGTTGATTCAGAAGATCTGCCCCTCAATGTCAGCCGAGAAATGCTGCAACACAATATGCTGGTTGGTCATATCAAGAAAGCACTGGTTAAACGCATCTTCTCTGAATTGAAAAAGAAAGCAACCAAGAAAGTGGAGGAATATGCAACGTTTTGGGATAATTTCGGCGCCGTTCTCAAAGAGGGTCTCTACGAGGATCATGAAAACCGTGATAAATTATTGGAATTGGTGCGCTTTAAATCAACCGAAGGCGACAACTTGGTCAGCCTAGAAGATTACGTCGGGCGGATGAATGAGGGCCAGGAAGAAATTTTTTACATTTCCGGTGAAGACACCGAAACGCTTAAATCGTCACCCCAAATTGAAGGCTTTAAATCACGCGGTGTTGAAGTACTGCTGATGACCGACCCGATTGATGAATTCTGGTTGCCGATGGTCCATGTCTTTAACAAAAAACCATTTAAATCGGTGACTTCCAGCGATATCGAACTTGGTAAGATCAAACGCAGTGATGAAGCAGGTGAAGAAAAAGAAAAACCGGAAGCCGCTGATGATGCGGCTATCGCCAAATTGCTAATCGCCTTTAAAGAAGAACTCGGAGATGCTGTTAAGGATGTACGCGCCTCCGATCGTCTGACCGATAGTGCGGTCTGCCTGGTTGCCGGTGAAGGTGATATGGATTTACATCTCGAGCGCATGCTCAAAAGCCAGGGGCATATGGATGTGCCGACCAGTGCCCGGGTGCTCGAAATTAATTCGACCCACGATCTAATCAAGCAGCTATCCGGCCTGACAGATGATTTGACCAGAAAAGAAGACCTTCAGAACATGGCGCATCTGTTGCTCGATCAGGCACGTATTATCGAAGGTGAAGCAGTCAGCGATCCGATCGCCTTTTCAAAACGCCTCAATAGCACTTTGGCGAAAGGTTTGGTTTAAGAGCTGGTGGGGTAGAACTAACCTACTCCCCACTCAACAGGGCGCGGACTTCAGCCGGCACCGGTTCGGCGCGGAAGCCTTGCGGCGCGTCGGCATCACGTGCGCCCCAGACGCGTTTTTCTGTGCCTTCGACATGGATCGCATCACCCAATTTTACGTCATGGCGAAGTATCCAAACCTTATCTCCCCATTCGACGACTTGACTTTCAATGACGATCTCATCCTCCATGCGGAGCGACTTAATAAACTTCGCTGACACATCAACCAGCGGCAATCCAACAATATTATAATTTATCCAAATCTCATTCCACGGCAGGCCAACCTCAATGAACATGTTTTGAGTTGCTCGATCGAACCATTGGAAAAAGTTCGGATAGAAAACGATTTGCGTATTATCGCAATCGCTGAACATGACGGTGTAATTGTATTTGAATATTTTCATCTGATTGAAATCTGATTACCGGTCTCTGGAGGGGTAGGCGACACCCTTTTATAGGCGATCACATGATCCCAAGCCAAGAATTATATTAGTTAAATCGCCGCTTAACTTCTTCCGGCACCGGCGCTGCTTTAATACCGCCAGGGGAAGTTTCATCTTTAATGACCCAGGCGCGCAACTCCTGACCCTCAGCGATGACATCACCCTCTCTGGTAATTTGATGTTTGACCAAAAACGTCTTATTCGACCACTCTTCGATCCAGGTTTCGACTTCCAGCACATCATTAATCCGGGCGGGCCGGTTGAATCTCGACGTCGCTTCGACAATTGGAATGCCGTCGATTAAGTAATCTCCAAATAATTTGCCAAATCCCAGCCCGGCATCTTTGAACAAGCGCTCACAATTGCGGTCAAACCATTGAAAATAATGGGGGTAATTGACAATACATTGAGGATCGCAATCGCCGGTCGAGACAACTCTGCTATGGCGGACTTTAAGCATTTTAATTTCTACCTAAGAATTTAATTCTGATCAGAGTGTAGATGGATAGAGTATCCGTACATTGATCAATATCAAAGTATTCAGTTTGGTGAGGCTTAATATATTTGATTAACTAGATTTAAGCAGCCTGGAATTCTTGATTTTAGCAAAAAACTAATCACCATTGGAAAGAGGAAATTCATGCCATTAAGTGGAAAAACTGTCGTCGTGACCGGCGGCGCGTCCAGCATTGGCAAAGCAACTGTTGAACGTTTGGCGACGGATGGTGCCGCGGTCGTCTGTGCCAATATCGACAGCGATCTCGGCGAGGTAATGGTAACCGAAGCCAGCCATGGGTGATTAACGGGATTGATTAAGACATCAACTTAATTGACCGAGGTCATCAGTTACTTTAGACTTAAACTATTAGACATCCGAACATTAGCGCCATCTCTCGGCGCCAGCGTAAAATAGTACGGATGCAATTCATCTCGAGAGGATTAACAGAGGAACTACGATGTACAAACTCAAAGCTGCAGATATTAAACCTGAACATTTTGCCTGGTCGGTGGAAGACAATGTCGCCACCATTACCCTCAATCGGCCGGAACGCAAAAATCCACTGACATTTGAGAGCTACGCTGAATTACGCGATACCTTTCACAAACTTCAATGGGTTGAAGATGTCAAAGTCGTAGTGATCACTGGTGAAGGCGGTAACTTTTGCTCCGGCGGTGATGTCCACGAAATTATCGGTCCGCTGACCAAAATGGATATGGATGGGTTGTTGACCTTTACCCACATGACCGGCGATCTGGTCAAATCTATGCGCAAATGCCCACAACCCATCATTTCTGCGATCGACGGTATATGTGCCGGTGCCGGTGCTATCATAGCAATGGCGTCGGATTTGCGTTATGGCACACCGGAAAGCATGATTGGCTTTCTGTTTACCCGGGTTGGTCTCGCTGGCTGTGATATGGGCGCCTGCGCTATGCTGCCGCGTATTATCGGCCACGGTCGCGCCTCCGAGCTGCTTTATACTGGCCGCATGATGACTTCCGAAGAAGCCGCAAATTGGGGTTTCTATAATGGTGTTGCTGAGCCTGACGAAGTATTGGAAGTCGCGACCAACCAGGCCAAGCGCCTCGCTAAAGGACCAACTTTTGCCCATGCGATGACCAAAAAGACCCTTCACCAGGAATGGAATATGGGCGTCGACGAAGCCATCGAGGCGGAAGCACAGGCGCAGGCAATTTGCATGCAGACCCAAGACTTTAAGCGTGCGTATCATGCCTTTGTCGCCAAAGAAAAACCCGTATTTGAAGGCAATTAGGTAATTTAGAGGAGGGACATCAATGACAAAATTGAATGATAAAGTCGCCATTGTGACCGGGTCGGCTCAAGGTATTGGTGCGACTTACGCTAAAGCTCTCGCAGCCGAAGGGGCGAAGGTTGTGCTCACCGATGTGCTAGACTGCGCCCCTGCCGCCGCCGAGATTGCCGCGCAATATCAAGGTGCTGAAACCCTTGTCTTTTCCACTGATGTCAGCGATGAAAAAACGACGCAATCGATGGTCGATCAGACCGTCGAACGCTTTGGTCGCCTCGATATCTTGGTTAACAACGCGGCTATATTCGGCACGATTGTTCCCAGACCATTTGAAGATATCGAAGTCGAAGACTGGGACAAATTAATGGCGGTAAATGTCAAGGGCCCATGGCTCTGCACCAAGGCGGCCACGCCAGTCATGCGCCATCAAGGTTACGGTAAAATTATCAATATTGCGTCCGGAACTTTGTTCAAGGGCGCTCCGAACCTCTTACACTACGTCTCTTCAAAAGGCGCTATATTGGCAATGACCCGGTCAATGTCCCGGGAACTCGGTGACGATGGAATTTGCGTTAATACAATAGCACCCGGGTTGACGATGAGCGAAAATGTGCTGAATTCCGAAAAACATTTGGAATACCGGGATGTCAATGCTGCATCACGTGCCCTGAAACGCTATCAGACGCCAGATGACCTAATCGGCGCCTTAGTGTTTCTGGCCTCGGAAGATAGTGATTTTATCACCGGACAATGTTTGGTTGTTGATGGCGGCTCGGTAAACAACTAGCCGTTTAAATTATTTCCTAATTCCGCTGAGTTTATTAAAAAGGGGATTGACGAAAATTCCGAATCGGGATGAACTATTCATAGTTTCGTTCTTTTGGGCGGCAGATAGGAGGTAGAGATGTCTGATCAGAGCGACTTTGATGAAAAACGGCGGCACAAGCGGCTTAAAGCACCCAATAGCGTCAAAGCAAAAATTAATGATGAAGAAATTGGAGCGACGCTGCAGGAGGTATCTGTTGGTGGTGCGGCTCTTGATTTGCAACATAACGTTAAAACAGATGATCCGATTGAATTGATGATTGATGACGTCGGTGAATTAAGCGCTACAGTATCCAGGTCCTTGGATGATGGTGTAGCCGTACGTGTCATGGATATCGATGATGACGAGGAAGAAATGCTGCTGGCTGATCTTGAGCGCATCGATCTCAATATCAGAAACGAAGATTTTTAGATTGACGATTTTAAATTGATGATGTGACAGACAGAACTAAATCCGATATTAGTTCCCGGCCAGAAGGGAACTATATTTCATGCTTGAGCTCTACAATACGCCGCATTCGACCTGCAGCCAGAAAGTTCGCATTTACCTAGCAGAAAAAAATCTAGAATGGACAGACCAACAGGTCAATCTGGCAACCAAAGAACACCTCTCTCCAAAATATCCCAAAATCAATCCCAATGGCGTCGTACCAACGTTTATCCACAATGGCACAATAATCCCCGATTCAAGCGTTATCTGTGAATATATTGATGAGGTTTTTCCAGAATCCGCTTTGACCCCGGCAGAGTCCGCTCAAAAGGTAGCTATGCGGACCTGGCTGCGCTTTATCGAAGAAGTACCGACCGTCGCGGTGCCGACCTGTTAGCTAAATTGGAGACAACAATGACCAATATTTCTAATATTTCTGGCTTGATTGGAGAGCTGAAAGAAAATTACGACGTTGAATATTGGGGGTCCTTGCTGGATGAGTTTGATCAACGGTTGGCCGAACTTCATAAGAATGTCGATGGGGTTAAATACACCGAATGGGGTTTAGTCGCGCTCAAAGCTATTCAAGGCGACCAAGAAGCCAAAAATATGATGGGTGACATTCTGGAGCCCGGTAGTGATATTAAAAAAATTATCGATGAAATAGCTCTGCTTTATCTGGTGCAACCGGTCCTACGCCACTATCTCTTTCGTGCCTCTAACCGGGCTCAGGAAATGGGTCCGCCGAGCCAATAATTTTTTTTACGACATTTTATCTACCAAGATCTTTTTGAGAAATTATTGTAACTAATGTAAAAAAGTTTAGATCCTGAATAAAATATGGGCCAAAGCAGAAAGTTATCTTAACGCTAAAAAACCCAAAAGAGCCAAGCCACTTTTAAAACAACTATATGGCATTGCACCTCATGAACCGGCAGTAACTTTTAATTTTGGCGCTTGTCTCTATGAGATAGGTAACAATTTGGAAGCCCACTCTTACATCAAGAAAGTTGCCGACCAGGCTCCTCAACAACCAAATATTTTGATGCTTCTTTTAGTACCACTTGATAATCGTGCGTGTTTTCTAAATGGCGATCAAAAGCTTATTTTCCTCCACTTTAACGCATTAATTTGTATCAAATTTATTCAACTATATGGAAAAATCGGCAGAAATCTGACCCAATTCTGAATTTTTCATAACAATTTGATCATTTGGTGACAGCCATTGGCACTCAACCATGCTGCCCAAAAGAACAAATTCCCCGGCTTTCAATTGACGTCCAAGATCATTCAGATTGTTTGCCAGCCAAGCCAAGGCATTCAGTGGGTGACCCATGATATCAGCCCCCTGTCCACTGCCAACTTCTTCGCCGTTGACAATAGTACGCCCAACCAATCCGGCTAAATCAATGTTTTGCCAATCAGCTACCTCAGGTCCTAAGACACAGGCGCTTTGGAAAAAATCATCAACGATCATACTTTCCGTCGTCAAAGTTCTGAAATCAGCGTAGCGGTCGTCCACGATTTCCATGGCCGCCCGGCAACTTTGAATAGCTGAACGGATATTCTGACTATCGTAGTGCTGTGATTTAGGCGGCAAATCCTGACCGAGAGTCACGGCAATTTCACATTCAACACCGACGTGATTGAAATTTGCGTAAAGTCCCTCCAAATGGTCAAAATGTACGGAGTGCTCCATTACGCCGCCCGAGCACGGATGATCAATCGACATAAATTTTTGCATTATTGGTGTCGTACACCCGATTTTCCAGCCGACGTGCTTACCTAATCCAGCTTTTGTCAAGCCGCTGTGCAATTCAAATTGCAGTTGGTAGGCTTCGGCTTCATCCTGCGGTTGCTCGTTTGGCACAAAGCCTGGCCAGGGTCCCGGGCGCAATCGATTTTCGATGAGGGGGCGAAGACTATCCCGCACTTTCTACATTCTCCACTAGCTGTACGGTAAAAATCGCCGGATCAATCGGCTTGGTGATATATCCGGCAACACCCCGCGCTTCTGCTTGTTCTTTCCAGTGGACGGCTTGGCGCGTCGAAACCTTTATAATTTTAGTTTCGTCCAATTCTTTTTTCTGGCGAATTTTATCAAATAATTCGAGGCCATCCAGAGCTTCAATCATCAAATCCGTTAAGATGAAATCTGGCCGCATGGCCATGATATCAGATTCCACTTGTTCTCCGGAAACGTTGGAGCCCACTTCATGACCATTGCTTTCTAGCACAGCCGTCATAACTTCGATTACTACATGGTCGTCATCGACGATGAATATTTTCACCTGGCAGTCCTTATTCTGAAGCCAGCAAAACGAGATCATCACGGTAAAATTTATGAATTATTTTAGTCTGAAAGGTAGCCAGCAGCAATCAATTCATGTGCTTATTGATTGCAGCCACTAATATTTCAGGCGAGATAGACTAGTAGGAACAAGGGCCTCTATTAAGCTCGATGCTTTGCCTTTCCAAGAATTTAGAGATATTAATGGAAAGTTATCATACCTGTCAGGAGACACCTATGACGAGTCGTTAGATGGAGAAAAAGGGTCTTTCTACCGTGGGCGTGTCGATATTGCACCATCAGAATTCTCAAAGCTTCCAAACGATTTCCGCTTAATACCCAGAATGACTGCTAGTGCTGACATGAAGGTTGAAAAAAAGAGTTACCACTTACCTGACCGATCCTATTATGAAAGGATTTTCTTCGGCATTCAGTGAGCCTGATTGAGGGTTGATAATCTCACCAGATCCGCACGGGATTTACAAAACGATGCGAGCAGAACACCTAAGATTCTGATGAGATCAATCATAATAGCAAATATAAATACTCAAGCACCTAGTTCACAGAATTTTTTTTATTCTAAGTTTTTAGTAGAGACAGGGACAATTGTAACAAAGTCCTAAGGTTGATTGCTAGCTTTCAATAATTTAGCTTCTTGAAGCTATTGGTCCTTAACCAACAAAAGTAATTTTATGACGAAGGGAATATCTTATGAAAATTAGCGCAGCCGTTACTCGAGCAGTCAAATCATCGATGACTATTGAACAATTGGAATTGAAAGAACCACGCGCTGATGAGATTCTCGTTCGTTTGGTTGCCACTGGGGTGTGTCACACGGATATCGCCATGCGCGATCAAGCCTACCCGGTTCCGCAGCCAATTGTTCTTGGTCATGAAGGAGCTGGCGTTGTTGAGGCCATTGGAGCCGGCGTCAGCAAAGTTTCGCCTGGGGACCATGTCGTCATGACCTATAATTCATGCGGCCATTGCCCGTGTTGTATCGATGACGCGGCGACCTATTGTCATGATTTTTTTGGTTATAATTTTGCAGGCGGTCGGCCCGATGGTAGCAGTCCAATCAGTAACGATGACGGCCCTATCCACGGTAACTTCTTTGGCCAATCTTCCTTTGCCACCCACTCGATATGCCATGAGCGCAATATTGTAAAAGTGCGTGATGACGCACCACTTGAGTTGCTTGGACCACTCGCCTGTGGAGTTCAAACTGGGGCTGGTGCAATTATCAATGTGCTTGAGATCGGTGTGGGTGCCACTCTGGCCGTTTTCGGCACGGGTTCGGTTGGGTTAAGCGGAGTGATGGCCGCTCGTCTCATGGGTGCAACGACTATTATTGGTATAGATCTGAACGATGACAGATTGGTGCTGGCAAAAAAACTTGGTTGCACCCACACGATAAATGCCAGCGGTGAAAACCCAGTCGAAAGAATTATGGAAATTACAGGTACTGGTGTGGATTTCTGTTTTGAGACAACTGGTGCGCCTGCAGTCATCCGTCAAGCTATGGAGAGTCTCACCTTGCGTGGAACCTGCGGAATTGTTGGTGCGTCACCAATTGGCACGGAAATTTCTTTGGACGTTGTTCATCTCATGACCGCAGGACGCTCGATCCGAGGTATCGTCGAAGGAGAATCAAACCCGGATATCTTTATCCCGGCTTTGATTGACCTTTATATGCAGGGGCAGTTTCCATTCGATAAGCTGATCACATTTTATCCGTTCGAAGACATCAATCAGGCGATTGACGATTCAGAATCCGGCAAAGTGCTAAAATCTGTTGTTCGTATGAACAATGTAGAGTAAAAAATTCTACAAGAATATACTGATATACAGGTGGTGTTCAGCTAATGGAAAATTTTGATTATATAGTAGTAGGCGGAGGGTCTTCAGGTTGTGTTGCGGCCTCTCGCCTGTCTGAAGACCCAGGCGTTCGCGTTCTTTTGCTCGAAAGCGGGCGAAACGACACCAGCAAATGGATCCATATTCCGGCTACATTTTTCAAAATTTTGGAGAAAGGGGTAGATTCCATCGCCTATGTTGGTGACCCCTCTGAGGCGTTGAACAATCGCCCCGCAATTGTGCCGCAAGGCCATGTTATTGGTGGTGGAAGTTCGATTAACGCTATGCTCTATTTGCGGGGACAAAGCCAGGATTACGACAACTGGGGACAAATGGGTGTTAAAGGGTGGTCATTTGAAGAAGTTCTGCCGGTATTTCGCTCTCTTGAAAACAACATGCGCCACAGTGACAAATTCCACGGCACGGAAGGGGAGTTGGTCGTTTCGGAAAAGGGCTACGGCCATCCTTTAAGTTGGGCCTTTATTCGTGCGGCGCAAGAAGTTGGCATTCCATACAATGAAGATTTTAATGGCGTCGAACAGGAAGGAGTTGGCTTCTATCAAAGCACCACGAGTGAAAACCGGCGGTGGAGCGCGGCTCAAGCATTTTTGCGTAAAGCCGAAAATCGGCCAAATCTAAAAATCCTGACCAATCGGCGAGTTGCAAAAATAACCTTTTCTGATAAGCAGGCATCCGGCGTTGTTTTGGAAGATGGCGCCAACTACGCCTGCACCGATGAAGTCGTTATGTGTGCTGGTGCTATTGAGACTCCTCGCCTATTGCAGTTATCCGGTATTGGGAATGCAGCCGAATTAAAAGAACATGGCATTGATGTTGTGAGTGATTTGCCAGGTGTTGGTGAAAATTACCAAGATCATCTGGAAAGCACGGTTCAAGGAGAAACTCATGAACCTATTTCAATGTACGAAGAAGACAAGGGTTTTGCTGCGTTCAAACATATGTTGCAATATTCAACAACTCGGACCGGTCTATTGACATCTAATATTGTTGAATGTGGCGGCTTTGTTGACGTGTCGGATAAGGGTATCCCTGATTTGCAATTTCATGTTTTGCCGTTAATGGTTGCTGGACTGGACCGACCGGCAATTGAAGCTCATGGCATTGCCATCGGGCCAAATTTCTTGCGACCCAAATCGCGTGGCACGGTTAAATTACGCTCTGCAAATTCCAAAGATTCGGCGCTATTTGATTCTGGTGCACTGACAGATCCGGCTGACGTTGAAATCTTAATGCGCGGAATTAAGAAGGCTATCGAAATCCTTGAAGCACCTTCATTGGCTAAATTAATCAAGCGACGGATGTTACCAGAACCAGGCATCGAGAATGATGATGATGCGTTTCGCGATTATGTGCGCCAGACCACCAAAACTATATTCCATCCTTCTGGAACTTGTAAAATGGGTGGCGATATCGATAAGATGGCGGTACTCGACAGCGAATTGCGGGTAAGAGGCGTTCAGGATCTTCGTGTATGTGACGCCTCGGCTATGCCAAATCTGATTAGCGGCAATACAAATGCTCCGACGATGATGATTGCGGAGCGTTGTACTCGCTTCATGATGGGGAAGGAGACCGTCGGAGCGTAATTATTAACTTATTATATTGTTCAACAAGGGAGATTTAAATGAAAATAAAAATTTTACCCACAGCCTTATTTGCACTGGCAGTTTTTGCCTTTGCAGGGCAGTCACATGCTGCGACAAAATGTGGTGCGAATACGGGAGTTGCCGCTAAAGGCAAACCAATTATTGTTGGTGGGATTCATGGTAATGCGCCTCCGGGCGATTTTTCCGCGTCTACCGATGCAGCGAAAGCTTATTTTGATTGTGTGAACGCCAACGGTGGCATTCACGGTCGACCCATAGATTACCAAATCGAAAATGATCAGTGGAACCCGGAGCTTGCGGCACAAGCGGCTTCTAAGTTGGTTAAAGATGCTGGCGCGGTCGCTTT
>Ga0187827_10005711_pt1 | contig 14605 bp, 15 predicted proteins | sample ETNtaG_39_FD_167969 | JGI IMG/M metagenome (GOLD analysis project Ga0187827, IMG submission 167969) | Marine microbial and viral communities from oxygen minimum zone, Eastern Pacific Ocean - ETNP2014_SV_150_PacBio MetaG (Illumina Assembly) | ecosystem: Environmental > Aquatic > Marine > Hypoxic...
TGTTGTCGATCAGGTCTGACGTGGGAACGAAGTGTTGGTGCTGGGATTGAAGGAGGGGTGATGTGCCTTGGGTTTGGTGGAGTCGGTTGGTTGGACTCACGTTGTCGTCGCGTGATGTCGAGCCTCGGACTCACCGGGTGTAGCCATGCCAGGCGCAGAGTGGTGACGCTGGCGGTTGTGGAAGATCTCTATGTACTCAAGGATTGCGTTGGCCAACTCGACTTTGGTCTCCCAGCGATGTCTGTCTAGGAGTTCGATCTGCATTCGGCTCCGGAATGACTCGACCAGTGCCTTGTCGTAGTAGTCGCCTGTTGATCCCATGGACGGTGGCAGTCGATGGCCATTGAGAGTGTGTGAGTGACGAGAGCCGCAGTCGCTTACGAGTCGATGGACCAGTCGACCAGACGGCGTGAGAAGGTGTCGAGCACTACAGCGCAGTACGTTTTTCTCTCCCGGGTGGAATGCTCGGTGATGTCGGCGACCCACAACTGGTTCGAGTGGTCGCGGTGGAACCGGCGATTGACGAGATCGTTTGCAGCGGCGAAGTTGGGTGTCTGCCGCCACCTGGGTCGTCCAGAGATCCCCTGAAGGCCGACCCTACACATCAACAGGTGAACCGCTTATTTGCCGATGGCGGTGCCATTTCCCATTGTGAACTCGGCGTGGACACGCCGGTACCCGTACACACCTCGAAAGTCCGCATGCACCTGTCGGATCGTATTGGTGAGCCATGCGTGACGAATCGTTCGCTTCGACATCGGACGGATCCGCCAGGCGTAGAAGCCAGACGCCCCCGCCGACCACACCTGACAGGCCACCTCGACGGGAAGCCCCTCCGCAGCCATCATCGCGATGGCTGCGAACCTGCTCTTATGTCGGCATGCTCCTTGAGCAACTCGGTGGCTCGATGATGAACCGTTAACTCGGTCTCGAGTTCGCGAACACGCTTACGGGCCGCTTCCAGTTCTGTCTTCTCCATGGTTGTGAGCCCCGGTCCGAGGTCACGGTCGACGCGGTCCTGACGGTGCCAAGCATTAATTGTCTGCTCATTGGTTCCAAGATCAGTGGCAACCTCAGAAATCCTGCGGTCACCGTCGACCAGATCCATGATCCGGCGACGAAACTCAGGTGCATAACCCCTTCAGGCCATACTGTCCTCTTAAAGGACAGCAGCACCACAGTCCAGTAATCCACCTCCACGAAACTCGGACCACACCAGAGCCTGCGCAATACCCGGGGCGGTTCACCCTTCCAGATCTCATTAGGTTCGGATCGCGCTTGATGTCAAGCCAAACGCTTGGGCTCGTAGTACGTGATTCGTGAGCCACCAGTGTCGAACCGAGGCTTGATGAAAGGCATGCCGGAGAGAGCAGAAGCAACGTCTGGTTGCCGCGAGGGTTCTACGAAGAACATGAGAAACCCCCCTCCACCTGCACCGACCAGTTTCCCACCGCCGGCGCCCGCTTCCATTGCCCGCTCGAATGCCGTATCAATCTCGGCAGTTGAGGTCCGGTTCGTTATTGAGCGCTTCAACAACCAACTCTCATGAAGCATAGGACCGACATCTGAGAGAACACCTCGACCAGACAGGATCTCGACCATCGGATCGACCATGTCACACATGGCTGTTAGCACATCTTCCTTCTCGCCGGTAGCAGCTACCTGAGCCTTCAACACGTTGGAAGCGTCGCGCTGGTTACCCATATAGAACAGCATCAACCTGGTGTTCAGCGACTCAACGATGTCAGGGTCGTAGTACACCGGCTCGACCGTGACCGACTCGTCGGCATTGAACGTGTAGACGTTAAACGAACCGTATGCAGCCGCGAAGTGATCCTGCTTGCCCATAGCGCGTTCGAGGACGTCCAACTCGATTGCCGCCGCCTCTGCGGCCAGAGTGTGCTTCGTGACGCGATCGCCGTTCAGCGCATGAAGAGCGTTGAACAACCCGACGCTGAAGGCACTGGATGATCCAAGACCGGTTCCCGCAGGGATGTCGGAGAATGTCGTCAACTCAATCGGATGTTCCACGCCGAATTTCCGTAACACCTCGCGCGCTATCGGATTCTGGATCTCGTCGATCTCGTCACAGAACTCAGTTCTGCTCCAGTTGATCCGGTAGCGGTGCTCGACGAACTCTGCCTGGTGCCGGATGACAACATACAGGTAGCACTGGATGCTAGTGCTAATCACCCGTCCCGGCCGTCGGCGGTAGAAGGAACGAAGATCGGTCCCGCCCCCGAAGAAACTCAACCTTAGTGGTGTTCGACTGATAATCAGGGGTGCTCTCCCTCGTCGTACCGGCTCCTGATCATCTCGAGTGCTTCCATGAGCGAACGGTGGGCCGACTGATGATGACGGGTCACCGGCAGATGCCCAATGTCTGAACCGTCAGTGAGGAAGACCATACCGCAACCGGCTGCCGCGGCCGCCTGGCAGTCGCGGATGTCATCACCCACATAGAGCACCCGGTCCAATCGGAAGCGATGCTCATCCGACGCAAGATGGAACATCCCCGGTGCAGGCTTTCGCATTACCGAGCCTGAGTCCCAATGGTCTGGCGACATGTAGACATCAAGGACAGGAATGCCCCGTCGGCCAAGTTCCATTGTCATGTTCTCGTGGATTCGATCGACCTCGGCCTCCTCTACCACGCCCAGAGCGATCCCGGCCTGGTTGGTGATGACGATGAACTCAAAGCCGTCATCGGCGAGTTCCCGCATCGCCTGCACGGTCTCTGGCACGAACTCGAACTGCTCCCAGGTCGTGACATACTGACCCCGTGCAAGACGTCGGCTGATCGTGCCATCCCGATCGATGAGCAGGATCTTCTTGGTGGAGAAGTATTTCCTGGTCAACTCCAGTCGGGTTGGATCGGAGACGCTGTAGTACGCCCCGCCTAGCTCGATACCACCGAGCTCCCCGACTCCTGCAGCTGCACAAAGTACGTCCGAGAACGCAATGTCCGGATAGCCGTCGATCGCCTCAAACATCCTGAGCGTGGCGTCGCGCTCGACAAGCATGTAACCGATCTCGACGTGGCCAAGACCAGGGGCGGATCGTGTCGGGTCATAGGCAGTGATATCCCCCTTCGGCGAGTACCTGACGTTACCGCCGATCTTCGACTTGAGTGTGACCGTAAGAGATCGGCCGGTTTCCGAATGCCGGTTGGCCAGGACACCGAGGTCGACCGGAGCGAAGTTGTCCGAGTAGAGGAGTACGAACGATTCGTCCAGCAGCCCGGCCGCTTCGACGACGCGACGACCGGTGTCCCAGCCGGCCGGACCGTGAGAATACCCGATGTCCCAACCCCACCTCGATCCGGTCCCGAAGTAGTCGTGGATCTGCTCACCCATGTGTCCGGTCATAAGAACAAATCGGACGATGCCCTGCTCGGCGAGTTGTCGAAGGAGGTGTTCGAGAAACGGCCGGTCGGCCACCTCGACCATCGGTTTCGGCGCTGTGTCAGTGTAAGGGCGGAGGCGGGTGCCACGGCCACCACAGAGCATAGCGGCCTGACGAGGCATCGTTTCGCTCACGGGAAGGACCCGCGACAAGTGCGTGCGGTAGTACGATCAGGAAACACGTTTCAGGTAGCCGCCCGGAGCTACTGAAATAAGGAGTTTGTCGAACACCGAACGGTCTACTTCGAAATCACTATTATTGTCGAGGAACTTGTTCACGGCAGTCATGGGACTGTCGCCAGGAGCACACCGCCTATCTTTCGCATCAAAGTAGGATTGCGGTAACTTCTCTGCGATCGTGTCAAATACGACACAATAACTGCCGACCGATGTGAGAGGTGCGTACGCCCTGAGCTCTGCAAGAACATGCTCGCAACTGTGCAAACTGTCGAGGCAAACAAGGACTCGCCCGAATCTGGAAGCAACGGACTTTACCTCGTCGACTACCGTCGGTGCAGTACTTGATCCCTCGATCAGTTGGATCCGATGTGCCATCGGGTGGGCCTCAATTGCCTCTCGATTGTGCGACCTGATCTCTATGTCGATTCCAAGAACTGTGGCCTCTGAGGGCCCGCCACAAGAGGCGATCAACTCAAGCATCGATGAGTAGAAGATGAGTGACCCTCCATGAGCTACCCCGGTCTCAATAATGAGATCAGGTTTTACTCCAAACAGTATTTCCTGCATGGCCACCAAGTCCTGCGGATACTGGATTATCGGACGCCCCAGCCACTCGAAGTGAAGCGAGTACTTTGAGTGCATAGACCGATCAATCCACTCCTGAGTCGTTGCCAAGAACTCCGTATCCTCACCCTGCAACTTCACTTCCTCAGTGCACTCCTGTCGAAATTGCTCGTACGGGTTCAATTCACCACTCCGATCGGATGCCTTGACCATCAGCGCTCCACTAGATCCCATTAATCTGTGACTCTAAGTTGGCTAGTCGAGTCAACCGTATGCCTTCGACAAGGCCGGTCCTCGGTCGCCAATCAAGCATGCCTCTGGCCGTAGAAAGATTTGCCCAGAGCCCGTTCCCGGGTGGATTGAAACGTTCTGCTGCCAGTTGGGCCACCAAGCCTGATTCGGTTGTGGCAACTTGCAACACCTTCTTGACGCGGCAGAGATGCCCTGATCCAAGATCGGCGACCTCGGGCCCACCGGTTGACTCAACGGCCAACCGAAATGCGGTCGCCACATCACCTACGTAGACGAAGTCGTGGGCACTGTCCGGGTTCTCGAGGTGAGGCACCTGACCCGATCCGAGTTGGTGCAGCAGCGATGGTATAAGGCTCTCACGACGCTGACCCGGACCATAAACGTAGAATAGCCGGAACCAAGTCAGGTCAATCCGCGCCTCCTCACAGGCCGTTCGAAGTCCCTGATGAAGAACGTCCTTGACCCGCCCGAACTCGTCTACCGGAGAGACCTCAACCGTCCCAGGTGATCGGCCAGTCAGGTCGCCGTATTCACGACAGGTGCCCGCCACCACCACTCGGCGGAGCACCGGTGACATCAGGATCGATCTAAAGAACGATTCCTGATCCAACCTGTTATTCAGGCACTTCTCTCTGCTGAAGTCTGGGATGCCATCCCAAGCAAGATGAGCCAAAGCCTCGGGCTCAAACTCAGCCATCACCTCGGGTAGAGGTTCCCCCATCCGGTACTTGCACATACTGCCACGGGAGGGCCGGGCCAGTATGTCAGATTCTCGTGTCGTTCCCATGACACTGTGGCCTGCTGCCGATAGCACACGACAGACATGTCTGCCTACAAAGCCGGTTGCACCGGTGACCAGTACTCTCACAGCGTTATTGTTTCGAAGGTGTCAAAGCCTTGATCCCGGTCCGAAATAACGGTTGGTTCGACGGGCCATTTGACTCCAAATGCAGGATCGTCGTACCGGAACCCGGTGTAGTTCTCAGGCTGGTAGTGGTCACTCATCTGGTAGTGGACGATCGTTTCATCGACAAGGGTGAGAAATCCCGTCGCACACCCGTCTGGAACCAAGAGCGACGAGCGGTCACCGACATCGAAATCAAAGGCCTCGTGGGCCAGGAAGGTGGGTGAGTCCGGCCTGACATCGACGATCACGGCATGCAGAGCTCCCACCATTACCGTGAGAATCTTCTGCTCTGTTGAAGGCCGTCGCTGGTAGTGAAAACCGCGCAGCGTGTTCTGGTGTCGGTTGACAGAGACGTTGCTCTGGCAAACCTCAAACTTGATACCACTCTCGGCGAGATCCTGGCGGCAGTACGAGCGCCAGAACTCGCCCCGATCGTCCAAGTGGACCTCGGGAACAATCCTGTACAAGCCGTCCAGTGATGTCCCTTCAACATTCATAGGACCCGAATAGTACGTGGCAGTGGAACAACGATGCTGCCGCGGAACCCACTTCTACGGAGTTTGTCGACAATTTCCTCCTTGAAGTTCCACGCAAGAAGAAGAACCGTGTCAGATTTCCCGATCTTTCCTATCCCGACCTCAGGAGACACAATCGGGATATCGCTTCCGGCGGTTAGACGCCCCTGTTTCAGTTTGTTCTGATCGATGACGGCGACCACGTCAGCGCTGGTGATTCCAGCAAAGTTGAGCATTGTGGAACTTCTCGCCGATGCTCCGTACCCGACGACCTTCCCTGACCGGCTGCACTCTGCGATGACTTCTTTCAGGGTTGCGGCATGTTCGATCGCTGAGTCGGCGAATGCCTCCCAACGATCATGGCTGTTCGTCTCAAGACCCCTGCCCCGGCGGACTTCTTCATCCAGACGGCTACTAGGTGGGTAACGGTGTTGGGCGAAGAATGCGACAACTGACCCGCCACTTATCGGGCTATCGAATACGTCAAATGGGTATAAGCCGTGTTGTTCGCAGAGGCCACACAGGGTTTCAAGGGAAAAATAGAAGAGATGCTCATGATAAATAGAGTCGTAGTGGAGTTCATTCAGGATCACTTCGGCTGAGTGGGCCTCGATCACGACGACTCCGCGGTCGCCAGCCACGGTCGCCAGGCCCTCAATGACCGAATGGACATCAGCCACATGGGGAATAACGTTTCTGGCAACTACGACATCAGCACAGCCGTACTCGCGCTGCAGGAGGTCGGCGAGTTCGGTGCTAAAAAACTCTGTGAGCGTGGGGACTCCGCAGGCCGCGGCTGTTTCTGCAATGTTCCCGGCCGGCTCGACACCGAATGCCTTCCATCCACGTTCCAGGAACCGCCGGAGGAAGGTGCCGTCGTTGCTGGCGACCTCAATTACGAACTTGGGTGCTTTATTTCCAATGCCGTCCAACTTTGACAATACTCTGTCAACCCGGTCAACGAAGGTGTCACTGTAGTGTCGGGCGGCATCTGAGGTTCCCGTCACCCAGAGGTAGCTAGTGAAGAGTTCGTGCGGGTGGACCGTCGCCGAAATCTGTGCCGTCGAACAGGTCAAGCACAACCTCAGGTCCAGCGGTATCGGCTCTGGCGGCCGGTCGCTTGGGTACCTGAGGTGGTTGGCCAGAGGCTGAGCACCGAGATCAAGGACATCGTCAAGGTCGGTAGCACCACAGATCCGGCAGTCTGTGACCAGGTCGTACAACGTTCAGTTCCCGACTAGTCGAAGGGATGCGTCGACCCTGCCGGTTTCAAGGAGTTCGTTGATCCTGGCTAGCCGATTGCAGCGGCTCCCCCGGAAGTCGGAATGGGTAAACTTTGCTTCAGCAAGAAGATCATGGAGTTCATGTCCACCGCGATCCAGATTCCATACCGGCCGGTAATGCTCTCGGAGTTCGTTCAGTATCCGATCGAAGCTCACCGAATACGTTCTCGCGTCAGTTCCATGTTCGCCAGTAAACACCAGTTGCGAATCCGGAACTGCCATCTGTGCAGCGGCTGCAAGGTCCCGAACTGTGTAGTTGCCGTCGGTCACGCCGACATTAAACGCCCTACCATCGACAAGTGCAGTATCGGCCTCCAGACCAGCGATGAACGCCTCGCACACGTCCCGGACGTGTACTGCGGGTCGACGAGGGGTCCCGTCACTCTTGATTTCAATTGCACCAGTCGTGTAGGCGCATGCAACGAAGTTGTTGAACACAATGTCGCATCTCAAACGCGGACTCGCTCCGTAGACAGTTGATGGCCGAAGTGCCGTGACCTCAAATCCTGGGGACCTGAGGGTCATAAGGTCCTGTTCAGCACTCCACTTGGTCTTGGCGTAGGCAGTGAGTGGGTTCTTTTCACTAGTGTCCTCCTCCAACTCGATTCCGGTAGCAGACCTGCCGTACATGCTCTGGGACGACGCATAGACAAGTCTCCGGGTGCCCATACGGCGTGCCAACTCACCGAGTCGCATTGAGGCGTCGTAATTGATTGCTTCAGTCAGTGACTCATCCAACTCTCCAAGAGGATCGTTCGATAATCCCGCTAAATGCACAACCGCCGTAACTCCTTCAAGATCCTTACGCTCGATGTCGCGGATGTCTTTGGTGATCTGCTCGGGTGGCTCATCTACAGGTGTTAGGAGGCAATCCCTGAAGAAACCATTGTCGAAACCTCTGACCTGGTGCCCCCTCTGGCCAAGTATCGGCGTCAAAACGGAACCTATGTAGCCGAGGTTTCCTGTAATCAGAACGGTCATCGCAGACATGGCACAGGGGACACCCCAGCAATCGCCATTAGTCGGTATCCTCTGGAGGATTCCCTGCGCCCTTCACGTTGTCGGCTACCAGATAGTCCACGATCGAGAGCATCCAGATCTGGTGCACGTTCTCAACAATGTTGTATGTGTGACTGTTCACCCACAGGTTTACACAACCAAGTGACCGCAGCCTATTGTCACTAGCGAAACCTGACAGCGTGAGGATTGATAGCCCCAAGGCTTTAGCCCTTCTGGCACCGTTGGCGATGTTGGCCGATTCACCACTGCTACTGATGAGTATCAGTAGATCGCCTTTGTCTGCATGGTAATCGAGAGCCTTCTCGACCCAGTGTTCGTAGCCGTAGTCATTGGCAAAACAGGTTAGGAGGGTGGGTTCGTTGAAGTTGACTGTTCGAATCCCCGCTGCCTTGGTGAGATCAACGGTGAGATGACTGGCTATCGCAGCACTACCACCGTTTCCGACTACGATGATCTTGCCGCCCGACGTCAGGATGCCACGGATGAGATCGGTTGCAGCGACAAGATCACTTGTATCAGCGTCGTTCAACCGCTCAGTGATCTCGCTGAAACAGTTCCTAAAGAACTCCACTAGGTTGCACCTCCCTTTGTCATGCGACACGCACCGTCTTGTTGGCCCACGGTGCCACGGGTTCAAACCTAGTTGGAACGAATCCAGTTCGGAGTTTCTTGTCGGCCCCTCAATCAGACCCGGCGAAGCCCCAGCGCGAGGTCCAAAGGCCCCGGCAACCTATATGAAGCCGGGAGTGATTCACACTCCCAGGGTACGTTGCCTGATGGTATTATCCAGATTGTCCACCAGATCCAATGGACGCTCTCGACGTAAATGCGCTTCGCCTACATGGCTGGGCAATATGGTTGCTTCTGATGGAATTATCAAGTAGGCCACGGGATCCGTCATCGTGTCCTTCATTTGAAGGACCAGCGGTTCCAACCTTTGGACAGCGGGAACCGGGAGTAGTCGAACCTGAGCCTATCTACGCGCTGTGACAATGGGATTTCGGGCACGTCTACGCTCCGTGGTGGCGGCAACTGCCGTATTCCAAAGGACGATTCGGGAACAGACCATTGGACTGCCGTTTGCGTTGCTTGAACAACGACTTTCCGAACAGTTGGTTAACCAGTTCATTGAGGATGACGCAATCTGGTTTCCGGGTATCGAGGAACTTCAACAATACGCCCTATCTCAGGTTACTATTGACGGACTGTTTCTCGAGTTTGGAGTATGGAACGGTGATTCAATCCGTCGAATTGCCAAACAGGTCAAGGGCCCTGTGCATGGTTTCGATAGTTTCAGAGGGTTACCTGAGAAATGGACAGATGGCTATGAGGAGGGAATGTTCTCCCGTGATGGAATACTGCCAGACGTACCGGGAAATGTTGAGTTGCATGTAGGATGGTTTGAAGACACACTTTCAGTGTTCGTTAGGTCGCATTCTGGCCCTGTCGCATTTGTCAATATTGATAGCGACCTGTACTCATCGGCTGCTACGGTATTGCATGAGTTAGGTGACAGAATTGTGCCTGGAACAGTGATACTCTTTGATGATTACTTCAATTTTCCGGAATGGCAATTTGGTGAGTTCCGTGCCTGGAATGAACATGTCCATCGCCATAAGATCAGGTACAGGTTTTTCGGACTCTCGGGCAACAACTCAACCGATCGCAGCTTCAACCAATATGGGCGTGTAGCCATAGTGGTTGAGTAGGCCCGTGACATTTCCAGGCATCGTAATTGCTGGCTGGCAGAGAATGAATCTCGGGAACTACTGCCCGCTAAGACCGTACTGGTAGTTGAATAGATTGGACGTACGGAGAAAGAATACTGTGATGCCTTCGTTCGCTAAATTCTAGACGAGGTGCGACTCTGGACAGGCCGTCCGACGAGGTCTGGAGTTCTCGTATGCTCCTGTCTCCTGTAGATGAATCCCGACGTTGGCGAGAGGCTGTTGGTCTTGTGGTATTTTCTTGGTGTATCAATTTGGCGCGACCCTTGATGGATGCCCCATGCCAGTTAGTGAGTGTGTCGAGTGACTAGTTCTCTGACCGTCATCGGTCTGGGCTATGTCGGCCTACCTCTGACATTGGAAGCCTGTAAAGGCGGTCTAGAAGTAGTTGGGCTTGATACTGACCAATCAGTTGTGTCGGGTCTGGCTGATGGCGTCTCACACATCGATGACATCGATTCGACGGACCTGGCCAAAATGCTGGAGTCTGGATTCCTGGCCACCACCGACCCGGCCTGCATACATGACTCCGATGTCGTAGTCATCTGTGTCCCGACCCCTCTCGACGAGGACGAAACGCCTGACTTGGGAGCAGTCAAGGCTGCTACCATGACCGTCTCAGAGCACCTTCAGTCAGGCTCGCTCGTCGTCCTCGAATCGACCACCTACCCGGGGACGACCGAAGACACGGTCAGACCCCTGCTCGAGGAGGGGAGTGGGCTGACGGCGGGCGTCGACTTCAGCCTGGCCTATTCGCCAGAGCGGATTGACCCCGGTAACCCGGAGTGGGGCCTGCGCAACACACCCAAGATCGTCGGTGGGCTGACGGCGGACTGCACTGAGCGGGCTGTGCAGTTCTACGAGAAGATCGTCGACACCGTTGTACCGACCGTTGGGCTCCGCGAGGCTGAGTTCGCTAAGTTGCTCGAGAACACCTACAGGCACATCAACATCGCCCTGATCAACGAGATGGCGGTGTTCTGCCACGAACTAGGCATAGACCTGTGGGCGTCGGTCGACGCCGCCGAGACCAAGCCATTCGGATTCCAGGCCTTCAGGCCAGGTCCGGGCATCGGCGGCCACTGCATCCCCATCGATCCGAACTACCTGTCATGGGTGGCAAAGAGGGTCGGGTACCGGCTCCGCTTCGTGGAGTTGGCACAAGAGGTCTCCGAGCGCATGCCCGCCTATGTGGCACGCCGCACTCAGGACGCCCTCAACAGGCTGAAGAAACCGATGAATGGCTCACACATCGTGCTCGCCGGTGTCACTTACAAGGCGAACGTGAGCGACCAACGCGAGACACCGGCAAAGCCACTCGTCGCCCACTTGCGGAGAATGGGTGCAGACGTGTCGTTCATCGATTCCCATGTCGACAGCTTCGTCGTCGCGGGCAGCGAGGTCCCACGGATTCTCGACATCGGTGAAGCCGCAAGGTCGGCCGATGTGGTCGTCCTGCTACAGGCGCACGACGAGTTCCTCGACTCCTCGGGACTCGGTGAGGCCGACTGCATTCTCGACACAAGCGGGAAGTTCACGGGAGACAACGTCGACCGTCTGTAGGGCTGGGCCCTGTGATCCTCCATGTCATCGCCACGGTGGCTCCACTCTGGGGTGCTCGGCCAGGGTGAAGTCCCTGCCCGTGAGTGTCAGGTTGGGACTGTAGGCCGGGTCGGCGTCCAACGAGTCGCCCCAGCGTTCACGCATCACCGCCACCTCGCCCGCCAGGCGCTCGTTACGGGCCGGGTCGGCGTCGAACCCCCGTGACACCGACTCGTGGTGGTGTAACACGGCATGTGGTGTGAGCACCACCCGCAGGCCAGCCTCACGGGCACGCAGGCACAGGTCGATGTCGTTGTAGGCCACCGCCAGATGCTCCTCGTCGAGGCCACCGAGGCGGTCCCAGTTGGCCCGGGTGACGCCCAGGCAGGCACCGGTGACCGCAGCCACCTCGTGGGCCACTGTGAGGCGCCCGAAGTAGCCGGGGTCGTCGCCACGACGGTGCTTGTGGCCGTGGCCCATCAGGCCACCCACGCCGGGGTGCACACCAGCGTGCTGGATGGTGCCGTCGGAATAAAGTAGCAGTGCGCCGACGACGCCCACCTCGGGGCGCGAGAGTTGCCCGACCATCTCGGCCACCCAACCGGGGCTGATCGCCTCGGTGTCGTTGTTGAGCAGTACGAACACATCACCGGTGGCGGCCTCGGCGGCCCGGTTGACCATGGCGGCGAAGTTGAAGTCCCCCGAGAAGGTGACGACCCTGTGGGCCGGGTCGTCGTTGTTGGCGGAGAGCCCGTCGATCACGGCACGGGCACGTGGCTCGGTGGACTCGTGGTCGACGAGCACCAGTTCCAGGTTCGGGTACTCAGTAGTGGCACCGTCGCCGATCAGTGATCTGACACACTTCTCCAACAGGCGGCCCTGGTTGCGGGTTGGTATGAGGATGGACACCTTGGGGGCGGGCTCGGGCAGCGGCCACGTGACGTGGATTCCCTTAGTCCAGCCGAGGTCCCCGGGGTCGACACGGGCGCTGTAGAGCACGTGGGGAACGTGGATTACCTGGGCGGCCGTGAGGCCCGCCGTGGCACGCAGCGCGCGTTCATGGACTGACTCCGCACCACCGCCGGTGACCACGTCCTGCCGGTAGACCACCAGGCCACCCAGGTAGTCCTGGCCCATCAACAGGTCCGGGTTCCAGTCCGGCTTGGCGTGGGGAAGTGAGAAGCGCCCCCGGCCGTCCACGTGGTCGTTGTCTGTGTAGGCCGTGGCGGCTCCGGGTTCATGGGAGATGGCGTGTGCGAGGGAGAACAGGCAGGCCTCGTGCAACAGGCCTCCTACCGGCACCCACGCCGCCCACTTACCACGCACCGTCGGCTCGGGGCCCGTGATGCGGACACGGGCATCGCCCACGGCTGCGACAGCGGCCGTGAGATCCTCGGTCAACCCGTCAGCCAGGTCCGCATCGGTTGCGAGGTACACAACCCACTCGGGCCACAGTTGGGCCGCCACCGACTCGAGGGTCGCCCGCAGCATGCCGGGATCGGTGTCGGGGCCGACCTCGGTGATGAGCGTGAACGAGGGTCGCTTCGACAGCCCGGCCGCCAGGTCGGCGATGTGGGCCCGGTCCTGGTCCGTGAGCACCACGTGTGTGGCCTGCCACCGCGCATAACGCACTGGTCGGCCGCTGCCGAAGCGGGAAATCCGTGCCACCAGCCGCCTTCCCAGGCCCGCTAGGTCGCCGCTGCGCACCAGGCGCCAGGCGTTCACGAGACTGCGGGTTCTCATCCGGGAAGGAAGCCGGGCCAGGTGGTAGTCACATGGGCCAGCCTACGAGGGCGGGCCCACCGGCTCAGGCAGGGAACTAACCCGCCTCGATCACCACCACGACGTCACCGCTGCCGACCGAGTCGCCCACGGCCACCTTCACCTCGGTGACCGAGCCGGAAATGTCTGCGACCACGTCGTTTTCCATCTTCATGGCCTCGAGCACGCACACCGTGTCGCCGGTGGCAACGGCATCGCCCACGGCGACCACCACCTTCACGATCGTTCCCTGCATGGGTACGGCCACCTGACCGTTGCCCACGCCACCACCTGTGCTGCGCCCGGAACTGGAGCGGCGGGGGCGGCCACCCAGGGTTCCCAACTCGGCCGGGTCGGGCACCCACATGGAGACCTCTATGCGGTGGCCGTCCACCTCAACGGTGGTGTCATGGCGAACCGAACCCGGGGGAGTATCGACGTCGCCAGCACCCTTGGCTGATCCCACGCCACTGAGGTCCAGGGTCTCCTCAACCCACTTGGTCGAGTGCGTTGCGGCCACGAAGTCAGGGTGTTCCAGGATCGCCACATCGGCCGGAGTGGTCGTGGCCACTCCCGTGACCTCCAACTCACCCAGTGAACGCAGAATCCGACGGATGGCGGTGTCACGGTCGGCACCCCACACCACCAGTTTGCCGATGAGGTTGTCGTAGAATTGGCTGACCTCGTCGCCGGCCTCAAAGCCCGTGTCGAAGCGCACCCCGAAACCGTCGGGGGCCCGCAGCGTAGCGATACGCCCCGGCGACGGCAGGAACGCCCCGCCGGCTGGATCCTCGGCGTTGATGCGCACCTCGATGGCGTGGCCGCGGATCTCCACGTCGTCCTGGGTGAACGCCAGTGGCTTACCGGCGGCGATGCGCAGCTGCTGCTCCACCAGGTCGAGGCCCGTGACCATCTCGGTCACCGGGTGCTCCACCTGGAGGCGGGTGTTCATCTCCAGGTACCAGAACTCACCGTCCTCGAAGAGGAACTCCACGGTGCCGGCGTTGGTGTAGTCACAGCCCCTCGCCACAGCCACGGCTGCTTCACCCATGGCGGCACGCACCTCGTCTGAGAGGTCCGGGGCCGGCGCCTCCTCGATCAGCTTCTGGTGGCGCCTCTGGGCCGAGCAGTCACGCTCACCCAGGTAGACGGCGTTGCCGTGGCTGTCGGCCAGCACCTGCACCTCGATGTGGCGAGGGGCCGACAGGTAGCGTTCCATGTAGAGCTCGTCACGGCCGAAGTAGGCCAGCGACTCACGCCGGGCCGACTCCACGGCGTCGGCGGCACCATCCGCGTCGGCCACCACCTTCATGCCACGGCCACCGCCCCCGTAGGCGGCCTTGACCGCCACCGGCCAGCCGTGCTCGGCGCCGAACGCCAACACCTCGGAGGGGTCGGTGATGAAGTCGGTTGTGCCCGGCACGCTCGCCACGTCCACCCGCTCGGCCGC
>Ga0187827_10005712_pt1 | contig 14605 bp, 8 predicted proteins | sample ETNtaG_39_FD_167969 | JGI IMG/M metagenome (GOLD analysis project Ga0187827, IMG submission 167969) | Marine microbial and viral communities from oxygen minimum zone, Eastern Pacific Ocean - ETNP2014_SV_150_PacBio MetaG (Illumina Assembly) | ecosystem: Environmental > Aquatic > Marine > Hypoxic...
AGTTGCAACCATCAACAAATCGATTCGGATAAGTTGGAAGGGGTCATCCGAAACCCCTTCCAACTGAATATGGTAGTTTGATGGGCTTTGCGTGGGTCGGTTTGCTCGCTACCCTTTAATTCGAATTATACTAAGGTAAAGTGAACAAGCGATCATCATCGTGCCCATCCATTAGTCCAATACGAACTGCGGCATCAATCCAAGCATGGGCGTAGTTGATTGCTCCAAAGGCTCTGACTAAGTCTCCTTGTTCTAGGAAATGTTTTGCATCAGCCTGGTAATCATCACACATCCTCATCATTGATGCAAGACGGGCTGAATCTTCATCTGTTTCAGCAATTGGTGTAGCCTTTGCTCTAGCTTCTGCAGTCAATGCAAGATACTTCTCTACCTTTTCTTTCGTAACAATCGAACCATCATCAGACATTATGCAACCCCCTTAGGTGCCCCACCTAGATGCTGAGCCGAGGCTTCACTGAGTTTGAAATAACGAGTTCTTCCCTGTTTTCGAACCGATAGTAATCCCTTCTTTCGCATTCCATTGTAAATCTGTGAGAGGCGAGAACGGCCTACTTCTAGACGCGCTTGTAATTCTTGGTCGGAAGGACTTACTTCCCGACTTGCGGATGCCTCAAGGATCATTCTTTCGGCTTCAGTCAAAGTGTGCAGGCATAATGGATCAAAGGGCATGTCAGGCTCCCAAGAAGGGCCAATTGAGGCAGGGAATTGAATGGTTGTTGGGATTATCTGACTTGGAGGGGGATTGACGGTTGTATCTGTCAACACTGGAGTTGGGGGAGGAGGAATTATTTCTTCCGAGGCGAGAACTGGCATAGGCGGCTCTTCATCTACTGAGTCATCGACAAACCACTCAGTTTCTATTGGTTCAGGCTCTGGATTTGATTTCGGTTCTGGTGGTGGAAAAACAGAAGGGTCAGGGAGAGTTTCCTCGAATCCTGGTTCAACTACCCAAAGTGCATTCTCTGTATGGAATACGTGTTCATCTTCGACTGGGTCCACAGAAACATCGATTCGTGCCATCGAATCTTTTTCCTCTACACTCTCTGGTTTCATTTTATCCACTGGTTCACGAATTGAACGAGGTATCAGGCTAGGATGGGGATCAGCTTCGATAATTGGAGTATCATCAAGGCCAGTTGGCATTCTATCTGCAGCCCTTCTATTTCGATTGACTAAACTACCAAAATTACCCCTACCTGATGAAGGAGGTTCGGTACCACCCTCCATGTATAGGAAGGCATTATCTGCTTCAGTGCGCTGATACTCGTCTCCAATATTATCTTCAGGTGAAGATTGTTCCTCAATTTCTTGGATTCTTTCTTCCTCATCTTGTAACTCAATTTCTTTCGATTCTTCTTCTTTATCTTCGTCTTCCCAGAAATCATCTGGAGCAGAAAAGTCATCATTCCACGAAGATGGCTCGGATTCAACAATAGGTTCTGAATCTAATGCTTCTTCCTCATCCCATAAGTCATCAGGAGGGTCATCTTCGAAGTCATCATCTATATCTTCCTCTAAGGTCTCTTCCTGCATTCCAAACCAATCATCATCTACCTCAGTCTGTATTGATTCTTCTTTATCCTCAATTATTTCCTCCTCAATCAGCGGTTCAGGAGAGGGAGGAGGAGGGGTTGGCTTGACGCGAGGGGGTGCTCTCCAAGTCATCAGGCGATCAAGAACACCTCCTTCTTCTGGGTCATGTCTTTCATCGACTAAATCCCTCAAAAGTCTCACAACACTCCTAGGGTTTCCGTCAGTATTCTCATGTATAGCTTTCAAAAGACTAGGCCGAATAATCCATTTCTGGTTTGCAGAACGAGAAATTCTGCGATTAGAAAGAATTTGAATTTGATCTTCGGTTAAGTTCGAGAGCATTTGAGGTTGATCAAAAATATCCAAAACCTCTTGACTCAAATTACTAAGTTGACTTGGAGTTACTGCAACAACAACTAGAGCTCGTAATCTCTGTAGAAGAGGGGCAAGACGAGACAGAGTTGGATTTAGGTCAATATGTGAGGGGTAATCGAAGACAATCAAAGGAAGGACTCCTGATTCATTGTCGAGCATCTCGACTAGTCTATCTGAAACTTGTTGAATCGATGGAGCTAATTCAAAGCCACCGAAGTGAATTGAAATTTCATGTATTAGACCATGAACAGTATCATCCGCTTCTGGCCAGTATTGACCGATATATGATCGGCGAGAAGTTTGGGCGGCTAAGGTGTTGATGAATGAAGTTCGCCCGGAACCTCTATCTCCAACAAGAAGTAACATTCTCGGATTCTGTGAGATTAGATATTCCCGCCATTGACTGAGCAATTTATCTCGGCCAATTAGGAAATCCGAACGTGCTGACTCAATTGGCCTTAGGTCAAATGGATTTCCTCTTAATGGCGGCAGATCAAGAATCGTCACACCATCTACTGCCATTGAATAACCAGAAGGGGGGTAGTACATAATATTCACGCATTCTCACGCGTTTTTATTCACTAATTAACGCAATATTTCCATTTTTCATAATATAGAAATCTATAACATAGCCTCTATACGCCATTTACATAGTATATTTGTTAACGCTTCACTAACGCTTCCATAATGCGTTAATGAAGCGTTAATGGCGAAATTAACGCTTTTTCATAGAGTCTGACATAGCCTAGCTTAGAGAATCCGAGCGTATAAATGAAAGAAAAATGAATTATTGCCCGATTATCTTAGACATAATCACCATGACAATTTAGGGCATCAAATAACGAAATTCTTAGAACCGGAGGGGCTTCGCTAGGCATGGTGAAAAGATGCCTGTTGACAACAGCCGACTGAAAGGATTCTACAAGTTATCAGTTCCAGAACGCCGAGCAAGGTTAGCCGAACTAGCAGGTCTAACTGACGAACATGTGCAAGCATGGGCAAATGCTGAGTTAGACGAGGGAGTTGCTGACAGGATGATTGAGAATGTAATCGGTAGGTATTCACTACCTATTGGAGTGGCTACTAACTTCATCATTGATGATGAACATTACTTGATTCCATTTGTTGTAGAAGAAGCAAGCGTAGTTGCAGCCGCATCAAATATGGCAAAGAGATGTCAAGCAAAAGGTGGATTCACATCTAACAATACAGATCCAGTGATGATTGGTCAGATTCAAATTGTAGGATGTGATGATCCAGAAGCTTCGAGAGAGACCATTCTATCTGCTAAGGATGAATTAATCCAAGCCTGCAATGATGTCGATCCAATATTAGTCAAATTTGGAGGCGGATGTCGTGATGTTGAGGCAAGAATTATCGAAACAATGTCTGGACCGATGGTAATTGTCCACATTCTAGTAGATTGTAGAGACGCCATGGGGGCCAATGCAGTCAATACCATGGCGGAAACAATCGCTCCACGAATAGAAGCACTATCTGGTGGGACTGTGATTCTAAGAATTATTTCCAATTTGGCAGTACACAGATTGGCGCGAGTTAGTGCAACATTCACTCCAACCGAGATGTCTACCAAGGGTGACGACCCTGAGCAGGGTTCGGAAGTAATTGACGGAGTCATTCAGGCTTACCACTTTGCTGCGGCTGATCAATTCCGTGCAACAACTCATAACAAGGGTATAATGAACGCTATTTCGCCAATAGGAATTGCTTGTGGACAGGATTGGCGAGCAATAGAGTCCGGTGCTCATTCATACTGCGCCTATGGCCATGAATATGGATCAATGACTCATTGGGAAAAGGACGAAGGGGGTAATTTAGTCGGCTCGATAGAAATTCCAATGGCTGTTGGATTAGTCGGTGGTGCAATACGAATTCACCCCGGTGCACAAGCGAATGTCGCTCTTCTTGGAATCAATTCTGCTGATGATCTAGCGAAATGCATGGCTGCTGCAGGATTGGCTCAGAACCTAGGAGCTTTGAGAGCCCTAGCAACAGTAGGAATCCAGGCTGGCCATATGAAACTCCACCTACGCAATATGGCCGCATCGGCTGGTGCAGAAGATCATGAGATAGAGGCCGTGGCCTCAATTGTCCGAGAGAGCGGTGAGAGAATCACTATGGCTGCTGTAGAAGCAGCTCTAACTCAGATACGTGAAGAATAATCACTCTTCACTATGCACCGCTTCAAGAGCTAATGCTTGTTCAGATGGCTGCTCGCTAAACTCTTCGATAGTCATCTGTTCATCAGACAAAGTAGCAGCTAATTCTGCACTTGTCAAGCCTGCCTTCGAGGCTTCGGCTCGGAACCACTGCCTGACTGCTCTGTATTCTACTTCAGGACATCCGAAGTACTCTGCGAACCTACGTGTGGTAGTGAGCCTGCGACTCAAACCATCTCTCCTTCTGTCAATAAAGCCCAGACTTGCTAATTCCCTAACATGATCATAAGCACGCTGACCCAGCATATCCACCAATTGTGCCTGACGCATTGGTTGATGATAAGCAATTAAGGCTGCAGCAGGAAGCAGACGCTGAGGGACATCTGGCCTCAGATTCTCAGGTAAATGGTCAGACAATGTAGGCCTTACTTCAAAGATCCAACGACCGGAAACTTCAGTCAACTGGAGTGCTGAATCCTTCCTACGACGAATCGTGGATTTGAGATTTTCAAGTGCCCCCGAAATTTCACTACGGGTTTTCCCAGTTTGAGTCATTAATTCATCAACAGACATTGATCTGCCTGCACTAAACAAAATGGCCTCAAGAATTGTTGAAATCTGGATCTCCTCAGACATCTGTAGCCACCTCCATCTCTGGTTTCGGATTCAGAATTTTTGTCAATGAATCAAAATCATTATTCTCGGGATGTAGGTCTCTGAGAATAATTGCTCCATTTCGACCTGATTCCTGTGTCAAGTCGGCATAACCTCGGTTAGTAAGGAATAGTGCAGAGACTAGAGCAGTTACTTGAGCCTCAGCTTGAGCCTCATCTAATTCTACGCCACCCTCCATCGAGCGATCTCGTAAGTGTTCTGAAATGGACTTCAAATCTACTTCGGCATTACCAACTGCATGTTTTTCTCGCAGTGCTTCCCAAGTTCGGCGGATATCATCTTCTAAATCTTCAACGTGAAGGCTGCCACTAAATCTGGCTCGAGCCAGTTCGTTTGCTTCTCTCCTCTCTTTTGCTATTTGTTCACGAAGAATTTGCTCCTCTGAAATTTTCTTTGCAGATTGCAGACCCATCAACAATTCACCCAAAGTCACAGGACGGCTCTCTTCACGATGAATACGACCCTCGAACATTGAAGGTAGAACTCCATCCGCCGCCCCAGTAAGGACTCCTACTGAGAAGTTGTAGTCATCATCTGTGAAATCGGACTCCCAGCCAGCAGTATCGAAGTCAAAGAAATCCTCCGACTCATCCTCCCAAGCCACTTCCTGACGTTCAATCAATGTAGATGCCTGTCCTCTAAGAATTTGCCAAGCCATTCGAATTAGTCGGCCACAGGTAGGGAGATCGATATTTTCTTCATTCTTTATTTTCTCCTCAAACATCTCGAGAAAACTAGTCAAATCAACGTCCCAAGGGTCAAGATCCTTTGAACGGAATAACTGGAAGACTAAAGCTACTGAGCGGTCAAATGGGTCAATTAAAAACTGATGTTCAGCCTCTTCTAAGCTCGCAAGTTCTACCAATCGATCAAGATATTTACTGGTCTCGAGATCAGATTCATTCTGTAAGAGTCTAGTTACGATGTCGTCCTTCATCGCTGCTGCATCGAAGACCGCCAATGTCACTCCTCCAATTCCTCATCTAGAACCTTAATTGCTGGATTATTCGTTTCTTCAATTTCAATAGAATCTTCTTCAACGAGAGGTATTGCAGCCTCCTTCTCTGAAATATCTTCAGTCCACTCTTCTGTGCGTTCTTTCAAGGACGAAATCGATTCATCTTCAACCACTGCCTCTGCCTCAACAAATTCAGCAGATTCGCCCTCATCATCACTAACGCCAGCTCTCTCGGCCAAGCCGCCAAGACTCTGTGGCTTACCCATTGGTTCAGGGACTCTTGGCATATTCTCAGGTTTAGGTAAACCCGTCATGCTTTCTTTCTCAACTTTGGCTTTCTCTTGGGCTGCCTTCTCAGCCTCAAATTCCTCTCCTAGTTCAAGAGCAGCAGCACGATCAAAGTCAGCAATTCTACGGCTGCAACCATCTCCTGCATGAGTAATCCCAATATGATGGTCAGCTAATGTCAAACTGACCTTTCGCAGTGTCACCATAATGAATTGAGCCTGACGACTCCTTAGTCTACACAATGTTGCAATTCTTTCAGCATTGAATGGGTCTAGGTTTTGGTCAACCTCATCGAAGTAGTAGAATGGACTTGGTTCATAATCTTGGATTGCAAAGATGAATGCGAGAGCCGCCATTGATTTCTCACCACCAGATAGGAAACTTCGGCGAGTTCGCTTACTCTTTCCAGGAGGTATACATGCCATTTCCAAACCACCTTCAAAGGGATTCTTTGGATTCTCAAGAAGAAGTTGACCTTCCCCCCCTGGTTGAAGCATCGCATAGGCTCTCTTGAAGTTAGTATTGACATGACTGAAGACTGCGAGAATACGTGTTTTCCTCTCTTCCTCCAAATTCTCTGCCAAAGAGACTAACATTGCATGCCTATCTTTGCATAGCTTGCCGTCGGCGACCAGTGCTGCGATTCTCTCAACAGTTCTATCATAGTCATCAATCGCCAGCATATTGACGTTGCCGAGTTGGCTGAGACGGCGGTCAAGGCCCTGCACCCTTTTCTCCGCCTCAGCCACTGTTGGCAATTGAATTTCAGAAGTCGGTATTGTAATTCCTAGCTCATTGAGCTCGTCTTCTAAGACGCCGACTGTCGCCTCCTTTTGTCGAATCTGTTCCACTAGCCCTTCGAGTCTCGATTTTATCGATTCTCGATTCGATTCCTGCTGTTCTACGTGTGATCTCAAACTGGCACGTTCATCGATAAGTTGTTCTCTACGGGAGTTAAGTTGCTGCAATTCCTCATTGAACTGAGATTCCTGACCTTTTAGTTCAACCAATTCTTCCTCAGCCTTAGAAATCACAGACTCAAGTTTCTCAATCGATTCTTTCGCTTTGGAAATTATGTCATTCTCTCGCTCAAGAGAACGTGAGAGATTAGTAGTCCTTTCTAACATAACATTGAGTCTTTCCTCACCTGAGGTTATCTCAACTTCAGCTCTGAGTTTGGTTCGCTCGGCTTCAGTTCGAGTATCTTGAGCAGATCGAAGTAATTGAGAGAGATGATCAGGTGTTTGATTCTGAAGAGCCTCGGCCGCAGCATTACGTGCTGCGAGAGCATCTTCGTATAATTCAACAGCATTTGCTGCTGCTGTAACTGCCATCTTGCTAGCTGAATCTGCTTTTTCAAACTCGGTTCGGGCAGAAATTACTTTCTTGCCTATATCATCTACCTGTTTCTGAGCCAACCGTACGTCAGCCTTCCATTCATGAAGTTTAACTGAATGGTCGCTACCATCGAGACCATGGATACTGTTTCGTAAATTATTCTGATTTTCTCTAAGTTCATCGAGAGCCGCTTTTACAGTTGAATAATACAAATTAGCCCGAGAAAGAGCCGACTCTAACTTTTCCATTTTAGCTCCCGAAGAACCGGCTCCGCCGAATTGTGGACGATTACCTTTGGAAGTGGCACCTCCAGTCATTGCCCCAGTAGCCTCTACAATTGAGCCATCGAGAGTGACCATTCGTACGCCGCCCATATTTCTTCTAGCGACATCCATGGCCTGTACAATCAGAGTGTTTCGACAAGCAAAACGAACGGCTGTTTCTATCTCATCATCATAATCTAGTAAATCATGTGCAAAACCGATAACACCTGGATTACGAGCAACCATCAGTGCTCTGCCTTGAGCACGAGATGCACTGATTTTGTTAAGAGGAAGGAATGTGGCTCTTCCACCACCGTTTGTTTTGAGCCACTTAATACAATTTGCAGCAACCTCATCATCATTAACAACGATACTATTCATCCCACCGCCAAGCGCATAAGCTAATGCAGATTCATGAGCGCTGTCCTTTGGAGATGTTAATTCACCTAGAGAACCAAGGATTCCTCTAATTTCGCCACTTTCTCTTAATTTAGCAAGAGATCTCAATGTTACTGCCGAGCCAGGGCGAGATGAACGGGCCTCCTGTTGAGCCCTTGCTCTTTCAAGAGCCAGTGTAGCTTCACGCACTTGAGTGTCGGCTCTATCTCTATCTTCACGAAGAGCTTTTTCCTGCTTCTGTAACTTCGTGAGTTGACTAGCCAATTCGCCACGGTCTTGTTTTGGTGCTTCACCGCGAAGATCTTCACCAGTTAATTCTAGGTCGTCTCTCTCAAGTGTTGAGTTTTCATATTCTTCTTCAAGTTCTGCTAATCTGTCGGAGGTTAGCCGAGCTGCCTGTTCAGCCCTATCAGAGTTGAGGCGAGCCTCGGCCTTTGCCGAATGAGCTTTGTTGACTTCTTCTGTTGCTTTACCCAATGCTCGGTTCAAATCACGAGCGTGTTTGTCACCAGATTCAATGGCATTACGTGCCTCATTCTCATCGGCTTCGGCCTTATCGAGATTAGCGTTAGCGGCCTCAACAGCTGCCTTGGCATTATCAATCGCCAACTGAATTTTTTCCGCTTCTTCATTGGCTCGATTCAGATCTTCTTGAATTTCCTCGTGCTCAATAGTAGCATCATCACTGGCCCTATCTTGATCACCAATCCTATCCCTACTGGTCTCAATCTCAATCTCTAATGCCCTTATTTGATCTAGAACCGCTTTTGATTCACCTGTAGACATCCCGTCTAATTCTACTCGAATTGCTACCAATTCTTCCTCCATCTTCAATAGACGTTGATTTGCTTCACGAACACTTTCCCTTAACTTCGCATCTCTCTCTTGATACTTCGTATGGTCTTCATTGAGCATCTGAATTTCATCAATACGGTTCCTATATCGCGATTGTCCTAGAGTGACTTTCGCCTCATCCAATTCATCCTTTAGTGCTTTGAATTTCAGTGCTTGTTCTCGCTCTTTCTCTAATTTCTTCAAACGAGTCTTTTGCTCACTCTCAAATAATTCGATAGTTTCTATATCGTGCTCAACTCTCTTACGCTGATTATTTGCACTATTGATTTCTTTATCATAGGCAGTAACACCAGCCACTTCTTCGAGCACTCCGCGGCGACGGTGAGGAGTCATAGTTGCGAGATTGGTGACATCCCCTTGCAGGACAATGTTGTATCCATCTCCATGTAGTCCTGCTTCAGCTAGAGTCCTGCGCATTTCAGTTGCAGTAACTGGTCGGTCTCCAATTTTGTAAGATGAGACTGGCTGATTCTTGCGACTCAATCTGACTGATCTTGTGAAATGCGCCTCGTCTTCGTCAATACGTAAGCGGCGGCGTCCATCAAAATCGGGAGTATTGGCAAAAACTAGAGTCACAGACATGTGTCGTGCCGGCTTACCTCTCTTGCCTCCATTGAATATCAAATCTGCAACATTGTCGGCTCGCATGACCTTAGTCGAACGCGTCCCAAGGACGAATTGGATGGCATCTCCTGAATTCGATTTACCAGATCCGTTCGGACCAGTTATTGCTGTAAACCCTTCATCAAATGGAACAGTGATTTCTCCACCAAAAGATTTGAAATTTTCAAGTTCAATCCTCAGTAAGTGCATCCCATCACCTTATTGACGTAAGAAAAAGCGCCAACGTCAGACTTGCTCTCGTCCCCTATCAGATTATGAAGGTTGAGGCTGCTTACGATTCGGGAGAACGATTGCAGACACTTACTTTCATCGCCGAAAGTGATGACTCCCTGTGGGCAATCTTGAATGACATATCCCTCTGAGGAATCTCATGGCCACAGGGGTATCAGAGCGTAAGCTACCTCCTGCTGATGTTGCAGTGATTGGTTCTGGCATCGCTGGCCTCTTCCTTGCACTACGATGCTTCCGAGAAGGACTAACTGTAGTTGTAGTAACGAAGAAGGAGTTGTCCACCTCTTCAACTAATTGGGCACAGGGTGGAATTGCTGGGGTGCTTGATGTCGAAAATGAGACATCTCTAGAAGCCCATGTGAAGGACACCCTATCCTCTGGAGCAGGACTGTGTGATGAGAAAGTTGTTCGTTCAGTTGTATACGAGGCTGCAGATCGAATCAAAGATTTAGTCGAGCATGGAGTAGAATTCGATCTTAGTGCAAATGGATTATATGATCTGGCTCGCGAAGGAGGCCATTCTGACAAACGGATTCTTCATGCAAAAGACAGAACTGGAGCGGAAATAGAAAGAGCATTGACTGAAGAAGTTGCAGAGGAATATGATTCTGGCCTGAGGATTCTTGAGAACTGGATGGTTCTTGATTTGGCTCGACGAGATTTCGACAATCCAGATGATGGTGTTGCAGGACTATGGTGCATGGCACCAGATGGTGTCGTCTATACGCTTGCTGCGAAGACTGTAGTTTTGGCTTCAGGTGGAGCTGGGATGCTACATCTTGCAACAACTAACCCCTCGGTGTCAACAGGTGATGGAGTTGCCATGGCACACCGAGTTGGAGCAGACATCAAGGATATGGAATTCATTCAATTTCACCCCACTGCACTTGCGGTAGATTCTGAGCAGCCATTCCTCATTACTGAAGCAATGCGAGGTCATGGAGCGGTTCTGATGACTCAAAGTGAATACGCCAAATGGCGAATAAATCCAACGTCAATCATAGATGCATCGTATATGTCAAAATACTCATCAAAGGGTAGCCTCGATACTCGCGATATTGTTGCAAGAGCTACAGATAGAGAAATGAAGGCTAGTGGTGATTCTCACGTCCTTCTCGTCACTGAACATCTTAATTCAGAAGAATTGGTTCACGAATTCCCTACTATCGCCAGTCGTGTAGCAAGCATGGGAATCAGACTAGGGTCTGACCCTATTCCAGTTCGCCCTGCCGCTCATTACCTAGTTGGAGGAGTTTCAGTCGACCATTGTGGTAGAGCATTGCGTAATGGAAAACCTATGCCTGGATTATATGCTATAGGAGAAGTGGCGAGAACTGGATTACACGGAGCCAATCGTCTGGCCTCAAACTCGTTGTTAGAGGCTGTTGTGTACTCAGAGCGAGCTGCAGAAGATATCATATCTAGAGCCACCAATGGAGAATTACCAGAAATAATAGAAAATTTGATCCTGTGGCGTGATGATGATCTCGATGAATTCTCCACGTATCCCCCATTAAATACAGATTTGATGGCGTTGCGTAGTACAATGACAAACAACGTTGGATTGGTGAAAAGTGATACTCGACTGAGTCATGCTAGACAAAGAATTTCTGAGATACGTAGTGAGATTGTGCCAGTCTGGCATTCTACTAAACCTACTCAGAGCATGGTTGAATTCCGCAATCTCATAATTTGTGCTGAACTAGTCACCGAAGCAAGTATGGCGCGACGAGAAAACGTAGGTTTGCACTGGAATATTGACCTCGAGTAATCAAGCGAATTCACTAGATCTTTCTATCCCTTTGACCATAGCGTGTAATGCTTGGTTCGCAGGAGTAGGGATTCCAAGGATTTCACCCCTCTCAACAACTGCCCCACATAGCGAATCTATCTCTGTCAACCGTCCTGCCATTACATCTTGGAGCATAGAACAGCGATTTTCAGAAGTTGCTTCAACAACTTTGCGCAGATGATCTTCGAGTTCCACTTCACCCAAATTAACTCCGAGTCCTCGAGCAACAGATGCTGCCTCACTCATAGCAGCAAGAGATTGTTCCCATAATTCAGGAACCTCTAAAATTGCTCCATTCCTAACTCCGGCTATGGCACAAACAGGATTTATCGCCACATTCAGAAGCAATTTTCGCCATACAATCTGCTGCACATCCTCTGACCAGATTGGTTCTAACTCAGCATCACTCAGTGCTGCAAATAGTTCGGATGCAATACCGGATGCTGGACCTCCATCTAGTCCACCCATTCGGATAGCCCCTCTGCCAACCCAGTATACAGAACCGTCTCCATCTCTCCAAGCCCCATGAGTAATTGAGCCCCCTAAAACACGGTCACGGCCAATACGATTAGCAAGAATTTCAGAGTGACCCAAACCATTCTGCAAACTAATTGCAAAACCATCAGGAGTCAGCATCTCTTCTGCCAACTGAGCCAGTACAGGAGTTGACGCAGCCTTACCACAGACTAGAGCGACATCACAACTAGACTGAATTGATTCGGATAACGGAGTTTCACTATCTACGATGATAAATCGTTCTGAGGGTATCATCTCTATTGAGCCCTCAGGAGTGTGAAGAATCAATCCGATGTCACTAAGATTTTTTGCGGTTTGACCTCGAGCGACTGCCAATAAATCGATTTGACTGTCTGAGAGTGCTCCAAGGACAACGCCTCCAATTGAACCAACTCCAAGAACTGCTATTCTCATTATGACACCTCAATAAACGAGCGAGCGGCAAGATTGAGGGTGATGCCATCATCACCTGTAGTCACCCAGTAAACCAGCAAAGCTTCAGGTTCACCATTGCTTGTGATATTAACTTGGACTGAAGACATTGTGCTTACTTCCGCAGGAACCGAAACTTCCCAATAGTCAGAACCAGCGGCATCGCCAGTCCAGTCTAAAGAAATCGGTATTGAGTAGTTCTCTCTGTTGAAAATAATGAATTCTTCGCCATAGTAAGGTAAGACGTCTGGCCCTTCAACCATCGAATACCAAGATAGCATATTTGTGTCATCGCATATTGCTAACCATCCTGAACCATTCATCTGTAGAGTGCCAACTCCAGGAGAGTTCTCGGGAATAAGAATCGAAGATCGATCTGAGAGTTCTACTTTCCATTCTCCTGTAGAATTAACTCCAGCTATTACATTTGTAGATGGACAGAATGCAGATCCTGATTCACCGCGCGTGATTGAGAATTCATATGGTAGATTTGAAAGTGGGAGCTCCCATTCTCCGTCAGAGAATGCAAGTCTAAGCTGAGATTGTTCGATTGGCATTACTAGAATATCATTTGATTCATTTGACCTTGAAATTATGATTTCCGGACCCATGGCGAAATATGAGTCAGGTGAGCGTTCCTGCGAAAACATAGCACCTTCATGACCTCTCATACATAGATCATGAAGACCGGAGATCAATGAGGTCTCATTCTCGAATGACCAGAACTGATTACTATTTGTCAAATTGATATAGTCTCCTTCAACTACCAACATCTCAACGCAAATTCTTGGTGTTTCTGTATCTTCAACCAGCACCCAGAGGGGGTCAATGGAAGTGGTCACTCCTGTTGGTTGGAATACAATTGAATGCTCATCGACATGGCCATCTACATCGATAAGAATGATGAGCCTGAATGCTTGCTGACTAGCATCAACCGTTCTAGAAAGGTTGAATGAAACTTCTTCAGGAGAGGCTTGAGAGACGTCGTCAAATCTGCACACTGCTCTTTCATCAAGACATTCAGATTCTATTTGCCAATCCCCTAATGGATCTCCTTCAACACGCATCTGTAGCCAACCAGAAACCAAAGCGATACCTGATGGCTCAAGTATCAACTCAAACTCAACCTGCCCGTCCTCGAAGAAGACTAACTCATCCCAATCGTCTGTCGAAAGTCCGCCATCCCATTCTGGAACTTCGAAAGTTGGATTCATCCCAGGAAACCCAAGAAGTAGAACAAAGACCAGTATTGCGCTAAATTTCAGACGAACATCATCAGAAATTCCTTTTGCCACATCTACAACTAGTGGAGAAGGGGTATTCTCAGGACTGAAACGCCTCATAGCTGCTATTGCGCCAATAAGAAGCCAAGGCCAGTATTCTGTATTGACAAAAATTAGTACCATAGCTGCAAGAGTTGCTATGAAAACAGGAGTTTGTTGCTCTGGGTTTGACATTTCTCTTGGGCCTATTATCGAGTATAGTAGGCGGTCCCCTGGTAAACCGGGAATTGGGAGAAGTAGCGTCCAACCAACAAGTGAAAGACCAATTCCCGCTAAAGCGGAAAGATGGGGCCACTGAAGGCGTATCGTCAAATCCTCACCAAGCCAATCAAGCGATAGTATTGAGATCAGGGGATTATTCTGAAAAGCGATAGGAATCTCATTTAGAATAGGCGGCTCAGAGGATGTTAAACTCAGTCCGATTAGAGTTAGGATAGTTCCAGACAAGAATAGCGTCAATGGCGCAACAAATTCAATCATACCCAGAGATTTTCGGTCAGGCATTGGTGTCAAGTCTGCTCTACGTTGACTCAATAATCCGGCAATCCCGAATGGCCAAATTGGAGAAACTATCGGAAACGCAATGGGAACAATATGACCAATTTCTATTCCAAAGTGAGCTGCAGTACGCTTCCGGATGTCGCTTGCCAAAAACAGCACAAACATAATTGGCAAAGAGAATTGGATTATCGAATTCAGCAAAATATCTTGATCAAAACTTGCCGAATCGGGATTGAATCGTAATTGCCAGGTAGAACCTACCAGCGTTAGGAATCCTGCCATCATTGACCATACAGCAAAATTTTGCCATTTCGGAATCATTGGTTCTGAAATGGGATAAG
>Ga0187827_10005713_pt1 | contig 14605 bp, 15 predicted proteins | sample ETNtaG_39_FD_167969 | JGI IMG/M metagenome (GOLD analysis project Ga0187827, IMG submission 167969) | Marine microbial and viral communities from oxygen minimum zone, Eastern Pacific Ocean - ETNP2014_SV_150_PacBio MetaG (Illumina Assembly) | ecosystem: Environmental > Aquatic > Marine > Hypoxic...
TTATAGCGAGATCAGAAACGAAGTCCTCGGGCTTTTCAACAAAATCGGTAATTACTGCATCTTCATCCATTTTAATCACCCCATATGCACGAGGATCTTCTACAGATTGTACCCAAATAATCCCGTCTTTATTAGTATCAAGAATAAATTCAGCTCTAAACAGAGTATCAGCAAAAGCTACAACCACAGGGCCACTTAAGGACTCTTTAGCACATAAAATTGCGTGAGCAGTACCCAAAGCTTCATCTTGGTGATATATAGAACCTGTTGCGCCTAATCCTTCTGCAATAGACACTAGATCTCTCTCTACTTCTTGTCCAAAATCTCCAATTACAAAAGCTATTTCATCAACTTTTTGTCCACAAACCCTAGTAATATCTTCTACCAAGCGCTGAACAATTGGTTTTCCTGCAATTGGCACAAGCGGTTTGGGTACTGTTAATGTATGAGGCCTTAATCTTGAGCCTCTACCAGCCATTGGTACAATAATTTTCATCTTATATTATTTTGATAATTAATTTTTTCCAGTACTCCCGAAGCCACCTTCACCTCTATCTGTTGAAGCTAATTCTTCAACCTCGGTCCATTTAGCTTTTATATAAGGCGCTATAACCATTTGAGCTACACGTTCACCATCTTCAACGATAAAATTCTCTTCAGATAAGTTAATTAAAATAACGCCAATTTCCCCCCTATAATCTGCATCTATTGTTCCAGGACTATTTAAAACAGTTATACCTTTTTTATAGGACAAACCAGACCTTGGTCTAATTTGTGCCTCATAATTATCGGGAAGAGCAATAAACAAGCCTGTTTTAACAAGAGTTCTTTGCATGGGCTTAAGTACAATTGATTCTTCAAGATTAGCATATAAATCCATTCCTGCAGAGAGGATTGTTTCGTACTTAGGTATTGGGTGTTTCGAGCGATTAATAATTTCAATCTGCATAATTCCTTCTTTTTAATTTAGTGCTTGAAAGTACTTATTTTTTTTCTCTTTTCTAAAACGGTAACAGCAAAGATATACAAGAGGCATAATAGACTGCTCATAATAAAATATGGGTCGTGCCAAAGGATCCATATTCCATAAAAACCAATAGCTGAAATCATATAAAAAGAAATTCTTTTCCAATCGTATGAGATAGGGTAGTACTTTCTACTTAAATAATAGGACATAACGCACATGGTGGCGTAACACGCAAGAGTAGCCCATGCTGAGCCTATGTAAGATATTCTAGGGATTAGCACTAAATTAAGGCAAATGGTAATAAGAGCACCTGCTAAAGATAAATATGCTCCATATTTAGTTTTTTCTGTAACCTTATACCAAACAGACAGATTATAATACATGCCTAAGAATAAATTTGCCAATAAGAGAATAGGCACAACATCTAAACCTTGATGGTAAGACTCGTTTTGTAAGAAATGTTTTAACAAATCTATAAAGACATTAATTGCCAAAAATATAAGGCTTGTAAATGCAATAAAGTAGCGCATTACATTTGCATATTGCCCTTTAGCATCACTATTTTTTGCTTGAGCAAAGAAAAAGGGCTCCGCGCCATACCTAAATGCTTGTATAAAAAGAGTCATAAAGATTGCAATTTTATAACAGGCACTATAAATACCAACTTGCTCCGAAGCAATAGAGGGTGGAAGAAGATACTCTAAAAGTAATTTATCCACCATTTCGTTAGTAACATAAGCTAAGCCACCAACCAGTATAGGAAAAGCATATTTCCACATGCGCATGAAAACACTTTTATCAAAGGCAATTTTTATTTTTAAAATCTCTGGTAATAGAAGTATTAGCATTGTAAGGCTAGCCAAAAGGTTAGCTAGAAAAATATAACCTATACCAAACTCGGGCTTATAAAACGACTCAATAAACTCTACAGCGTAACCTCTATACAATAAGTAGGGGCAAAGCAAGAAGAAAAAAAGGTTTAAACCTATATTAACTATAATATTTACAATTCTAATAAAAGCAAACCTCCATGCTTTATTATCTACCCTTAATTTTGCAAATGGGAGTGTAGTTATGACGTCAAATACAATAATCCAAGCCAAATACTTAATGAAAACTGTATTCTCTGAAACGTGTAAAATGTTAGCGATGGAATCTACTGATGGAATTACAAGAGCAAGAAACAATAGGGCAGAGGAAGTGAGGAAAACGAAGGCTGTAGATAATACCTTTGAAGAATTCTTTTCTTTATTGGTGTAATGGAAAAAAGCTGTTTCAAAACCGAAGGTTAGTACAACCATTGAAAAGGCAACCACAGTCATCAATACCGAAAGTGTTCCATACTCTCCTGTAGCAAAAACACTTGTATAAAGGGGTACCAACAAAAAATTGAGCAATCGTCCTACAATGCTACTTAGTCCGTAGATTGCCGTTTGCCCAACTAATTTTTTATATACACTCAAACTAGGTATAAGATTACATTTAAAAATTAAAAGTTAGCCTTTCTTTTATCTAAAAAGGCTGTAGTCCCTTCTTTAAAATCTGCAGTGCTAAAACAATCACCAAATGCCCCTACTTCAAAGTCTAATCCGTCTACGCCAGACAGATAATTTACATTTACACATTGTATCGATGTAGAAATAGCCATCGGTGAGTTTTTAATAATCTTATTTGCCATTTTATACGCAGCATCTAATAAGTCTGTTTGTGGCACAACTTTATTGGTGATTCCGAAGCTTAATGCTGTAGTAGCATCAATCATCTCAGCAGTAATAATCATTTGCATAGCTCTTCCTTTCCCTGCAATCTGTGCAAGCCTTTGAGTGCCACCATACCCTGGGATTACCCCTAAAGAAGTTTCTGGCAGACCTACGCGTGCATTTTCAGAAAAAATCCTAATATGAGCAGACATAGCTAACTCTAAACCGCCACCAAGTGCAAATCCGTTCACAGCAGCAATTACCGGAGTTCCTATGCGGTCAATCAAATTAAAAAGGTCGTCGTGACCTTTCTTACTAAGCGCTTTTCCTTGTTCTACCGAAAAATGAGCAAATTCTGAGATATCCGCACCGGCCACAAATGCTTTTTCGCCGGAACCAGTAAGAACGATAACTCTAACCTCATTATTGCTATCAGCCGCCTTTATTGCGTCGCTCAACTCTTGAATAGTTGATTTATTTAGCGCGTTGAGCTTTGATGGTCTATTAATCGTAATTGTTTGGATCGACCCATCATTTTGTAATAATATATTCTCGTATTGCATACTAAAGTTTTAGTCTGTAAAATTAGCCATTTTGCTTTAAAAGTGGCAAGCATATATAAAAAGTAGTTCCTTTATTCTGTGTTGATTCAAAGTAAATTTCACCTCCTGCATCATCGATAATTCGTTTTACCATAGCAAGGCCTAATCCCATCCCACTATTTTTGGTAGTAAAGTTTGGCTCAAAAATCTTGTCATAAAGAACTCTAGGTATACCGCGTCCGTTATCCTTAATAGTTAACAATACTCGCTCATCAATCTGTTTAATATGCAATGCAATCTCAGGTTCATTTTCTTCTCCTGCCGCTTCAATAGCATTGTTTAGAACATTATTTAGAACTCTGATGATTTGATCTTGATCAGCAAAAATCATGGCTTTATCGAGTGATTGAGTATACTTTATCGTAACCACATCATAAAATGCAATGGCATTTGCGACAATTTCACAAAAGTTAATCTCTTCTTTATTGCTAGAAGGCATTCTAGCAAAATCTGAAAAAGCTGTGGCAATATTTGAAAGTGTATCAATTTGCTCAATTATAGAGCCACTAAATACTTTTAGTTTTTGTTCAAACTCAGGATCGGTGGGATCTAAGTGTCTTTCAAAAAGCTGAACATTAAGCTTCATAGGTGTTAAAGGGTTCTTAATTTCGTGAGCTACCTGTTTAGCCATTTCCTTCCAAGCGCTCTCTTTTTGAGTTTGAGCAAGCGCTTCTGAGCTTTTTTCTAACTCTTTTACCATAAAGTTATACTGGTGCACTAATTGACCAATTTCATCAGATGAGTTCCATCTTAGGGGCATGTATCGTTTAGTTAAAGCGGCTTTTCTCATGATTTGAGACAGCTTACGCATAGGCTCAGTTATTTGACGTGACAACAGAAAAGCCATAATACTAGCCCCAAGAAAGAGAATAATATATATTGGTGTTAGGGCAACTAGGTAAGTTCTAATATCACGCTTATAATTTTCATCTAGTTGAAAATATGGAATACTAATAACTGCAATTGGGTTCCCTCGTGTATCTATTATATATTGGTAGGAATTCAAATAATCCATTCCATTATGAGTCAGGCTTTCCTTAACTCTGTTTTTCTTCTCAGAAAGCGATTTCAATACGTGAGAATAAATTTTACGCGGTATAATGTCGCTTTTTAGTAACTCTTTATTGGAGCATAAAATAAGATCTCCTTTTAAATTATAGATTATAATGTCTAGATTATGAATATCGGCAAGTTCATATATCTTATGTTGAAAAAGCTCATATATAGTTGATCCGCTATGCTCATGTTTTCTTTCTGAATCTAAAAAATAAGAAATTGAGGAGAGGGTAGCTGATTCCTTTCTTAATAGCCTTTTATTATGATATTCCTTGTTTTGATTTTTAAAATTATAGAATGTAAAAATCCCAATAAAGAAAAATGACCCCCCCAAAAGGATGAGCATCGATATATTGATGCGGGTTCTTAGCTTATAGGGATATTTAGAAATTGATTTCATCCTTTCAAAGATAAAATAAATCCTTAGCTAGGAGGGTCTGTTTTGGTATTACGCTTTAATAAACAAAATTTTAATCAAAAAATATTTATTGCGACGCCATCAAGTAATTAATATCTTAGAGAAAAAAGTTATGAATACAGCCATCTTGTTAATTCATTGTCCTGACGAAAAGGGAATTATCCTTTCTATAACTGATTTTATATTTAAAAACAAGGGGAATATTGTTGACTTAGATCAGCATGTAGATAGCGAACGCAAAATATTCTTTATGCGAGTAGAGTGGTCAATTACAGATTTCAGCATCCCAAAAGAAAAGATTGGAAAATACTTTGATACACTTGTAGGTAATAAATATCAAATGTGTTGGGAATTACATTTTAGTAACGATAAGCCAAAAATGGCGCTTATGGTCTCTAAAATGGACCATTGTTTTAATGATATTCTTTCGAGATATAAATCTGGGGAATGGAATGTAGATATACCATTAATTATAAGTAATCATATGGATATGGAAGAAGTTGCTAATCGTTTTGATATACCCTTCCATCATATTCCAATATGTAAGGATAATAAAAAAATACAAGAGGAAAAGCAGTTAAAGTTACTTGCTGAAAATCAAATAGAGTTCGTAGTATTGGCGCGTTATATGCAAATTTTAAGTGAGAATTTCATTGATCACTACCCTAATAATATCATTAATATCCACCACTCATTTTTACCTGCATTTCCTGGTGCTAAACCTTATCATTCGGCATATGCTCGAGGTGTAAAAATTATTGGAGCTACTAGTCATTTTGTAACCACTGAATTAGATGCTGGACCAATAATAGAACAGGGGGTAGCTCATATTAGTCATAGAGACAGTGTTGAGGATCTCATTCGAAAAGGTAGAGATATAGAGAAGATTGTACTCTCTAAAGCTATTTGGAGTCACATTAATAGACGTATCCTATCCTATAATAACAGAACCGTGATTTTTGAATAAAAAAAGTCCTTCTGAATATTCAGAAGGACTTTTTTTTATAAAATTGTGATTTTTTTAACTTTGCTTCAATGCTTCTGCACCACCAACAATCTCAAGAATCTCGTTTGTAATTGCTGCTTGTCGTTGACGGTTATAAGTCAACTTCAATTCAGATTTTAAATCTTCTGCATTATCTGTTGCTTTATGCATAGCAGTCATACGAGCGCCATGTTCAGAAGCATGTGAATCCAGAAGTGATTTATAAAATTGAATCTTCAATGATTTAGGAATCAAGTCTAAAACAATTTCCGATTTTGAAGGTTCAAAGATATAATCAGCGTTTAAGTCTACTTCTTCAGCATCCTCGGCTTGAACAGGTAAGAATTGCTCTGCAATCACTTCTTGCGTTGCCGCATTCACAAATTGATTGTAGATAATTACAACTTTGTCGAACGAACCGTCAACAAAAGCATCCATTACTTCTTGAGCAATTACAGCAACATTATCATAATTCAATTCGTTGAAAATTTCAAGATTTGAATTGTAGATACTGTGTTTTCCAGTAAAGTAGTCTACCGAACGTTTACCAATAGGATACACTTGCACATCTTTTCCTGCATAATCATTAATACGCTTTTCAGTCGTTTTAAAAATATTTGCATTAAAAGCACCACATAATCCACGGTTAGAAGCAATGGCGACTAATAAAACCTTTTTGGTTTCTCTTTCCTGGCTGTAAACACCCTCAGCAGACCCTTCAAGAGTAGAACAGATGTTCACTAAGATTTCACGTAGCTTTTCAGCATAAGGACGCATTTGTGTAATCGCATCCTGTGCTCTCTTCAACTTTGCGGCCGACACCATTTTCATGGCACTGGTAATTTGCATCGTAGAAGCTACAGAGGTAATCCTAGTACGTATTTCTTTTAAGTTAGCCATTTGTAAGTCTATTGTAAGTGCAGACCGAAGTCTGCACTAGTTCAGTCTTATTAGTATTTTGATGAAACTTCAGCTACAGCCTTTTCAATCGCTGCAGTTGCTTCACCCGACAATTTACCTGCTTTTAAAGATGCTAATTCAGTAGCATATTTATTTCTCATGAAAGACAAGAACTCAACTTCAAATTCTTTCACTTTTTCTACAGGTACCTTAGACATCAAGTTTTTCGTACCACAGTAAATGATGGCTACTTGCTCTTCTACAGGAAGTGGAGAGTTCAAGCCTTGCTTCAACATTTCTACGTTACGTTTACCTTTATTAATTACCAATAAAGTAGCATCATCAAGGTCAGAACCAAACTTAGCAAAAGCTTCAAGTTCACGGAACTGTGCTTGATCTAACTTTAATGTACCCGCAACTTTCTTCATTGATTTAATCTGTGCATTACCACCAACACGAGATACAGAAATACCTACGTTAATAGCTGGACGAACACCAGAGTTAAATAAATCAGCTTCTAAGAAGATCTGACCATCAGTAATAGAAATTACGTTTGTTGGAATATATGCAGAAACGTCACCCGCCTGAGTTTCGATAATTGGAAGAGCAGTTAATGAACCACCACCTTTAACGATACCTTTGATAGATTCTGGAAGATCATTCATGTTCTGAGCAATTGCATCAGAAGCATTGATTTTCGCAGCACGCTCTAATAATCTTGAGTGTAAGAAGAATACATCCCCTGGGTAAGCCTCACGTCCTGGAGGACGTCTTAATAGTAAAGATACCTCACGGTAAGCAACCGCTTGCTTAGATAAATCATCATATACAATTAAACCATGACGACCTGTATCACGGAAGAATTCTCCAATTGCAGCACCCGCAAATGGAGCGTAGAATTGCATTGGAGCAGGATCAGAAGCATTTGCAGCTACAATAACTGTATAAGGCATTGCACCTGCTTCTTCTAATGTTTTAACGATGTTTGCAACCGTTGACCCTTTTTGTCCAATAGCTACATAAATACAATATACTGGTTCTCCAGCATCGTAGAATTCTTTCTGGTTGATGATCGTATCGATAGCTACAGAAGTTTTACCTGTCTGACGGTCACCAATAATCAACTCACGTTGTCCACGTCCAATAGGAATCATCGCATCAACTGCCTTGATTCCAGTTTGTAATGGCTCGTTTACCGGTTGACGGTAAATTACACCTGGAGCAGTACGCTCAAGAGGCATCTCGTAAGTTGTACCTTGAATTGGGCCTTTCCCGTCGATAGGTGTACCTAATGGGTCAACCACACGGCCTAACATACCATCACCTACATTAATAGATGCAATACGTCTTGTACGCTTTACAGTATCACCTTCTTTTACTTCTTTAGAAGAACCTAACAATACGGCACCCACATTGTCCTCTTCTAGGTTCAATACAATACCTTGTAAACCTGATTGAAACTCAATCAATTCACCTGAACCTACGTTTGTAAGTCCATAAACACGAGCAATACCATCACCTACTTGAAGTACGGTACCCACTTCAGCAATTTCAGCCTCAGTTTTAAGTCCTGAAAGTTGCTCTCTTAATATTGCTGAAACTTCAGCTGGTTTAACACTTGCCATAATTAGTACTCTTTTATGTGCGGGTTGGAAACAAATTCTCTTTTTAACTTTTGTAGCTTGTTAGCAACGCTCGCATTAAACTCGCGGTCGCCAACACGAAGAACAAATCCACCAATAAGGTTTTCATCTACACGTTCTTCCATTTGAACTTCGGCATCACCAACAACTGACTTGAGTTGCGCTAACACTTGTGTTCTTATATCTTCTGACATTGTTATAGCCGTTGTAACACTTGCCGTAACAATATTCTTAGATTCATTATAAAGACTAATGAAGTTCTCAGCAATTGCACCTAAAATAGCCTCACGTTTCTTATCCGTAACGATATTAATAAATGCTAAGCTAAGCTCACATACTTCTTTTGCGAAAATTTCGTTCAGAACAGCGCTTTTCATATCACCTTTAACAATAGGGCTTTTCAGCATATTGGTAAAGTCATGGCTTTCATCACAAACCGACTTTATAGTCAGCATATCTTCTTTTACTTGCTCAAGAACTTGACGTTCCTCAGCTAAAGAAATCAAAGACTTCGCATAACGCAGGGCAACTCTGGTTTCCTTCATCTTATTCTTAGTTAAGCTTTACGTCTTTAAGCATCTCAGAGATGAAAGTATTTTGCTTTTCAGCATCTTTCAATTCTGACTTTAACACTTTCTCAGCGATCTCAATTGATAAAGCACCCACAGAATTCTTTAATTCTGAAATAGCGGCAACTTTTTCATTCTCAATAACTGCTTTGGCTGAAGCGATCATTTTATCAGCTTCATCTTTAGCGATGTTTTTGGCATCAGAAACAATGTTTGCTTTCATGTCTCTAGCTTCTTTCAACATCTCATCTCTTTCGGCACGAGCTTCTTGTAAGATACGTTGGTTATCAGCTTGCAATGTAGCCATCTCTGAACGAGCATTCTCTGCAGAAGCTAAAGCATTTTTAATTGAAGTCTCACGCTCTTTAACAGCAGATAAAATTGGAGTCCAAGCCGCTTTCTTCAAAATCACTAATAAGATAATGAAAGAAAGAGTTGTCCAAAAAATAAGACCTATACCAGGAGTAACTAATTCCATTTGGTTACTTTTTACTGTTTAATAATTTGTTTGAAAACAGACCTTCCAGGCAATCCCTGAAAAGGTCTGTTAAACTTCGCAATACTAGTTGCTAGCTACTAATAAAGATACAACTACACCGAATAATGCAACACCTTCAATTAAGGCAGCAGCAATAATCATTGCAGTTTGAATTTTAGAAGTTGCTTCTGGTTGACGTGCGATACCTGACATCGCAGAGTCACCGATTCTACCAATACCTAGTCCAGCACCGATAACGGCTAAACCAGCTCCAATTGCAGCAAGTGGTCCCATAATAATTTTAATTTATAGGGTTAAACAAAAAATACTTCTTAATGATGATCGTGTTCCGCTACTGCTGCTCCAATAAATAGAGACGATAGCAGTGTAAAGATGTAAGCCTGCAGTGCAGCAACAAACAACTCCAACACGTTCATAAACAATACAAATCCTACTGATACGGGCGCAATAGCAATTGTCTTAAAGATGAAGATTAACGACACCAAGGACAAAATGATAATGTGACCTGCAGTAATATTTGCAAACAAACGAATAAATAAGGCTACCGGCTTAGCGATAAGTCCCATCAATTCAACTGGAATCATAATAGGCGACAACCAAAGCGGTACGCCTGGTGTTGCAAAAACGTGTTTCCAGTAATCTTTATTTCCGTTTACATTCGTAATGATGAATGTAAGAATAGCTAATGTAAATGTAAAGGCGATATTACCCGACATATTCGCTGAACCTGGGAAGAAAGGAATCAAACCTAAAAGGTTGTTTACCCAGATAAAGAAGAATACTGTAAGTAAGTAAGGTAAAAATTTATCTGCTTTTTTCTCTCCAATATTTGGTACAGCAATATCATCGCGAACAAACAATACTAAAGGCTCCATAAACGAAGCTAAACCTGTAGGGACTGTGTTTCCTTTGCGGTATCCTTTTCCAACACTTAAGAAAATGATTAAAAGAATTACCATAGATAAGAACATAGAGAATACGTTCTTAGTAATAGAAAGGTCTATTGGGTGCAATCCAGAAAGCTCAACAATATGACCGTGATCTAAACGGTACGTATGGTTACCTTTAACTACATCAGCATGACCATGATCAAACTCACTAGACATAAAGACATCTAAGCTACCTTCTGTAAATAAGATCACCGGTAATGGCATAGATACAGGGTGCTCCACACCGTGATCATCTGTATAATCTAAAATGTGAAATTCATGCGCATCAGCGATGTGATGCATAATTACTTCTACAGCGTCAAAAGGCTTCTCATCATGAGATTCTTCGCCGTGACCTTCAGATGCAAATAATGAAAGGTTACCTAGGGTAAACGTTGCAAAAAGTAAGAATGTCTTCAATACTGTTTTCATCTTGTTTTCAAATATGGTTTTAGAGCCTGTGAAAATCGATGCAAAAATAGATAATATTCTTTAACCACGAAGCATTATTTCAGCTTATCAACAATATTTAATTAATTGTGAATAAAGACGAGGATTTAAGCGGGACTAAAAATAGTCGTGAAATGATTATTCGTTTAATTTCCTGATAGTTATCGATACTTCAAAAACCATATATAAAACGAAAATTACTGTGAATTGTAATGCAAAGTTTTGACTGTACTCTTGTCGTGGTAAGACAAAAGGTACTAGAAACAACATGGCTACAAGCATTTTAAATACACTCGTAGCTAAAAAGGCAAAACCCGCTTTGTCAGAAATTTTACGAAAAGCAACGACCACCAATGGGTACATTAGTAAACTAGCAATAAAATTAAAGGCATGGATTTTCAGAAATAAAGATTGCTCTAATGGGAAAGGCCAAAAAGAGTTAAGTAGAAAATGTAATCCAAAAACAATTAAGGCAACACGAATAAGTTGGAGTAAAAATCTAAAAAAATCAGGAATCATTGCTGAGATGGGTAACTTCTTTAATAACAAAATAGAGTGCGCCAAAAACAGCGACTAAAGACAGAATAAGGGTAAATAAGGGGAATTCTTTTTCTAGATGCTCATCTAGCTTCACTCCAGCATAAGCACCCGCACTAATAATCACCCCCATTTGGATGGCGATACTAGAGAATTTAAGAAACTGATCTAGTGGTCTTTTCTTGGATTGTGTCATTCGACTCCTTGGCCTTAATATTCTTAATTGAAGCTCCCATACTACATGAACCCGTGAAATTTGCTCCGGGCTCAATGGATAATTTATTCGTAATAATATCACCCTGTAAATTAGCACTTGCTTTTAAGCTCAATAATTCTGTTACTTGAATTCGTGCTTTAACTGTTCCTGCAATTAGTGCGTTTTGACATATTACTTCTCCTTCAACAAGGCCTGTTTCGCCAAGCACCAACCTTCCTTTTGTATTAATTGTTCCAATCAATGAACCATCAATTCGCAAGTCGCCTTCAGTAATAATATCACCTTTAATTGTACTTCCTTGACCTATAGCATTTACTGCCCCATTTGATTTATCGTTAGCTCGCGACATATCTGAATTAGATTTTGAAAACATATGAACCTATTTTATTTATACTTTAAATACTTCCCTTCATAATACACTAAGTATTTGTCTAGTGATTTTTCTTTATAGAAAGTTTTAAAATTACTCGAAGATATAATAAAATGCTCATATTCAGAGCGTCCCATCAATTCTTTTAACTCTTGAAGCTCCTTAATAGCATCAAGATAATTTGTAGCACTTTTCTCTCTATCAAAGGTTTTAACAATAATAAGTTGATAGTCTAAATTGAGCATTAAGCTTTGTGTTTTGTATGCGTTAAGCTTATAAAACAAACTGTTAAAATTTGAAATTTCAATTTTCACTTTATTCACGCTTGCGCCACTACTTTCCATAGCTAACACATAATAATGCTCTTCATTTAAATCAAAAGTAAAAGATGTTTCCTCAGGTATGATACTTCTTTGCTCAATGTCTTGCAAAATTGCGCGCGCCTCATCTGCTACCTCTCCAGTATAATAAATTGCTAATAATGCGTTTAAACTTTCTATTAATGATTCCTCGCCATAAAGATGTCCTTTAGAAAGTGCTTTTAAAAGAAATAACTGTTCTGCAATTGGGTGATCAGAATAATTTATGCGTAATAACGAATCTTGAAGTATCACCTCTACATAGTTTTGTTGCGTAAAAGCATTATAAACCTCTTCATAATAAACTATAGCGCTATCTACTTGTTCTTTGTTAGAGGAATAATACCCTTCTGGGTCTAAAATCATTTTTAGATAATCGCTATTTGGGTAATCTTTCATCAAGCGTTGTATGTATTGTTCGGCAGAAAGATTCTCTTCAATTAATTTATGAGAACTATAAAGCTGATAATAGGATAGTGCTTCGTATTTATTTTTTGGATAAGCAGCTACTAATGTTTCAAAAGCATTAATGGCTTCATTGTAATCCTTAAGATCTTCTTTATAAATAAGCCCTAGCTGATAAAAGGATTGAACAATAACATCTACTGTAGAAGCTTTTGCTGAATCGCTAAAAGGAATAAGGTCTAAATAATAGTCTCTACTATAAATATCTTTTTCTTCTCCGTCTTCGCCATCCTCATTAATAATAATTTGGTTTTTATTTTTTCTTCGCCAATTATCTTCTAACCTTCTTTCTCCCCACTTGGTAATAAACTCAGAATACCCGAAACTAATCGCTGAAGGGTTGTAAAAATACCAAGCACCACTACCGCTTGACATTGGGTTAAACTGATTTCTAGAATTCGTGCTAGATCTAGCACCAGAATTAGATTTCAACGCTTCTTTTGCCAATCTATCCTCTTCTTTCTTCTCTTCAATTATCTCATCTATAAGAGCGTTTATGTCGTCTTCAGGTAGGCTTGAAAGTGTAAGTAAGCTATCTTGAAGGTTAATAGTGTTGTATAGCTCAACTAAGTCGTTAAGACTGTTTCTTTTTTTAGATAGCAACTCATAATCGGGGTGATTCTGACTTAAAAAAGTCATTGCAGTATCATAATGAACTTGCGCAGACAAGTATGCTGAATCATCAAAATATAAATCTGCTAAAGCTAAGTGTGAAAGGGATTGTTGCTGATCGTTTCCACTATTATTTGCAGTAGAATTCAGAAGGTGATTAATAGCTTGATCTCGCGCACCTTCTTTAAGAGCAATTTCAGCCAATGCATAGTAAATTTGATCCTTATAGTCTATATTTTTATCATCCTTTAGCATTTTTGTAATCTCGGAGATTAATTTAGATGAGTCGCTATATTTTGGGTTAAATGCACGAGCTCTACTTAATAAGGCATTAAATAAAAACTCATATTCAGGATTCATTTTAACAACCTTATCAAAGTAATCGTATGCTGTTTTGTAGTCCTCTTGAATTTGATATAATTGTGCAATGATATAAGTAAGGCGTGTTTTTTTACTTTTATCTTGAGTGTATTTTATTGATGTGTTTAGATATGCAATTACATCATCCCAATTCTCCTTTTTTATATGGTAATTTGCATTAACTTCAGCTAATAACGATTTATCTTCTCTTTTTAATCTAGCATCACTTTCTAAGTATAATAATTGTTTTTCCGCACTTGCGAAATTTTCCATTTCAATATACGCTCTTGTAGACCATAGAATCGCCATATCAGTAATGTATCCCTCATATTCTCTACTGATAAACCCAAACATTTCTATAGCTTTACCGTACTCTTGTTTATAAAATAAAGCTTTCCCCATTAAGAAATAGCTGTCATCTATCCACTTATTTTTTTCAACTCCCTTAACCTCCATAGAGTGATACTCTACCACAAGTGCTACCTTATCAATGGTTCTGTTGAGTTGAGGGAAGATTTTTTGAGCTTGCTTCTGGTCTCCCAAAATAGTTGTAGGTAGCAAAGCGTTATAATCTTCTTGATAATTTTTTTCTAGTTTAATTACCGCCTCTTTAAGGCTTTCTTTACCATTAAAATATCCATTAAACTTTGCCGTTGTACGATGATAAGTGCGGTTTAAAAACTTATCTTTCTGGGTAGAACAAGAAAAAGCAACAAGGCTAAGAATAATAATTAATAAATATGTGTGTCTAGTTTTCAAATGGCTGTCTTTTCGCAATACTAATAACTCTTACTAAGCAAAAATATTTTATTTTTTCTTTTAATACCTCTTTGGAGTGTTTTAATTCTTTTAAGTAATATCAATTTCTTGAGGGTAAGCATTATTTAAAATTACGATATTTGTTAAATGAAAAAACAAAAGTCAGTATTAGATACATTAAGGCAAAGGCTGCGTTTTGTGTTGCTCG
>Ga0187827_10005714_pt1 | contig 14605 bp, 14 predicted proteins | sample ETNtaG_39_FD_167969 | JGI IMG/M metagenome (GOLD analysis project Ga0187827, IMG submission 167969) | Marine microbial and viral communities from oxygen minimum zone, Eastern Pacific Ocean - ETNP2014_SV_150_PacBio MetaG (Illumina Assembly) | ecosystem: Environmental > Aquatic > Marine > Hypoxic...
TTCATCAAAGTTTTAATTACGGATATCAACGTAAGATAACTTACGAACGTATCTTAAAAGAAAACAATATTCCATTAAATAAAGATTATTATCAAGATTCATTATTAAGTTTAACTGATAATGGCGCTCAACACACAAAAGTTCTTTTGAATCTCAAGGATCCTCCTACCGCAATTATTTGTTCACTTGATAAACTCTTAATCGGCTGTCAGGTAGAATGTAAGAATCAAAAATTAAATATAGGCAAAGATATTTCCCTTGTTGGATATAATGACTACGATAATTATTTAAATTCACAAAATCTTACCTATGTCAGTCATCCGCTTTCTCAAATGGGAGTAGATTCAGTAAATATTTTAAAGAAAATTGAAAATGGTTACCACCCTGATGAAGTTTGTAAATTAATTGAACCTATACTTCATAAAGGTACAAGTGATGGACCTTTAGTAAAATAACTTAAGCCTATAATATATTAACAAACAAATACAATTACACCCTAGCGCCAACCATGAGAAATGTAGAGGTGACATTAAGAAAAATATTTTTTATTGATCTATAGTCTAAGTTCCGTTTGATGGTCAAAAATCGATGTCTGCGATAAATCAAAATATACATCGATCTCTTTGTTCAACTCCACACCGCTATTAGGCGTAAAACGACCGATTATTTCAGTGTTGGCAAAATCAAAGGTAACATTTTTATCAAAACCTGTTGTTTCAATGATGGTTGGTTTCAAGGATATTTTTGATAAGTTTCTGTTGTCGTTATTTTGCATGTTAGAAACATATTCAGGCCTTAGCCCAAGCACTACTTTGAGACCTTCTTCAATGCTGCTTTTAAAATTATAGTGACTCAAATCTAATTTGACATTGTTTTCATTGTTGGGTGTAAAAATTATTGATTGAGAATTTTTATTCAATACGCCATTGATGAAGTTCATGGATGGAGAGCCGATAAAATCGGCCACAAAAAGACTATTAGGTTGATCATATATTTCTTGAGGATCGCCTAGTTGCTGAATGATGCCTTCGTTCATAACAGCTATTTTTGATGCTAAACTCATAGCTTCGATTTGATCATGCGTGACATAAACCATAGTTGTGTCCAGTGATGTGTATAATTTTTTGATTTCATGACGCATCTCAACCCTAAGTTTTGCATCAAGATTTGAGAGAGGTTCGTCAAAAAGAAAGATGCGTGGCTCTCTCACCAAGGCTCTTCCCATAGCAACCCTTTGCCGTTGTCCTCCCGATAATTGTGATGGTTTTCGTTTTAATAACCCATCAACTTTTAAAAAGTTAGATACTTTTTCTAATTGTTTTTCAATTTTATCTTTAGGCGTTTTAGCTTGTTTCAGTCCAAAAATTATATTTTCCCTAACAGTCATTGAGGGATAAAGCGCATAAGATTGAAATACCATGGCTATGTTTCTGTCTTTTGGCTCAACCTTGCTGACATCATAATCATCAATAAAGACCGCCCCTTCATCAATCGATTCAAGACCTGCGATGATGTTTAATAATGTTGATTTTCCACATCCTGAAGGACCTAAAAGAACAAGAAAGCTTCCTTCTTCAATATCAAGATTAATCTTTTTTAACACCTCGGTGCTGCCAAAGTTTTTTGATAATTCTTTAATACTTAGTGCTACCATTTCTAACCTTTCACAGCCCCAGAGGTGAGTCCTCTGATAAAATATTTTCCAGCCAACACATAAACAATAAGTGTTGGAAAGCCAGCTATAATTGCTGATGCCATATCTACATTGTATTCTTTAACGCTTGTACTTGAGAGAACCATGTTATTTAAGGCAACTTGAATTGGCGCTGCTTTTCCAAATGAAAAAGTGGCACCAAATAAGAAATCGTTCCAGATTTGCGTAAATTGCCAAATGACCGTTACGACAATTATTGGTGCGGAAATTGGTATTAAAATTTTAAAGAATATTTTAAAAAATCCCGCCCCGTCAATCCTAGCCGCTTTGATCAGTTCATTCGGTATGGAAACATAATAATTTCTAAAAAATAAAGTGGTGAAAGGTATGCCATAAATGGAATGAACAAACACAAGCCCTAAAATGGAGTTAGATATCCCTAAGACGCCCAAAGTTCTTGCCATTGGCAAGAGAATTGCTTGATAGGGAATAAAACACCCGAATAATAAAAAAAGAAATACCCAACTATCACCTTTAAAGCGCCACTTAGTTAAAACATACCCTGTCAACGCTCCGATAAATGTAGAAAAAAATGTGGCTGGCACAACCATCTTAATGGAATTCCAAAAATAAGGTCTTAAATAGGTGTCGCCCGCGCCATACCCTCTTCCACCCCAGGCCACTGCCCAAGATTCGATATTCAATTGCCCCGGTAAAGTCAGAAGATTGCCCTGCCTGATTTCGTCCATTGTCTTAAAAGACGTAACGAGCATCACATACATTGGAAAAATAAAATAAAAAGCAAATAAAGCTAAAACAAAATAAAGAAACCACCTTAATAATAAATTCGTAATTCTCGAACGCTTCTCAAGTTTTTGATATTGTATGTTCGTACTAGCTGACATTCTCTCTTCTCAATTCTGAATACAAATAAGGAATAATAACCGCAGCAACCGCCATAAACATCATCATTGCGCTTGCAGCTGATAAACCAACTTGGCTTTTATGAAATGCTGTTTGCGTCATGAAAAGAGCTGGCATTGTTGTAGAAATGCCTGGGCCGCCTTGAGTTAAAGCAACGATCAAATCGTAACTTTTGATTGATATGTGCACCAAAATAACAAAACTGGTAAAAAAAACCGGTCGCATCATAGGAATAAGTATCTTCCAATAAACCGTGAATAAACTAGCTCCGTCTATTTTTGCTGCTTTAACAATTTCATCTTCAATGGAACGAAGACCAGCGAGAAATAAAGCCATAACAAATCCAGATGATTGCCAAACTCCTGCTATGACAATAGTATAAATAGCCATTTCTCTGTTTACAAGCCAATCAAAGGTAAAGTTTTCAAAACCCATATCAACAAACAGCTTTTCAATTCCCAAGGTTGGATTTAAAATCCATTTCCAAGCAGTTCCTGTCACGATAAAAGACAGCGCCATTGGGTAGAGATATATAGTCCTCAATACTCCTTCTGCTCTAATTTTTTGATCAAGAAAAATAGCAAGGACAACACCAATAACGATACAAATAACTAAAAAAAGGACAGTAAAAATTAACAAGTTGTCAACCGCTATGAGCCATTTGCGCGTGCCCCAAAGTTTGACGTATTGTCCCACGCCCCATAATTCGTATTTTGGAAGAATTTTAGAATTCGTAAAAGATATATAAAACGTCCAAAGAATAAAGCCGTAAACAAACCAACTGATCAAACCCACAGATGGAGCCAATACAATTTTAGGTAAATTTTTTTCCAGCCACTTTAACATATGAAAATATAAAAAAAGGCCACTTGAAGTGGCCTTTTTAAAAGAAAATTAATTACATATTATCTAAAACAGTATCAGCTAAAGCATTAGCTGCATCAACTGAAGACATGTCAGAATTAAAGTGTTCTGTAACTACATCTTGAAGAGCTGCTTTCATTGTATTGCCTTGAGCCATACCATGAGCAAAGCTTGGCACTAGACCGCCTTTTGCACCTGCAGTTTTGATGTTCGCGTTTGATGTTTTTGCACATTGATCAAATTCATCCATAGGCACATCTAAACGAGCTGGTATTGAACCTTTGTACAAGTTGAAAACTTTTTGAAAGTTTTTACCCATCATCAGTTTAGCCAATAATTTTTGACCTTCAACTTTGTCAGGATCATTAGTTTTATAGAATATAAAACTGTCAACATTATACAAGTATCCGTTATTTGATGGAGTTGAACCACAGTAGTAATCTACGCCAGGTGTCTTACCTGCTGCTGTAAATTCTCCCTTAGCCCAGTCTCCCATAATTTGGAAACCAGCCTTACCTTCTATCACCATACCCGTAGCTACGTTCCAGTCTCTACCTGGGCTACCAGCATCAGTATAGTTAGCAAGTTTTCTCATTTGATCAAATACCGCAACTGTAGTCTCACTTCTAAGACAATTTTCTTGCAATGATACATAACAATTCTTGTAATAATTGTTACCACCAATACCTAGAGCAACTGCTTCAAATACTGTAGCATCCTGCCAAGGTTGTCCACCATGTGCAAAAGGAATTACACCAGCTGCTTGTAATTTGTCAGCTGCCGCATTTAATTCATCCCAAGTTGTAGGCATAGAAATACCATTTGAATCAAACACTGATTTATTAGCCCAGATCCAATCAATTCTATGAATGTTAACAGGGGCCGCACAATAAGGGCCGCTGTTGTTTTGACACTTATGAACCGCTGAAATCATCGGATCTAATAAATCATCCCATCCCTCAGCTTGAGCAACTGCATCAATGTTATACGGTGCAACAACACCTTCTTGATCATATTCTTGAATGGTTGGACCTTTTATTTGAGAAGCAGAAGGCGGATCGCCTGCAACTATTCTCGCCTTTAATGTCACGTTAGCAGCATCACCGCCACCACCTGTAACTGGCATATCCATCCATTCACCACCATTTGCTGCAAAGTCATCTTTTAAAACTTTAAGCGCAGCTGCTTCTCCACCAGAAGTCCACCAATGCAACACCTCGATCTTAGGTCCTGCAAAAACAACTGTTGAGAAAGAGGCAATGATAGCTATTAAAATAAATGAAAATTTTTTCATTTCTCCTCCTAAATTAATTAATTAATTTAATTTAATTTAATTTAATTTATTTCATTAATCGTTTTCAATAAATAATCACTGAAAAAAAGTCTAAGTGATGAAAAAAGTTGTTCAGGAATCAAGATTAAGCCATCGAATCTTCTCATAAACTAAGGAAATATTTAAGCACGGCAAAGTTGTATCTATTTCGTTTATTTTTCTAGGCCCGATTAAAGAAAAGGATGGAAAAAGCTGGTTTAGCGTCCAAGCAGTGGCTATATTTTGTGTTGTAACATTAAGATCTTTTGCTAAATCCTCCGCCCTTTGACGTCTTATTCTGTTATCAGGACTGTCAAAACAACTAATCGGACCGCTACTATGCTCATCTGGCTGTCTGAAAGATAATTCATCTTTAGTAATTTTATCTTCAATCGTTTGTCTAATTTTTTCGGGTAAAAAATATCCCCTTCCTTGACTGGACCAGGAAAGATGAGCTTTTTGTGAAGTGCGTAGATGTTCAAGAATTGCAGCATCATTAGAGGAAACGCATCCTTGCCATAAAGGATTGATCATTTTTGAAAGGGCTAAATTATTATTTAATATAGCCATCTCTTCTTTTTCATTTTTTTTTGCCCAAGTATTCGCTTCCATAAATCTTTGCAAACTCCAGTTGGATCCTCCAAAAATTTTTATACGTCCTTTTTTCTTTTCATTATTCAATGCATCCATAAATTCACTAACGGGAACTTCGATATTGTCCCTATGCATTATGTAAATATCAGCCTGATCAATCTGCAACCGATCCAATGAAATCGTTAGTTGTTCGGATAAGCTGTTCGGATCACAGTTTGGTGTGTGTGCGCCCTTGGCTATTATTATTAAGTCATCTCTGTTATCTCTTGCTTTATGCCATTGTCCAAGGAGCTTCTCCATTGAGCCGTCGCCATAAACAAAAGCATTATCAAAAGCATTTCCTCCAACGCTAATCCAATGATCCCATAATTTTGCGGCGCTATCGTAATCTGTCTGATTATCATTTCCCATAATCAACTTAGATATTATTTTTTCTAGTCCTGGAATTGTATCGTATTGCATAAAAGTTTATGAAATTGAATCACGTTGAATTGAATAACCTACTTGTTTCCTCCAATCATCAAGGGTTTTGAGATTGCCAAGTGTGTCCTCCCAAGTCATACCCGGATGTGGCACTTCTAATTTATTATCTTTTATCGATGAGCTCGCCAACTCAGCCTCAAAATAAAATAAATGTTCTGGGCCTTTTATGTCAACAATCTCAGTACTATCGTTTATATTAATCTTTATTGTTGAATGATACCCCTTCCCTTCTTTTCCAGGCGTCCAAGGTTCACTCATTTCAATGGTTCCTTTTGAGCCCCTAATCATTGCATTATTAGTCTTCTCTTCTCGTATGGCCGTTGATGCTTCTGCGATAATGCCATTTTCAAATTCAAATTTGGCGTGCGCAACTTCATCCACGCCCGTCTCTCCAATTGTGGCAGATCCTGTTAACTTGATTGGATTAAGGAATTTTTTTCCACTAGCGACACCCGCTACCAAGCGAGAAAGGGATATGGGATACAAACCTACATCGAGTATTGCCCCACCTGCTAGTTCTTTATCAAATAAACGAGACTTGGGAATTGTTTTGCCCGTATCAAATCCAAAAGATGATTTTATTAATTTGATGTCTCCAATCTTTTTTTCTTTAATAAGTTTAAGTAATGTTTTTATTTGCGGATGACATCGATACATAAAACCCTCCATATAAAAAACACCTGCTTCTTGTACAACTTGTATGACTTGCTTACCTTCTTTAAGATTAACCGCTCCTGGTTTTTCACATAAAACATGTTTTCCTCTACCCGCAGCTTTTATCGTCCATTTCGCATGCAGTGTGTGAGGGGTGGAGATATAAATAGCGTCAATATCCGATGATTCAACTAACTCATCATAAGAGGAGAAACGGAGTGTTGAATCAATATTGTATTTATCGCCAAATGATTTTCTTCTCCCTTCATTGGTGCTCGCAATAGCAACCAATTCACCTGACTTAGATTCTTTTAAACCATCCGCGAATCTATGTGCGATATTTCCAGGACCAATAATGCCCCAACGAATTGATGTCATAAAAATTATTGAATATTAATTTTATCCAGATCTTCTGTCCATCTAGCTAATGAAGATAAACTATTCATTTTAGCCCTATGACTGAATATTTCTTGTACATTGACAAGATCTTCTTGATTCTTTCCCCAATATTGTAACGCACTTTGCTGAAGGGCTCTGCCGTAAGAAAAAGTCAGTGCAAAATTTGTATCATTAATTTTATTAATTTCATTCAAGTTTTGTGTCGCTTCAATTTCTGTTTGGCCGCCTGATAAAAAAGCTATTCCAGGAACCTCGCCTGGCACATTTTCTTTTAAGCATTTAAGCGTCATTTTAGCAATTTCTCCAGTGCTACTTTCATTTTTTGATCCATTTCCAGGCAAAATCATATTGGGTTTCAATATTGTTCCTTTTAAATCCACATTATGCAATTTTAGTTCTTTGTAGCATTCTTTTAAAACCCTTGCTGTTACTTCATAACACTTATTAATGTCATGATCGCCATCCATTAAGACTTCTGGTTCAACAATAGGAACCATGTTTGCTTCTTGAACCAAGGCTGCATATCTAGCCAAGGCATGGGCGTTTGAGTAATGTTATATACGGCCCTCCATTTTGTAAATCTTGCTCCCAATTTATAATATTCAGTCAATCTTTCTCTGAGCCCGTCCAATCCTTCAGTAACTTTTTCTTCTGGGGAGCCGGCAAGAACTTTTGCTCCGGCATCGACCTTTATTCCGATAACAGCTCCACTCTGATTAATCAACTCAGGTATGCTATTACCTAATTTTGTACTTTGTTTTATTGTCTCATCAAACAAAATCACTCCACCGATAAAATTCTCCATTCCATTTGATGAAAATAACGCTTCCCTAAAGATTAACCTGTTTTCAGGACTGGAGGCAACGTTGATTGAATCAAGCCGCTTTGTCATTGTCCCTGTACTTTCATCTGCCGCTAAAATGCCTTTGCCATTTGAAACTATTTTTAATGCGGTTTGATTTAATTCTGTCATTTAACGTCTTCTATGATAAATTTCTTCTAATACTTTTGTATTTCAATACAAGTGATTCTTAAATAAATTATCCTTTAACCGCTCCAAAAGTCAATCCTTGGATAAAATGTTTTTGCATTGTAAAAAACATGATGACGGGTGGAAGAGCTGCTACGACAGATCCTGCGGAAACAATGTTCCACGAGGACATCCATTGACCCTGTAAAGTTTGCAACCCTAGCGTTATGGGCTTGGTCCCTTCACTCTGTGATAAAATCAAACACCAAAAATAATCATTCCAAATAAAAGTAAACTCTAGAACTGCTAGGGCTGCTATGGCGGGTAAGGTTAGCGGTATTATGATTTTCCTATAAATTGTCCATTCAGTCGCGCCATCCGCCCTTGCTGATTCTATCAACTCAAATGGCAATTCTTTAATAAAGTTTCTTAAAAAGAAGGTGCAAAAACCTGTTTGAAAGGCAATGTGAAAAACAATCAAACCCCAGTATGTGTCATACATTCCTAAATTGATTGTGAGATGTCTGACTGGAATCATCAATATCTGAAACGGTATGAAGTTTCCTGCAATGAACATTGCGAAAACCAAAAAGTTCAATTTAAACCGGTGTACAGCCAAGGTGTATCCCGTCATGGAGCTTAAAATAATCGTGCCCAGAACCGTTGGAAGAGTAATGACTAGACTGTTAAAAAAGTAGCGTGCTAAATTGCCCAGCTTAAAAACGGTTCCATAATTTTCAATTAAAGCAAACTCTGTTGGAATAGTCCAATAATTCCCTTTCAATATATCTCCACTGGTGCGAACCGAGGTCAACATCACAGCTATCAGAGGCAGTAACCAAAGTACAAGAGTAATGATAAGCAGCACTTTATATGTGATATTAATTTTAAGAGACGCTTTTTGAATGGGTGTTGGGAACATTATTTCGCGCCTCTTTCATTTTTGAATAAATTATATAAAAAATATGCAATGTAGATATCCATCAGTAAAAACAATATTGTTGCAACTGCAGCGCCATATCCCATTCGAAAATTAAACAAGGCCTCCTCGTACATTTTATAAGCAAGAACTTTGGTGCTGCCCCATGGTCCTCCTGCAGTCATGATAGCTATTAAGTCAAAACTTCTAAGTGCGCCGACAATGGTTACTACAACTGCTATTAAAGTTGCGGGCTTTAGTTGGGGTAGTATTATGTGCCAAAGCATTTTAAATCCTGACGCACCATCAATTCTTCCAGCTTCAATCATTTCACGGTTTATTCCCGTCAAGCCCGTGATATAAATGATCATGGTGTAAGCTATGGAGGGCCAAAAAGAGGCGAATATAATGCCATATGTTGCATAGACCTCATCGGACAGAATGGGAATAGGTTTAAGTCCAAGACTGCTGAAGGTTTGTCCGAGAAGACCGTACTTAGGGTTATAAAACCAGGCAAATATAAGTCCGACAACGACTAAATTGATCACAAATGGAAAATAAAAAAGGGACTTGATGTATCTCATCCCTTTGAAATCTTGATTTAAAAAAAGTGCTAGTGTTAAACCCAAGGGAATAACTAAAAGACTAAGTATTAACCATCTCACATTATTAAAAAAAGCCACATAAAAATCTTCATCCTGGAATAAATCAACGTAATTTCCAAATCCGACCCATCTCCAATTTTTCGGCGACCCGTCTTCTTTTAGGGTTCCTTTCGGCATTCCGTTCCACTCATGCAAACTGACCCACAGGGAATCTATGATTGGGTAAATGACATAAATCAGAAATAATAACAGCCCGGGTGCTAAGAAATAAAATGGAGCGAGTTTTAATTGATTTTTTTGCCAAAATGTCATTTTTGCAATGTAAAAAATTGAGGCGGAATTTAATTTCCGCCTCAAATGCATAAATTATTATATCAAATGTATAAATTTTTATAAAGGTCCGTGAATACGTTCCCTTTCTTTTTCCATACGTGCTCTAATTTTAGCCTCACGATCAGGTTTAACCATAAACTCTTGGAAACCTTCCATACCAGCCTTGGCCATATCTGGATTGGCGTCACGATCATAGAATTGAGCTAAGCCGTCTGCTGCTGACAACATCGCAAATCCCATTTTTTGGAATCTGTCTGATGGAGGATCAGCTTTCGAATTCGGGCTCAGCATACCAGCTAATTTTGCCCATTTCGTAGCAGCTGCAGGATTAGACATAAATGCAAGGAATTTTTTTGCATCTTCTATGTTTTTTGCGCCGCTAGGGATGTGCATTGTATCAGTGGGTGCGTCTTCATATGTGCCAATGCCATCAACAATTGGCGGGAACTGGAAAAAATCCATTTTATCAACAACGCCAGCACTTTCCAATGCGGGCACATAAAAGTTGCCAATCAAATACATTGCCGCTTCACCATTGATCTGAGGTGCTTGAGCTTCTTGCCATGAATACGTCGCATGGTTTTCTAAGAAGTATCCGGGATCGATTAATTCTCTCCACGCATCAAATGTAGCATCCAATCTTGGATCTTCATAGCTTACTTTGCCTGCTGTGAGATCCATATGGAAATCATATCCATTAACTCTTAAATTAAGATAATCAAACCAACCACCTGCGGTCCAAAGATATTTTGTTCCAATGGTAATTGGCGTAATGCCATTTTTCTTTAGCATTGCACATACCCACTTGAACTCGTCCCAGTCTTTAGGAACGTTCAATCCAAGATTATCAAAAATGTCTTTTCGATAATAGACGCCCCATTGGTAATAACCCCAAGGAACGCCGTACTGTTTTCCGTCAACTGTAAGAGATGACTTTGTGGAAGACATAATATCATTAAGACCGGCGCTATCCCAAACATCACTGACATCAGCAAATAATCCCTGATCAACAAAGAACTTCATTCTGTTACCCGCAAACCAGATTGCCACATCCGGCGCTTCAGCAACTAAAAAGTTTCTGATAGCGGTTTTATATGCTTCGTGTTCTGTCAAGTTAACTTCAACATTTACTTCAGGATGCGCTGCTTTAAAAGCATCAACGTATGCATTAAAGGCCGCTTCCGATGATTCACCAGATTGGTTAGAATTAATAACCAAGGTGCCTGCTAAAGACATTGATGAAATAAATAGAGTAGTTAAAATGACAAAATATTTTAATATTCTCATTGTTTCTCCTAACTAGAAAATTATATCAAAAAATTTTTAAATTTTATAACGGTTATAATTAATAAAACAATTTATTAATAAAACGTTTTACTTGTCAATATTATTATGAAAAAAATAATTATATTTCCGGGATAAATGAAAAAATGCCCTATTTTTTTGATAAAAATATAAATATTATAAGTAGGTGTTTAATCAATGAAGCTTATGTAATAAAAAAATATAAAATGTCATTTTAATGATTGTTGAATAATTTGATCTATATCAATTTTTGTTATGATTAAATTACATAAATATTATTTTAATGACTTTAGGATTTTTATGAATAACAAATTATGACAATAAAATATGCCATTGTTGGAACTGGCACTATGGGCCAAGAGCATATTCGTAATATTGAAATTATTGAAGGGGCCGAAGTTGTTGCTCTATCTGATACTAACAGCAAATCTCTTAATGAAAGCTTAACCTTGTTTAAAAAGGATATTCCGTCTTTTATTAATCACCAAGATCTAATTAACACGAATCTAGCTGATGCTTATATTGTGGCAACGCCCAATAATACTCATTTTAATATTTTAAAAGACATAATTAAGTCTAATGCCCACCTATTGATTGAAAAACCATTATGTACAACCCTGCAAGATTGCAAAGAACTTGCAAATTTGACAAAAAATTATCCTGGAATAATTTGGACGGCAATGGAGTATCGATACATGCCGCCCATCCAAAAAATGATTAAAGAAATACATAATAAAACCATTGGTAAATTACACATGCTATCCATCCGAGAACATCGATTTCCCTTTTTAGACAAAGTTGATGACTGGAACCGATTTGCAATTAACACAGGAGGAACTTTAGTTGAAAAATGCTGTCATTTTTTTGATTTAATGAGACTGATAGTGCAAAGCGAACCTTTAAAAGTATATGCAAGCGGCGGCCAAGATGTAAATCATTTGAATGAAAAATATGACGGAAAAACTCCTGACATTATTGATAATGCCTACGTGATTGTTGATTTTAAAAACGGAGTCAGAGCACTTTTGGATTTGTGCATGTTTGCTGAAAATTCAAAACACCAAGAAGAACTGTGTGCGGTTGGCGCAAGAGGTAAAATAGAAACTGGAGTGCCGTCACATCAATCAGGTATCTCTTCGTCACATATCAGAACTGGTTTTAGAAAAAACAATGAAGTTAAGCAAGAAAAAATAACAGTAGATAAGACTATCCTCGAGGCAGGCCATCATCATGGCTCAACATTTTATGAACATAAAGCTTTTATAAACGCTATTCAAAATAACTTATTGCCGGAGGTTTCTCTAAATGATGGATTAGTGGCTGTGGCAATTGGAGAGGCAGCTGAGCTTTCGGTCAAAGAAAACAGAGTTGTTTTGATGAGTGAATTTAGTCTGTAATTTTCTCAAAAAATCTAATTAATTTTTCAGCAATAAATTGACTGACACGGGCATTGGATTCATTGGTCACACCAGCAACATGCGGGGTTAAAATACAGTTCATAGTATTGTCAATTTTTTTAAAAAAATTCTCTTTGACTGGTTCAGATTCATAAACATCCAAGGCAAAGCCACTGATTAAATTATCCTTATAAGCCCTTATTAAATCTCTCTCATTCACGATAGAACCTCTTGATGAATTAATAATAATTGGTTTTTTTTTCATCAAGGAAAAAGAATTAAAATTTAATAAATCCTTAGTTTCATTATTAAGCGGGAGATGAATTGATATGATATCGGCTATTTCAAAAAGTTCTTGCTGCTCTGCCAATGATATATTGTATTTACTTTCAGTAGAAGATGGAGCGAATGGATCGCAAGCAACAATTCTCGAACCAAATGCTTGTGCCAACTTGCTGACTTTTTTTCCAATGATGCCAAATCCAAGCAAACCCATTGTCTTTCCTTGCAGTTCTCTCGATTCAATAGAGGTTCGCGGCCATTGCCCGGTAATAGTTCCTTGATGCATTAAGGGTATATTTTTTAATAAGGACAAGGAGCAGTTGATAACATATTCAGCGACTGAGTCGGCATTCATTCCTGTTGCAGGTTGAACAAAAATATTATTTTTCTCACAAAAATCAGTATCAATATTATCTAAACCGACTCCCAGCCTTCCTATAAACTTTAAATTACACGCTTTTTGTAAAACTGAATCATTAACTTGGGTTTTGTTTCTAACAATAATCGCATCAAACAAATGTATTTGAGAAACCAAGTCTTTAACGTTTTCACACAACATAGGATCATAAGTGACATCAAATTTTTTAGCGATCAAATTGATGCTGTCTTGTTCCATGAACTCTGTTATCAAAATTTTTTTCATTATATTATTTGCTCAACGACAGATCCAACACATATAACATTATTTACTCTTACAGAAAAGTTGATATAGAATTATATCAAAAAAATGAAGCAAATTGATAATAATTCTTTTATTAAAAACGGCTACATTATTTTAGAAAATATAATTAAACCCAATCAACTCAACAAAATAGATTCCTCTTCAAAATTGCTAATGCAATCTTTTAAAAAAAATTCAGTTTGGGACATCTCTCATCATGGAAGAAAATTCATAAATAATAGATGTGAGAAATACTCAGCTCTTAATAGATTCGCAAAAGGGAAAATTACAAAAAACATAGCTCAACAATTGCTAGGAAAAGAAAAAGTTTATCTGTTTAATGAACAGCTAGTAACTAAAGCTCCTAATTCAAAAAGCAGTTTTAGCTGGCATCAAGACTCCGGATATGTTGGTTTTAAACATGAGCCTTATATATCAATTTGGCTAGCAATAGATGACTCCCTTGAAAAAAACGGTGCTCTATCAATCATTCCAACTAAAATAAACAGAAATACTAAAGTTTTAAAACATAATTGGTCAGAAAAAACCAAGGATTTACATCTTAAAATAAATAATAAAAAAACAGCATTATGTGAGGTTAAGAAAGGAAGTGTTGTAGTATTTTCTAGCCTAACACCGCATTCATCCGGCAATAATTTGACTAATAAAACCAGGAGGGCCTACTTGTGCCAGTACACCCCTTTCCCAATAATTAACAAGGTTACTGGCATTCAAAATGGAAGGGCTTTGTTAATTTAAAATTTAAGGTAATCAACTTTTCCAATGATTTTTCTAAAACGATCTCTTATTGTAACCGGATTCATTGGAATTGGTTTTACCGCAACATTGCCGGAATTGATTTTTGAAACAATAACATAAGAATTATTTTTATCACCAAGTGCTTTTTTTAGATTTGATGGAGTTTCAGACCCGTCGCATTCAATTACATTTTGGCATCCTGCTCCAATTGCAACATCTTTCAATGAAGTACGTTCATTAGTAAAGGTTTTTTGATCTCCAGTTGAGCCGTATGAACCATTGTCTACAATTAAAAGTGTATAGTTTGCTGGCGCTCTATTACCAATAGTTGCTAGGGTGTTCATATTCATTAATACAGATCCGTCACCATCAATACTAATAACATTCTTATCGACAGATAAAGACAATCCTAAACCAATAGATGATGCTAATCCCATACTACCCAACATATAAAAATAATTTGGTCTATCATTTATTTTATATAACTCTT
>Ga0187827_10005716_pt1 | contig 14598 bp, 14 predicted proteins | sample ETNtaG_39_FD_167969 | JGI IMG/M metagenome (GOLD analysis project Ga0187827, IMG submission 167969) | Marine microbial and viral communities from oxygen minimum zone, Eastern Pacific Ocean - ETNP2014_SV_150_PacBio MetaG (Illumina Assembly) | ecosystem: Environmental > Aquatic > Marine > Hypoxic...
GGAGGGCGCACACAAAGGTTTTTCTATAAGTAAAGCTTTTGGAGGGTAATCCATAAGCACTTCAAGCGCAAGGTCTACATGTGTGTCAGGCGGCGTACCGATAATAACAAAATCATATTTTTTCGGTTTAAGCTCACCAACATGCAGCAAATTTATTTTGTCATCCCATAGACTATATCTTGACGGGTATATATCATTTCTTGCTCTTTTCAGAGCTTCAGCATCTATATCACATAAAGTAACATCCCACCCTTTTGAACGACATGCATAGGCTAAATGGTTTCCAATGGAACCTGCACCATAAATTATTACTTTAATCATATAACTAATTGTTTCATGATTTCAAAAAAGCTTATGGTCGGAATTTAAAGGGCTAATATTTTGGTTTATTTCTACAATTGAAATACGCCATAATTATAATTATTGATTATTGGAGTGCCTGCATTTTTACAATATCGACACCATGCTCAACAAGACGCTTTACCATTGCTTCTATTTATACGTATATCACCCATGTGGTTTGATGTTAGATCTGCAATAATTTTTGTTCTTCCTGTAGACATATTGCTCTTCCTAATTATATGACAAATATCAAATTAATCATTTCTTGTTTCCATTAACCTCCTTAAAAACATCTTCCATAAGCTGCAGGAGTCCCTGTCCAATATCCGTATATGGATTATTTACCATCTTTTTACCAATCTTTGGAGAAAATGTATAAGGTGTTATTTTGTAATGGAAAGGTGTATCTATTTTACGATATTCAATGTCAACACCACCACTTATTTCACTTATCATATTCAAAAAGTCTTCTACTTTAAAAGTTTCTTTGCCCGTTAGTATTATATTCTGATTAGCATACTGAGAACCGAGAATCTCAAGAGTCATTAACGCGGCATCCTCAACATGAATATATTCTCTTATATCATCAGGGTAACCATTACAAATTATTTTACGTTGCTCAAGGGCCTGCTTGACATAACGATAAATACTATTCTCTTTATCGGACCTTGGACCATACAATGAACCATATCTAAGAATCGTATACTCCAAACTAAAAGCCTTTCGATAGTCTTCAATAAAATCTTCACATGCCCTTTTACAGCTCCGATATATAATCCCTGAACCACTAAAAACATAAGCAGAACTGGCAAATACATATCGTTTAATATCTGCACTACGAGCGGCTTCAAGGAGAATACTGTTCCCCAGAACATTAGTCTTGACAGCATCTATCGGTCTTTGCGTATTAGTCTCAATATCTGACAGGCCAGAAAAATTGAATACCACATCTTTACCAGCCACTACCTGGCGCACTTTTTCTTCATCAAGTATATTACCGATTACAATCTTCTGTTCCGGTGTTCGGTAAATAGATTCTTCTATATCATAAATCGTTATATCATGTCCGGCTTCCGAAAGCTTGTCACAGACATGACTACCAAGAAAACCTGAACCGCCAAAGACAACTACTTTCATTTCCCTATCTCCTTGATTCTTCCTTCTAATTCCGTTAAATCACTAATCTCGTATCTACATGAACTTCTCAAATCATGATTCTCATGTGTAATCCTTAAGGCAAAATGAACTCCCGTATTTTCAGCCGCTATTCTATCCGACTCTGCATCTCCTACAAAAACAACTTGACTATTATTTAAACAATATTCCCTTAGAATATTATTAATAATACTCGTCTTGTCGGTAGGTGATCCATAAATACACTTAAAGAATCTATTTATCCCCTTATATTTAACAATATCTTCTAATTCTTTCTGTGGAGTCCCGGAAGCAATAAAAAGTGATAATTCTTGAGATGCATTCTCCAAAAAATACTTTGTACCTTCTACAAAAGGAGCTTTTCGTACCTCCTCAAGTACAATGCTTGAAAATTCTCTTCCGAGTTCTAAACCTATTTCTTCTATGTACGGCTCTTTAAGTATATTCTTATATATATATTCAAATTTAACATATCTAGATATTCCTGCGTTTTTGATGTGATGACAAACAACATCTTCAACTTTGTCCGGCCATCTTGAAAAGAGTTTTCTGAACACTTCTGTTTTGATATCTGTAGATTCCACTAATACACCGTCAAAGTCAAAGATGATTGCTTTGATCATTTTCCTTAACCACCAAGACTCTAAGACACAAAGTTACAATATCATCCTCTTGATCACATTCTTTATTACTGGAAAATTAAAGTCTATAAGGAACCCCAATCGCTTCCCCGTTAATTTCAAATAGCTCAGCAATTGTGCTTCAAAGACCAGCTTCATATCTACAACTGCTTTAAGTTCACAAATGACTAAATCCTCAACCATTACATCAAGACGTAGCCCTTCATCAAATTGTATTCCGTCATAATTTATCTGCACCTGCACTTGCCTACGAATATCCAATCCCTTCTTCTTTATCTAAAAGTGATTTAAATTCCATTGATTATTCCATAACCACTAAGGCGCAGACACAAAGCCCTCAGAGTCTTTCCTTCGTGCCTTAGTGTCTTCGTTGTTAATACCCTTCAACCCTTTCAGCAAATTCTCCATAGCCTGTTTCTCCATCTCAATCCTCGCCTCTTTCGCATAAGAGCCAATATGAGGAGTAAGGATTATGTTATCCAGCTTTTTCAACGGACCTATATAAGGCTCATCTTCAAATACATCTACAGCTGCACCGGTAAGATAACCGCTTCTCAGATATTCATACAAAATAGATTCGTCCACGGCTCCACCTCTTGAGGTATTTATCAGCCAAGTCCCTTTCTTTAATAGTTTGAACTCCTTTTCTCCTATTAACTTTTTTCCAACTCCAACATGTATGGTTACTATGTCTGCCCAAGCAAGCAAATCTTCTAGTGATAGACATTTGAACCCCAACAATCCATCTTTTACATTGGGGTCAGCATATGCTATCTCGCAATTAAATGGTTTTAACAATTCTGCAACTTTTCTACCAATCCTTCCGAACCCCTTTATACCAACCCTTTTCTCATATAAAAGGCTCCCCATTCTCTTCTGCCAGATACCATTCTTAGTATCACTATTCATTTGACAAGTTTTTCTCAAGAGATTTAACATTAACCCTACCGTCAACTCTGCAACAGCAAGAGTAGGAGCATCTGGCGTATTAAATACTTTTATCCCCAGACTTTTAGTTGCATCCAAATCAATATTATCTATACCTGAGCCACATCGAGAAATTACTTTAATATGTGGGAGTTTAGTCAATACACTTTCTGAAATTGCTTCAGTTCCAGCAATTAAACCTATGGCATCTCTGGATAAATCAATTAGTTCCTCAGGCTTGACTTTCCGTTTATGTGGATTAAAGAAAACCTCGTACCCTCTCTTCTTACATAATTCCACAGGTAAATTATCATATTCGGCAAAAGAAGTTGTTGATATAACTATCTTTTTAATGTTATCTTTCATATATTTTCAGTTTTAAATTACTCTCTACGTTTGACGACCTTCGCAGGAACTCCATAAGCAATGGAAAGTTCATCAATACTTCGAGTTACTACGCTACCAGCTCCAATTATAGTGCCAGCCCCTATATATACGCCGTCAAGTATTTTCACATTAGCACCGATCCAAACATTATCGCATATTTTAATTCCTTTACTAACAATCCCTTGAAGGTAAATCTCAGTATCAGGTTCTGAAAAACGATGATTAGCTGTAACAATGCTACATCCAGCGGCAATTCTTACTCCATTTCCAATCTCAATACCCTTACCTCCTGAACCTCCTATTAAGACAGAATAAGGATGTATCGTGCAATTATCTCCTATTCTAATAAATGATTCAATAGTTTGAAGAATCACGAATGGCATGATCTTTGTTTTCTTGCCAATTTTAATAGATATACTTTCATCATCAAGATAGCAGTTGTAATTCAATAAAACGTTCTCATGGATAAAAACATTTTCGGCCAATTCTATTTTTTTGTATTTATATACTTTAGCTTTCAGGGATATATAACAATTATATTTAGCTCTTAATTTTAGTTTCCCAATAAAGCTTGGCCTTCTGATTGAATTACTAAACCTAAACTGGTCGGCCAGAATCTTAAGCATCTTCATAATTTTATTTTTGGATTAAATAAATACAATGGAGTTCCTAATGTAAATCAACCCAATCATTCCCTTTTTTCTTGTCTAAAAATCTCTCTTGATAAATTTTTAAAAGATTATTGAATATTGCATTTGCCTCATCATCAAACGTTTCACATCGTTTGATATCTGCGTAATTTTCTTTTGGGAGCTTAACGTAAAGCGGAAAAGTTCTTTGAAGCCCTCTTAATTTTTCATTCGTTAAGTTTGGCATTTTTAATATACTTCCTGTAGTCGTCCCAACGTTAACAATTACGTCGTCAGTTATATATCCTTCCTTAATCGCTTTATCACGTAAGGCCGTTCCATGATAAGGAGCAAAAATAAATGCACTTGTACTATCAACATAGGGAGCAACTTTCCGATTAAAAGCTATTGATTCCCTAATTAGCGCTTCTGTTTCACCAGGATAGCCAATTATAGTATTTGCCACCACCGTAATTGAAGTATTTTCAAAAGCCTTACATCCTTCTATCAGTTCTTCATCTTTAGTCTTTCGTTTAATTACATTTTTACGAAAATTATAATTGCCATGTTCTATTCCAATATTACACCTCATACAATTCATTTCTTCCAACTGCTCTATGCGTTTCCTTGTAATTGTTTCAGCACGTGTATTCATCCAGAAGGGTATACGAAAGTTCATATACATTTTATACAATTCTATCCATTCGGACTCTGGCATTGCCATGAAATTGTCTGCCACCCAATAAACAAATTCCGGTTTATATTTGTCTACCAGCAGTGATAACTCATGCTTGATCATACTCACAGGTTTACGACGGTAGAAATTACTGCCAAACTTTCTATAAAGTGTTTTTTTAGAAGGGCTATTACAGAATGTACAGGTAAAAGGGCATCCTCTCTGCGTTTCAATGCCTATTGTCAGTCGCACCTTCCCTTGCATAGGACGATATAATAATTTTTCTGGAAAGATGTCATAATCTGGCACAGGTAAATTATCCATGCTGATAACAGGTCTAAGAGGAGCTTTGGTTATTCCATTTGAAGATTTACACCATAAATTCGGTATTCCATTTAAAGATCGGCCATTTTGTAGAGCTTTGCACAAGTCTAAAAGGACCTCTTCCCCCTCTCCGACACATACCATATCCACACATTGTTCTGCAATTACTTTTTCAGGAGCAAAAGTGGGAAAAACACCTCCCACTATATTTGGTATCTTTAGATCCTCGATAGATCTTAGAAGATTTATCCCGAGATAAAATACGTCTTCAACCATACTAACTGCTATTAAATCGGGTTTATATTCTATAATAGTTTCTCGGAAATCTAGAAAAATATCAGTTCTATCTACATGTATTCCTCTTTCAGAAAAATCAAAGCCTTGTACCTGTCCTATATTTACCTTACTAGTGTTTGCGTTTTGTCCAGTCTCGTAAAAAGTAGTGTCAAACACCGTTGTTTCGATACCGTGTTCTTTCATGAATGCGCTAATTGTAGCGATTCCAAGAGGTACCATGGATGACATTGATAAATTTGGATATAGAAATAATACTTTTATCTGTTTGTTACCTATTAAATTGAAATGTCCGTTGAGTTAGGCAGATTATAATGAGAATATCTTTTTTCTTCCAATATACTAATTACTCGCTCTAGTAATTTATCGTCTCTCATCGGCTTATAATAATCTCCTTTTTCCACTTTACGTGCAAAATCTGTTTGATTATCCAAGAGACTTTCAACTCCTTTGCGCATAATTACAGCCTGATGTTTTATCATTTTTGCACGAACACTGGAATAACTGTCATTCTCTGTTATCTTCAAAGCGGATTGATATACAAGGGATCCAGTATCAATTCCCTTATCTATCAGATGGCAAGAAGAACCTACTATGTCATCATTATAAATAGCCCACTCTACACAAGAACACCCACGGTATTTTTGTATTAAACCGGAATGACAATTGAGCATCCCATAATTTGGAATATTGTAAACTGGCCTTTTTATGATTTTTGTGCAACCTGACACAACCACATCCGGCCCTAGCATAGATAATACCATTTCACACCATTGGCTATTTACCTCTTCAACAAAATAACATTTGATGGTTCTACCCTTAATTATGTCCAAAAACTCCAAGTGCGTATAACGGCCTTTTGTTCTTTCAATAACCAATTGCTTTCTGTAGGTATCATATTTATCACCAATGAAGACAATGCTATCCACTTTTATATTAGATTGAAGCAACTCTCTGATATATTCCAGACTTAACTCTCCACCAAACTCAGCTAAAACAACTATTTTCATGATAACTCCACTCCCTGATTATTTTTCTTAACATTTACCCAATCAACTTTATCATTTTTTTCATTTGACTTGAACTCCCTATAGTAACTCTTGTCCAGCCCTTCAAGAACTTTTGTGTAAATGGACGTCTGACGAGTATTCCCTCATCAAATAAACATTGCTGCACATCTATATCTTCAGGGAATTTCACAAGGATAAAGTTTGTATCAGAGTTTCTAACTTCTATACCTTTCTTCTTCAACCCATCTATTGTATAAGCCTTTGATTTATGAACTTCTTTAATAAAATCATTCATTTCCTCAAGATTTTCAAGGCAGTGAAGGCCAAGCATAATTGAAAAACTATTTATTTCGTGCATAGGCCTTACCTTTAAAATGCTTTGAACAATTTTCGATTGCGCCACAAGATAACCAAATCTCACACCTGCAAGCCCAAATGCCTTCGAAAATGTTCTAACCACACAAAGATTTTCATACTTCAAAATAAGTTCCAATACAGTGATAGGGTAAAAGTGGAAATATGCCTCATCTATTACTGCAAGAACACTATGCTTCAACGTTGCATCAAGAAAGCCAATAATATCCTGAAGTCTATAAGAATTACCTATAAAACCGTTGGGGTTTTCTAATACTACCATCTTATAGGAAGAATCAATCATGGAAGTGTATTCATTAAGGTTAAAGCTTAGGTCTTCTTTATACTCAAGCATAGTTTGCTTTACACCATATACATCTGAATAAACGTTGTACATAGCGTAGGAAGGAGAATGAAGTAGTATTTTATCCTTTCTGTCAATAAATGCTTCAAATATCGCTTTTATAGAATATTCCGAACCGCTTGAAAGGTATAAACATTTTCTGTCTATTCTTAACCACTCAGCAAGCCTTTGATATAAGGGCTCCGGATCGGGGTACATCGTAATGACTTCATCATTAACTTTTTCTCTCAATGTATTAAGGAAATTTGCAGAAAATGGCTTTGTTCGTTCATTCTTGTCAAGTCTTAGATAATTGCTTCTATCAATGTGTTCATCCGATGTCCTGTAAACCTTTTCAATATGTTTGGCTTGATTAATCATTGTTTCTTTGGCAATATGTTTTCAGTAACACATCTATACTTTTTTGTACATTATCCATCGGTTCCCCAGAGCTACGTCCCACCTCCAGACTGAGAGTTTTGTCGTAAGAACATTGCCTCAATGCCGCAGCAATTATACTATGATCAACGCCAGTACTCCCGGGAGGCTTATTGTCAGGATCGTTTACGTGGATGTGCTCTAAAAAACTTTCAGATTTTTTAAAAGCATCCTTAAAGTTTTCTCCCGCAAGATACATTGATTTTACATCAAGCATCAACCTGAAATTAGGATGATTTATGTTTTTAACTAGATTTATCCCTTCAAGGTGGTTGTTTATATAGTCTGATTCAATATTAGACAAAGGTTCTATGCATAAGACTACTTGATATTTGCTTATTTTATCAGAAATTTTATAAAAAAAATCCTCTGCTATTTTATCCGCCTCTTCTTTCTTCATATCACCTATAGTACGATTTTTGGGAGAACCGAGAACCATCAAACCACAACCTAATGAAGCCGCTAAAGAAGCCAGGCTAACTAAGTATTCTGCAGTCCCTGATCTTAACTCTTTAGAACTAAACATCATTAGATCTGATCGTGCATAAAGAAGAGCGTGAAGAGATACTATCTTTAATCCAAAAGACTCTATTTTATTTCTATATTCACTCCTTTCTTTTCCTGATGTATTCACGGGTTCCTCCCATCTAACACTGGGCGCAAATTCAATACCATGCAATCCTTTAGATGCAACATATTCCAGATAAGGTGCTTCATCTACGTTACCCCATGCTATATTAGATATAGAGGTTCTATACATTTATTAATCCACCCTGTTTTGCTCTTTCAGCCAGAATTCAACTTGAGGCACTTGCCATTCATAATCAACATCCAGGCCTCCCCATTGTTTGAGCGGGTATATTTTCTGCCCCATCCATTTCTGGGGAAGAAGACCTTTATCGATATTTTCGAGACATCTTGACTTAACAATTGACACTCCCATATCTGCGAACCAAGCATCACCCTGTGAATCCCTATCACAATTTAAGGTTTTTGGGTCACCGAACACCTCAAAAGGAACAAAAGGTTGAAGCAGCCCGTTTTCGTCTATGCGCCTTGCTCTTAAAGGACTCCACATATTATATCTCGACACAGTCACAGCCGAGTCGTATTCATGATTAACCCTCAATATTCTTATACCTTCAGAAATCGTTTCAGGTAATATTGCTACTGCATTACAGAAAAGAAGAATTACTATTTCGATTTTTGATTCAGGATTTAATTCCTTTATTACATTATAACCATGTACATAAGCGTCCTCTCCTAAGGCCGAATCAGTACACAGCTCTGGTGGACGGGCAATTACTTTAACCCCATTTTCTTTTGCTAATGACATAAGAGCTTTATCATCAGTTGAAATGTAGACATCACTCACATCAGGGCATTCCTTTGCAGCAGTCATTGGGTAATATGCCATTGGATGCCCGCAGACAACAAAAGTATTTTTCCCCGGGAACCCTTTACTTTCCTTCCTGCCAAGTAAAAGCGCAACTATCACTTTTTACAGCCCTCAATAAGTTTCTTTATTTCGCTATCCCTTAGATAACATGTATTGCATACAGGTATCTCATGAGATTTACCTGCTATATGCTTCTCTCTCAACATACCGTGGTAAATAGAATCCCATGCACTTTTAATACTTCTGTCCCTTATATTTCCCAACGCAAGCTGCCCTCTGTCGTCTTCATTACATGGCAAAATTGTTCCATCCCACCAAATGATCATTCTTTGCCAAAGTTGGTGGCAAGCCCATGGGTACTCTAAATCCTTCATACGAAGGCTTGAATCACTCTCTTCTTTATAATCTATATAACATATCTCGTCTGCAAATGGGGACCAGAAATTGGCATAATTATTAAGGTCCTTTGACAGTTCATTCAAAAGTACCGTCTGTATTCTTATCTTTGGTTTTTCTGAACATTTTCTTTTTTTTAATTCCTTAAGCTTCTTAATATTTGAAAAAACTCTCTCGAAATCCCCACCTACTCGAAATTTTTCATATACGTCTTTATTATAACCTTCTATTGAAATAGATATCCTGTCGACCCCTGCTTCAATCAAAGCCTCAGCCGTTTCTTCTTTAAGCAGTATAGCGTTTGTATTGAAATAGACATCAATTAACCCACTAACTTTTGCATATTTTACAAACTTAACAATCTCTTTATGTAAAAGAGGCTCACCTCTATCATTGAATTTCACACCGTAAAGTCCTTCTTTTATCCCCTCATCTATTATTTTTTTTACGGTATCATAATCAATAAAACCTTTTTTTATTGATGAATCAAAGTATGTAGTAGCACAAAATTTACACTTGTAATTACAATTATTTGTAACCTCTATATCCAGAAAAAGTGGAAAATTACCATGGTAAAAGTTTTCTGGCCATTCACTCCATTTTTTTCTATACTCTTTGTACTTTTCATCACTACTTTCATGAAGGTTTTTGCCGCTAATAGTATGCAAATTAGGTAAAGCATTTATTTTAATAGTATCGGTCATATTTTCACAGAAACCCTAAATTATCATGAATATCTGCTTGAAGAACCTTTAATCCAGCAGAACATAAAATTAACATGTACTATTTTGAAGGCAAGGTTTTGACTTAGCGTAGTCTAAGTTTAAAAATCGATTTGTGAAATCCTTTGTTATTACTCTGAAATGTTACAAGTCTTTAGGATAGATACAGGGCATATCAAATGGCCCAGCGTTTGGCAGTTGTTTTAATATATTACCAAGAACCCTGAATTTCGGTATTGAAATGCCTACAACTTTTTATTAACAATTAAAGATTTTATCGATTGTTCTCGGCTTAATGATTATAAACTCAAGTCAATTTCGTTCTAAAGAAAATATCCCCACTTAAACATTGCGATTTCTACAAAACGAAATTCCGAAAACTCATTATTATTTCCTGTATATTAGGCATCGGAATTTTTTCCTCATGTCCTTTGTGTATCCTTTTGACATCCTTATTATTTAAAACAAGCATTTCTGCTACTTGTTTTAACCTATCTATGTCTCTGTTTATAAAATAGTCAACACAACCAGTATGTATCGTCTTGCCCTTTAGTGCCTGATAACACCTTTCGTCGTAATCTGCATATTCAACAGTTGGGCACCCGTTATAGTAGGCCTCCCAAATTAAGGATGTGGGACTACACACAAAAGTAAATCTTGCATTTCTGATTAGCATCACAGGATGCAGATAACTTATTATATAATTAGTGTAATTTGTATCCTCAAGGATTTTATTAAATTCTCTTAAATCAGTTTTATGATGAGGCTTGAAGACGGTAAGAATTTCACTATTATACCTTTTAAACACCTTTAAACATTTTACAAGCCTCTCTCTGCCAGTTGCACACTTTTCCCCCTTCATCCATGCGCCACTGGTAACTGCCAATGGGAAAAAAAAATATGGTATTGTGATTTCTCTTGAAATATACTTCTCAATATTTTTATTGACAAAACTTTTCCATTCTTTCATTACACGAGTATAGCCCACCTGAATAATCTTTGCATTTGTAATCATTTTAGTACCAACACTTTGCTCATATTCTTTTAAGGAATGGGTATATAATATAGCATCGTAACCTTCCACCGTTTCTTCTTTACTTTTCTCTCTACCCAATACACTCCAAACGTTTTTCATAAAACTTAAATGCATCTCCATCGGCCAGTTCCTGGTCTGAGACAATATCCTCTTACCTTTCCAGTATTTTTGATTGAACAATAAAACTTTCGCTTTCAACCTAGAACCTTTTTGTAAACCAACATGAAATTCAATTGTTAGTACTTTACTATAGAAATATTCCCTTAAGATTATTACGTTATATATTAAATTAATACAACGATTCATATATTTATTCAAATATGTCATTTTTCCACCAACAGCTCTTATTCCATCATACAAAACTACATTCTTCTTTATATTATTAAACCATTGCTTATTAGTTGATATAAAGACTACTGAAGATATTAAATTTGCCTTCTTGAATTCGAATATCAATGGTAAAATATCATCTAAATAAGCCGTGGCGGTAAAAAACACAATACAGTTCATTGTTCTTTATATTTTAAAAATTACAAATATCTGGATTCAATTATAACTCTATATAAACACAAATATTTTTTTGTGAATAGCTAAATCTATTCCTAAAATACATATTCTTAAAAAAGTCAAATTAATCATTTTTCTACTTTAGACACTTCAAACTTTGTAGCGACTTTGTCACACTATGTTCTTATCCTGATCGTCTTAAAAGCCTCGGCAGCCTCAAATCCCATCTTTACTCCCCACTGCTTAGCGTTGAGCTCTACTGCCTTTAAAGAACGGGGATGGGAAAACTCTCTTAATTCTGTTTCATACTCTTTTAGCGCATTGATTTTTACCTTAAGGTTTTTACTTACATCCACAAAATAATCAGGCATAAAATATGTTAAAGAAGAAGGGGCATTCCATTCAGTAGATGATGGTATTTCGAATGAATAAATTTCCTTTACACTCTCATCTTTTACAGGTCTACATGCGGTCACGACTGCTTTAAAGGTTATCTGATGATCTATGTTCAAATCACCTTGATGATGGGTAAATACACAATCTGGTTGTACGTCACCTTTTATTTTTTCAATAGTTTTGATAATATCAAGCAGTGGTACTGAATCAAACCTGTTATCCGGAAAATCAAAAGCATATACCTTTTTCACACCCAATATATTGTTAGCATTTTCCGCCTGTTTTTTTAGTTCTGTGATTTTATTTTCTCTTATTGTCGAGCCTCTCTCCTTATCCCTTGACGTAATACCCTCACCAAGTATAAGCGTATACACCTCACATCCTTCAGCAGCGAATCTCGCCATGGCACCACCACTACCAAGTACTTCATCATCAGGATGCGCTGCTACTACCAGTACTGTTTTCTTATTCAATTAAAATCACTCCACTTAATGATATCGCCAGCCTTGTAATTTCGCGCAGCATTAAGATTGGAAAAAATATCAACATATTTGACCTCAACAGCTTTTTCAGGGCTGCCAAGTCTTTTAGTATCGAACATTTCCGGATTAAGCCTAGCCCCTTTCCAGACACCTTCTTTAAAAACGAGAAATCTTCTTGTTTTATCTATCATTTCAATTTCGGAAGATGCAGGTCCCTTTTCATATTTACCCAAGGCCTTTTCTGTATTTCTGACATCTAAAATATACTTTCTAAGCCCTTCCGACTCTATAGAAAAAAAGTGGTCCGGTCCGTCCATTTTTTTATCAAGGGTAAAATGTTTTTCCAACATTTCTGCACCGATAGCTACACTTGCAATTGCCGCTACATTATTGATAGTGTGGTCGGAATAACCCACTTTTAAATCTCTATAAGCATTCTTCATGGTAATTATCATATTCAGATTGAGGTCTTCGTAATCTGCAGGATAATTGCTCGTACAGTGGAATATATTGAAATTTTTATCTTCATTGTCGTATCGTAATGTTTTCAACGCAAGTTCAATGTCTGAAAGTGTTCCCATACCGGTTGAAAAGTATATCTCAAACTGGCATTTATACTTCCCTATCTCTTTAAGGAGTAAAACATTCGTCAGGTTTGAAGAACTGACCTTTATCTTTTTTATACCCAGTTCCTTTGTTAAATGAAAAGCTTTAAGGCTTGTCACCGTCATCATGAAATCAAGCCCGATCGCTTTTTCTGTAAACTCTTTAAGTTCCCTGAACTGATTCTGGCTCAACTCAGCCTTTTTAAACAGTCTATAATATGGAGAGCTTTGATCTGCTATCTCATTGGCTATGATATACTGAAACTTAACGCAATCTGCTCCGCACTCCTTAGCAACCTCAATCATCTTTTTCGCGGTCTCAAGATCTCCGTTATGATTTATTTCAGCCTCTGCTATAATATATACTCTGTTCATTCAACAATTAATTGTATATTTTGATTATAAAATTACTGTTGCATCTTCCAAGAATGATAAAAATTAATCACTTCTTCTTTATCCCACAACATATATTTACCATATGTATCCTGAACATCTTTTTCATTAAGCAATAAAGAGGCCTGCTTAAGGAGCCCTTCCGTCTTATCCGGCTCTCCTTTCTTTTTATATGTATATGCTAAACTTAAATAAGCAATTACATGCCTGGAATGGAATCTGACTATATTCTCTAACAAAGTAATCGCAGATTCAAGATTTCCATTATCATCAAGTATATTAAAGTTTCTTAAAAAATTTATCCTTATATTAAAATCATGTGTCGTTGTAGCTACCCATTCTTTATCCCAATCTCCGGTATTAATAAATCCCTGGTTTCTCTGAGTAAACTTTGAAAGATCCAGGTTTTCATCTATGAAATAATTTCTATCCTTGCAGTATTCAAATACATCGGTGGAAGGATACGGCACCAGCATATTGAATGTAATCCAATCTGCTTTCGCTTTTTCAGCAAATTTGAAACTCGTCAGCATATCCTCTTTTGTGTCGTAAGGCAATCCAGTTATGAAAAGCAGGTAACAGTTAATTCCTATCTTTCTGCAAAGCTGTACTAGCTCTAATGTTCTTTTAAGATTTACAGGTTTCTTCAGTTTTTTTAATGTCTCAGGTACAGCCGATTCGATGGCAATAGAAACAGTCGTACATCCACCTTCTTTCATAGCATACAGCATTTCATTATCGGTTGTAAAAGACGATATATGGTTTATTTGCCAGGAAATATTTCTATCATTTAAACCTCCAGCGACAGCCATAAACCATTTTTTATCAACTGTCATATTATCGTCTACAAAATCTACTTCTTTAAGATTAAAATTCTCTCTAAGATAGTCAATCTCATTTAAAACATTTTCTGCTGACCGTTTACGGAATGCCCTTCCCCAATACTTGTGGCTTCCGCAAAATGTACATCCATAAGGACAGCCTCTGGAAGAAACAATATGCAGCTTTCTCTTCTTTTTGAATGTCATATGTTTTTCATAATCAATAAGATCCCATGCGGGAAATGGTAAACCTTCCAATTCATCTATATATGTGTTTTTAGGATTTATCTTTACTTCATTGTTAATTCTATAAGCAATCCC
>Ga0187827_10005717_pt1 | contig 14598 bp, 14 predicted proteins | sample ETNtaG_39_FD_167969 | JGI IMG/M metagenome (GOLD analysis project Ga0187827, IMG submission 167969) | Marine microbial and viral communities from oxygen minimum zone, Eastern Pacific Ocean - ETNP2014_SV_150_PacBio MetaG (Illumina Assembly) | ecosystem: Environmental > Aquatic > Marine > Hypoxic...
GGAAAGGAAAAAAAATGTTAAAAAAAGTAGTATTGCTAGTTAGCGTGGTACCTATCGTCATCATGTTTGCAAGTCTAGTGGTCTTTTCAGGATGCAAGGACCAGAACCAGTCAATGGATGCAGAAGGACCTATAGAAGTGATAGATGCTGAAGGGAATGGAATAATCCTAGAAAGACCTGCTGAAAAGGTCATCGTTTTGGCTCCCAGCGTTCTGGAGATAACAGATGGACTCGGAGCTCTAGATAAAGTAGTAGAGATCGACAGCTTTACCGTTATGATGGAGGAAGTTCTGGCAGAAGGTTTTGAAGGTGTGGGTGATTACCAGAGCTTAAATGTGGAAAGAATTGCAGAGCTCGATCCTGATATAGTCATTACCATAGTCGGCGGTCCGGAGGATGACTACAATAAAGTCAAGGAACTGGGTATCCCTGTATACAGGTCTGTGGATGTCCGAGGAATGGATGGAGTATATGAGGAGATCTCCAATATCAGCAAGCTACTGGGATTTACAGAAAAAGGTACTGCTATGGTAGAAGATCTTAAAAGTCAGGTTGAAGAGATCAGTAGCAAGGTAGAAGGGCTGGCAGAAAAGGATAAGCCAAAAGTCTTTTATGAGGTATGGAATGAACCGTTGATGAGCGCAGGCGTTGATACATTTATTAATTCCCTAATAGATATTGCAGGGGGTGTAAACATCCTTTCAGAAGATCAACTTACAGGATGGGTAGAATACAGTGTTGAAACTCTTATAGAAAAGAACCCTGATATTATCATTGCCCCTGTTTCGCTGGCTGCAGAATCTTCAGTGATTCTTGAAGATCAAAGATTTGCCAGTATAAAAGCTGTGATAAATGAAAAGGTATATATTATCCCTGATAATTCAATATCAAGGCCTAACCAGAATATAATAAAAGGTCTTCAGATGCTGGCCAAAGCGATACATCCCGAGATCTTTGGGGAATTTGAGATAGTAGAGTAGAGATAAATATTTAAAGTTAGTATAATTATTATTGTTGTCTCCTCCATTAGTAAGTACGGTAATGTATTTGACAAAAAAATGGGGGATCTTGTTGGATGGCTTATGAAAACCATAAAAAAAAATAAATAAAGTTATTGGTAATATATCAAAAATAGCAAGGATTACACTCATACTAACGGGAATTCTCATCCTGGTGGTCATCGTTGCAGCATCTATCGGAGCGGCAAGGGTAAGCATTGCTGAGACAGTCCGTGTAATAGGAAGTTTTATTCCTGGACTTAGTAGTTTTATCGATGTGGAGAACCTTGATAAGCAGGCAGTTGTAGTAATTAGCCAGATAAGGCTCCCTCGGATTTTTATGGCTTTAGTCGTCGGTATGGCACTTGCTAGTACCGGAGTTATATTTCAGGGACTTTTCAGGAACCCCATGGCGGATCCATTCGTGATAGGGGTATCTGCTGGGGGAGCTTTCGGTGCAGCTATGGCTCTTTTCTTTAGCTCCGCAGTTGTCCTGCTGAATATATCCGTAACAACCATATTTGCCTTAATTGGTGCACTGGGGACCACATTTCTGGTATACAGCATCGCTTCTTCCAGTGGAAAGGTTTCTGTGGTGACCCTTCTTTTGTCCGGCATTGCTTTAAGTGCCATGTTAAGTGCCATGACTTCCTTGGTAATTGTATTCAGAGAAAATGACTTGGCTAGGATCGTGTTTTGGTTAATGGGTGGACTTACAGCAGCTTCATGGCAGAAACTGTATATAATAACACCGGTAATAATATCGTTGATCATAATAAGTGGGTTCTATATGCGGGATCTTAACATTATCTCCATGGGTGATGAAAGAGCCATCCAGATGGGGGTCCAGACCGATAAAGTCAAGAGAACGCTACTGGTCTTGGCATCCATAATTGCTGCCTTGGCAGTCTCTGTAAGTGGGGTGATTGGATTTGTTGGGCTTATCACGCCGCATATAATCAGGCTTATTGTAGGTCCGGATCACAAGATATTATTTCCAGCATCAGTACTGGCAGGTGGCATAGTTCTTCTGGGATCTGATACCATTGCTCGTACCGTACTTATACCCAGGGAGATACCTGTGGGCATTATAACTTCAATAGTGGGAGTACCGTTTTTCCTATATCTGCTTGTAAAATCAAGACAACAGGTTTTTTGATTTAAGAATGGCTAAGAGTAAAAACATATTATCTGTAAAAGGACTATCCTTTTCATATAATCAACAAAAGATTCTTGAGGATATAAGCTTTGATATAAAAGAAGGCAGTTTCGTGTCCATTCTTGGTCCAAATGGTGCGGGGAAAAGTACACTGGTAAACATAATAAGTAAAGTGCTAAAAGATTTCAAAGGCACTATATGTGTAGGCGAGTCTGATATCATGTCCATGACGTCCAGAGAACTTGCTCGTATGTTGGCGGTAGTACCGCAATACACAAACCCCAGCTTCAGTTTCACCGTAGAAGAAATGGTAATGATGGGCAGGCACCCGTATATCTCAAGATTCGGGAGCGAAAGCCCACAGGATATCCGAGTGGTCAGGGATGTAATGGAAAAGACAAGGATTACTGAGTTTGCCAAAAGGAGGTTTGTCCAGCTTTCAGGTGGTGAGAAGCAGAGGGTGGTGACAGCTCAGGCGCTGGCTCAGGACAGCCCTATACTGCTCCTAGATGAACCTACCTCACATTTGGATATTAATTTTCAGATAGAGTTTATGAATCTGTTTCTTAAGCTCAACAGAGAAGAGAAAAAGACTGTAATTGGAGTATTCCATGATATTAACTTGGCTATACAGAACGATTCCCTTATCATGCTTCTTAAAGACGGAAAAATTTTTGGATTCGGTAAGGCAGAAGAAGTCATTAACAGGCAAAACCTAAGAGATGTCTACCACAGTGATGTATTTGTGGGGAAAAATCCGATAACCCAGAAAATCTACGTAAGTCCCGTGTTTGATCCGTGGGATGGAGCACAGGATTACGGAAAGTCTCAAGAAGATAAAAAATCCCTTAAGGTCCACATAGTAGGTGGCGGAGGCGCTGCGTCACCAATGTTAAACCTTTTACATCATCACGGGTACCAGTTATCCTGCGGGGTGATAAATACACTTGATACAGATCTTCACACCTGTGAGATGCTGGATATCCCCTATATAGTGGAAGCTCCATTCTCGCCAATATCTTTGAACTCTCAGCACAAGAACCTGGAGTTCATCAAAGCTTCAGATGCAGTCGTCCTACCAGAAATAGAATTTGGAAATGGTAATTTCTCTAACCTGATATCGGTAAAGGAAGCACTTATTATGAATAAAAAAGTTCTGGTCGTAGAGACAAAAGGTATAAAAGAAAGGGACCATACGGGTGGAAAGGCAGAAGAACTTTACCAGAAAATACTTAAAGAGGGAGCAAAAAAAATAATGAGTGACAAGCAACTACTGGAAATAATTTAAAATTATTAATCAGGCTGATTATTTTTTCATCGGAAAGGTTATAAAGCTGAATTCTTTTTTAAAAGGTAAGTATTTGAGATCTTTATGGAATAGGATGGTATTTCCCACATATACATATGGTGCAATGAATGAATCTGCAAAAAAAATGGGGTAGGAATCTTTTAATCTACCCTCTTCTATCATATACGGTTTATCAATAATTTTTATGACTTCAATCGGAAAACTCAAAAATATTGCAACCTCTGGTTTCAGTTTTCTCTCCTATGGTGTAGCATCATTCGTCCGTCCAGTGGTTGGTGTGCTCCCTCCCAGTGGCATAGTTTTACCTATACAATGAGTAGCTTAAATCAATTGATAGTACTTTGAAAAGTACCTTTTCTAAAAGCCCTATGGTAGGTTTAATATATTTGACAGCACGTTGATACGACTCTGATAATTTCTGCAGTCTTAACAATTAACAAGATGAAAAGGATAGAAATTGTTTGAGATTCTATTTAAGATTCTCTGGGTTAAGACTTTGGAGTTCATTAGGAACGAACACCCCGTCCTTCCTTACGATTTTTCCGTCAAAATAAATCTCACCACCACCGTGTTCGGGAGTCTGTACAAGTACTAGGTCCCAGTGTATTGAAGATGTATTATTATTGGGAGTCTCATCATAACATTTCCCGGGAGTAAGGTGAATGCTCCCTAATATTTTCTCATCAAACAGGGGATCTCCCATGAAATTAGTGATATAGGGATTTAAACCCAGGGCAAATTCTCCCAAGTATCTTGCCCCCTCATCAGTATCAAGGACCTCATTTATCTTTTCAGTAAAATTAGACCTTGCTTCTATTATCTTTCCTTTCTCAAACCTAAAAAAGATATTTTCGTAGGTTGTCCCGTTATATACAGCCGGAGTATTGAATGTCAGCTTACCTTCTGCCGAATCCTTTACAGGGGCAGTAAATATTTCTCCGTCAGGGATATTCCTCTCACCAGCTGCTTTGATAGTAGGTATATCTTTAATGGAAAATGAAAGTTCAGTGCCTGGACCTGTTATGCGTACTTGGTCAGTTTTATCCATAAGCCTTTTTAAGCTGTCCATGGCTTTTGACATCTTTGAATAATCAATAGTACATACATCAAAATAGAAATCCTCAAAAGCTTCAAGGCTGGTATTTGCCAGCTGGGCCATGGAATGGTTTGGCCATCGGAGCACCACCCATTTTGTATTGTTTACCCTTGCATCAGTTACCAGACTGCTGTAATCGCGCATATATGAGTTCATCTTTTGGGAAGGGATATCTCCCAGTTCATTAACATTATCATGTGCTCTTATACCGATAAATGCATCAATATCTTTTATCTGGGTCAGATCGTATTTTGTCATAAGCTTTAGTTGGTCTTTTCTACACCCTGATATAATTTCTCTCGACACAGAATCATCTTTTAAGGTGACAAATGGGATAGCTTTTATCGAGTAGACCAGACTTATAAGGGACTTTACCAGGGAAAGTGCTGTCATCCCGTAGCACTGTATTAGTACCTTCTCATCTCTTTTTATCTTGCAGGAATAATTGATAAGAATATCTGCAAGTTTATTTATCCTGGGATCCATAAAATATCCACCTCTTCTGAAATTTTTTAATTTGTATAGAGTATATCAATTATTTATTATCTTTTCTAAATCTTAGCCACAGGGAGACAGCTGTAGTAATAAGTGATAATACTGCCACATAAACTGATATTTGGAGTTGGTCAAAATATCCCCGAGAATATAGGACCACACTATAGTTTAATAGCGCATGGGTAAAGGAAGTTATAAGGTAGAACTGCCATCCTTTTCCACTGGCCAGACCCCATCCCGCTATAGCGCTTGATGCTGTGTGAAAGGCTACGGTAAAGAACCTTTCCCAGAAGGGCAGAAGTCCGTAGATGATCCCTGCTGTGGTAATTGATGAATTGAGAGTCCATCCTGAGATAAATACGCTGTTATGTATCCATACTGCCTCAAAGACACCAAAACCCAGTCCGGCGACAGCACCAAGGACTAGGCCTGTCTTAAGATTGATGTTTTTTATCTTTCTCCGCCATATGAATACCACCGGCACAAGTTTTGCCCCTTCTTGGATAAATCCTGAATATAGTATCTGGGGTATTATTGCTAACAGCATCCATTGCATGAGGAGTGAATGGTCCCAGATAAGGTTTAGTGCATCAGTGGTAATTGTCTGTAGGGGGACTTGGATAAAACAGACAGCGATCCAGGTAAAGAAAGCACTAAAAGACAGGACAGTCCATGATAAAGGCTTTTCCAGTATTGGAGTCCAGTAAACCACATGCCAAGTAGCACCGAATATCAGCCCGATCCCTATACCGGCGATTAGTTGGTAGAAGGTTATCCCTGGGAAATAAAAACCTGAAATAAATAATTCTATCATGTATTGAATTAGCTGCATTATAATCCTTATATATTATTTACCAATCTTTTCAAGGGATCCCTTATCTCTGTTAATACTTTTTTGTAAAGGCCTAGGGAAGGATTATTTCATTTTAATACACTTCACTCTAGAAAGCTGCACTCGTATTCCAAAGTAATGTAAACGGTGTAGAAACATCCATATGCCCAAGCCTCTTTATTTCTCAAGCCCTTATTTATGTAGTGGTCTTCAATATAGATTTTGGGCCTTACCAGAAGGTTAGAAATAGATGGCAAAATACAGCAAAACCGAAAACCTGTCTATATATTCTACAATGACTCCTTCCGACATTCCGCAATTAAAAATAAATTCCTCTATGTCTTTTACAGGGGCAGAGACCATATTGAGCTTTTTTATATGGTGCAAGCTTTTTGATAAAGTCTAAGATTAGAAAGGTATTTTTTCTGGTCACTGGCCTTATAATACAATCGATAGAACCATTTGAATCGTTCCTAATTGCCAAGAATTCCTAGTTATTTATCTTCAGCTTCTATTTTTTTCCTTGCCTCCTCAAAAAATGGCTCGGCAAAGGAAGTAGAGTAAGTCCGTTGGTCAAATGGTTTCGTTTTTAAGGTATTTAAAAAACCCTTAAATTCGTCAAAATAGGAACCATATATGTGGTAACCGTCAACAATGTCAACATAGCGTCCCGGTTTAACCGGTCTCTTAATTTTCTTTGCCACCTTTTCTGCTATGCAGAGCTGTAGGTCTGTCAGAGCAAATATATTCATGAAGGCTGCCTTATAGGCATCTCTAGATCTCCAGTGAGTGTTCATGTTAAGTACGAGGCCTTGGTTAGGGTCTTCAAGAATCCTGAGCCATATTCTTTGCAAGCAGGGAGGTTCATGATGTTCTGCATCAAGTTCCGGGACCCATGTTATGGCCTGAGCCCTTCTGGTGTAGAAGCAGGAGGTCAGGTTTTTTACTATCGCAGCTATTTGGTCTAACGAACCTTTTTTTGTCGGGTAATCAAAAAGTCTTTCATGATAGCTATATGACCAACCATGACTTCCAATCCAGTGATCATGTATGCCAAGTACTACTTCCTGGCGGTAGATCTCCAGTTCGTCTAGGCCAGTGGGTATGGCACGGTGTATCCTGGGCTCCGAAAAAGGTTCATGCACTACCATTATCATAGTGGCATCCCTACTTGGCGGATCATTAGGCCTGTCATACTGGGTTTTTATAGATACCCCGTTTTCCCATAATGATATAAGTGATTTCTCCCAGGCTTCTGGAAGGGTCTTTCCCTCTACTTTGAGCACAGGTATGTATCCACTACTGAATTCGATCTTTTGCGTATTATATTCTTCTGGCATTTGCCCACCTTTCAGTCGTATATTAAAAATAACTACTATAGAAGCCTTAGATACTCTAACAGTATCATAGAAATGAAGAAATGGTTTTTGGTATTTAAGTCGTTTATCTCTATGCCAAATATTCTTGAGTATCCAAATAATTCATCGAAATTGTATAAAGCAAGTCGCCTATCCTTTCAAGATGAAGGATTAAATCTGCAAATATGACACCTGAGTCGGGGAGACACTCCTTCTTACGGAGCCTTATCAAGTGATTAGACCTAGAGTCCTTTACAATCTCGTCAATATTGGCTTCAATTTTTTTACAGTGCTTCAACTTATTGATGCTGTGATCTTCTATCCCAATTATCAAGGTCTTGAACAAATATTTGACTTGGTTAAAACCCTTTTCCAATTCTACTAATTCAGCCTCATTAAATGCCATATTATTTTCTTCTTTTACGCGGATAAGATATAATATACTTTCTGCATGATCACCTGTTCTCTCCACGTCATAAACCACATGAAGCATGCTTGTCAATTGATTTGACAGCCTCTGGCCAAGTGTCTTTTGTGATATTTTTGTCATGTACCTTACCATATCTTCAGTAATACTATCTATAGCAACCTCCCTGTCAAGTATCTTCTTTTCTAAGGCAGTATCTTTTTTTGTAAATCTTTCAAATGATAAAATTAACATGGTATGGCTTATTTTTATGGTTCGTAGAATTTCTTTATTTACCTGCTCCAAGGCAAGGGAAGGAGTCTGTACAATGCGGCTGTCCAAGTGAAGGGCATTTTTCTGTATGGTTATATCCTGTCCGGGGAATATCTTTGTTACGATTCTTTCGAAAAATCCAATAAATGGGAACAGAACAAATGTTGTAATAATATTAAAAGTAGTATGGATATTGGCTATCTGGTGTGGTACGCTGCTGCCTGTGAATTTGACTATAAACGGCTGAAGTCTAAAGACATAAAGCAGGATTGCAAATACTATGGTCCCTAGAATATTGAACATAAGATGTGAGAATGCAGTCCTTTTTGCAGTAATAGTTGTACCGACACTTGCTATAAGAGCTGTTGAACAAGTACCAATATTATCACCTATAAGAATAGGAATTGCAGCTTCTATCGGCATCAGTCCCTGGGATCCTAAGGCTATAAGCAGACCTATAGTAGCTGAACTGCTCTGGAGTAATATGGTAAGGCCCAGACCGGCCATTATGCCATAGAATGGGTTTTTGCTGAATATCAAAAGAAAAGTCTTAAAAGCCTCATTCTCCCTGAGTGGCTCCAGTGCTCCTTTCATTATAGTCATACCTAAAAATAATATTCCCAGACCTATGATGGTCATTCCGATATCCTTCAGCCTTCTTCTTTTAGCAATAAAATGAATCAGGAAACCGATTATTATTAAGGGAAATGCAAGTACATCAATTTTAAAGGAGACCATCTGGGCAGTAATAGTGGTACCTATGTTTGCTCCCATGACAATACCAATAGCCTGGCGTAAGGTCATGAGACCTGCGTTCACAAAACCTACTGCCATGACCGAAGTTGCACTGCTGCTCTGAAGAAGCATTGTAGTGAAAAGCCCCATGATTACAGCAGTCCAAGACCTTTTGGCTACAATGTTTATTACAGACTTAAGCCTGTTGGAAGTGATTTTCTGGAGACTATTGCTTAACCGATTGATGCCGAATATGAAAAGCGCTAGGCCACCTAAAACTTCTAAAATTAATATATAATACATATAAATTTATAAATAGAGGACCATACTTTTCAAAACTTGAAATGATTATATAGGAATCTTTAAGAATTTAAAATAAAAATTTTAATTGTTTTTTTGGGTATAAAATATTTGTTTTTGAAAAAGATTTCAAAATAATAAAGCATATCTGAAAATATTAAAAAGTGTATATTTATACCGTTTTAGCGAAGGCAAAGATGTATAAGATTTTCATCATGAAATATTGGATACTTCCTATCAAATATGCCGGCATACGCATTAGTCTTGCTGGCATAGGTATGGGAGCAAGGATTTGAATATATCATCTGGTTTTTCATAGGCTCGTTTATAGGGCTTCGTTCATAAAAGCTTTATCCTAGCATGAGACAAGAGATGTCCAGAAACTAGAAAAGAGTGAGATCATTATATTTGCAACTACCTTCCTGCCAGCACTAGGGATAGGCACTAAGAGACCTAAAGGTTATTCAGTGTGGACGGTCAATGAAGAGGATAACTTGATAAAGTCATATTGCCTTATATGCTCGTTACTATTATCAGCTATAATTTATCTAAAACATCCTTTAGTCCACAATGAGGATCTTTGCTATTAAATACTATTTCATAAAGAGCATTGAATAAGGGAAGTTCCATCAATATTTCAGGATAGCTGTCTTCTAGCCATTTTTTACCTAACTTTAATGTATGATATCCTTCTGCCAGTTCACCGCTTTCAAGCATTGTCTTATATACTTCTCCGGGAGGGTCGCCCCTGCCTATAAGTTCACCAAATTTCCTATTCCTGCCGGATTGTGAGGTAACATATAGATCACCTATACCGGCACTGTCAAACACAGTCCTCTTATCCCCCCCGGCCTTTTCCACTATCCTTGATATCTCTAGCACGCTTTGGTTGAATAATAGGGAGCTGAAGTTGTGAAAATTTCCGGACATACCAGGGCCATACAACCCTTCTACAATACCCATTCCGGAGGCATATACATTTTTAAAATCAGCAGAAAGCTCAACACCGGTGATATCCTTGGTAGGGACTATCCTGTAGCTATCAGTCTCAAACTCTCCGACAGCTCTAATCATCTTATCTGTCTTAGAACCATAGACGCTTACTGTAGGGATATCCCGGCAGAGTTCAAAAGCTTTTACCGGGCCACCAATCGAAGTCCACCAGAAATCCCCTCCTTCAAATTTTTCATTTAGCAGCTGTCTTGCAACGGATGTTGTCCTTCTAATCTTTCCATTATCGTTTACAAAACCCTTGGTGAGAGAAAAAATATATCTATTCTGTTCTATCGTATCAAGTAGCATCTTAAAGACTTCAAGGAATCCCTCACTGGAGATCCCAATAAATATGATATCGCATTCCTGCGCAGCATCACCCAGCTCTTTTGATGAGAAAAGATTTACCCGGGGTAGTAGGTGCATGTCAAGTTTTGGGTGAGAGGATCCTTTGCGGCATGTATCAATGATTCCGTCATCCAGCCAAGTACCCCAAAGATTTACTGAATGATTGTTTTTTGCCAAAGGGAATGTGATGGCGCTACCCATATAACCGGCTCCCAACACACAAATATTATACATATAAGCCCTCTCAAGAATTTCAAAGACAGTAATATATTAAAGAAATATCGAACTATCATAAACTACTTTGCTTAATAAGCAATAAAGGCTACTGCAGAGGTTTTAGCCTCGTATCTTCAGTAGTAATTTCCTTTATTAGACCTCCTAAGAGGACATTCTTGATATTCTGACTAACTTTTACTACCGACAAAGGTGTATATTAATTCTTTTAGGTCAAGTTTCAGAGCGCCTTTGTGCTTTTCAGCAATATCTTTTTCCTTCTTCTCAGTTTATTTCTACCAAAATACAATTAAATTCTAAATACTATTAAATAAAGAAATTTGCATCTGCTTCTACAGCTTTTTCCACGAAGAATCCGCCACCCACGCAATCTTCTACTTCATCTATCAGCTTTTCTCTGGGTATCTCCATGACGTCCATACTCATCTGGCAGCCGTACATCTTTATTCCCAGGTCGATGGCCATCTGTCTCAGTTCGGCTAACGAAGCAACCTTTTTAGCACCCATCATCTTTTTGAACATCCATCTTCCCATTCCACCCATGCTGTATTTGCTGGGATTTGCTTTATTGATGTCTCCGCATTCCATGATTCCCATCATCTTACCCATAAGGCCTTTTCCGGTCCTCTCATTCTTTTTTATTGCCCGTAGTCCCCAGAATGTAAAGAACATGGTAACATCCATATTGGATGCAGCAGCACTAGTGGCGATGATAAATGCTCCGAATAGCTTATCCATATCACCGCTCATCACAGCCATTGCCATTTTTTTCTTTCCATTTCCATTTGCCATTTTATCCTCCTCTTAATAATGTTATTTATCTACCATTCCTTCTTTTATTGTCTGCTCCCTTGAAGTAGTAGAATCTTCAAGGACTTCGCTTATGAGGTCATAGGCTTCGAGTATCTTGATATTTGATAGTGAGTAATAGATACAATTCCCGTCTCTTCTAGTCTTGACTACTCCCTTGGACCGCAATATCGCCAGGTGTTGCGAGAGATTGGCCTGGCTCACCCCGGTCTTTTCTATAAGCTCTGAAACAGTTAACTCACCGTTCCTTATGGTATCAAGAATAGCCTGCCTCCTGGGATTTGAGATGGTCTTACACAGCTCTGCATGTAAATTGTAAAAGCTTTCTTTCTTCAATTTTTTCTCCTGTCTAATCAAACAAATAGATTATACATCCCTTACCTGCATCTTTTCCCACACTTCCTAAATAGCCTTCTACAATCCTATTTCTAAGTTATTTCTTTTTATATGACAGCATAGCAGCTTTTGTAGTGTTTCACTACTTCTCAGGCTTTTATAAGGTCACCATATACATTCATTCCAAACATCACACGGTTTTCTCATTGCAGCTATCCTGTGGCAGTAGAGCTTCATTCTATCCAGCATGGTGCAGGGTATTAAAAAATGCTTGGCCTCAGGATGGCTCCGTCTTTAGATATCTTATAGGGAGAAGAGCTGAACAGATAACGATTTTTCTCTTTGGTGTAGCCTTTATGGACCAAATTGGTTCCAATTACAGGTATAAATTCTGTTTCGGTACACTTGTTGATTAATGCTTTCAAAGAATCTACTCCTCCGAGTGGGAATATAAATATTGCATCCATCACGGCATTCTTGAGAATCTACAGGAAAATACCTCCGTAAAAATCGGGACTGTTAAAACTGAATTTTTGGTGGGCACAGATAATGGAGAGATTAGTAAACCTGAGCATGCTCTTAACAGCATCTGAAATTTTAGAAGTCAGGCCAAGTCCAGTACTGATTCTGTCCCCCACTATGAAGTCAAAGTCATTGGTTGCCTCTACAGTACTCTCAAGTTTTTTTGTGCTGCTAAAACTACACTTCATTATTACTCAATAATCTAAATTAGATAGATTCACCTAGTCTCCAGAAAGAACAGTAAGAGCTGTCGATACATTAAGTAGTATTAGTCTACTATATATATTCTAATATTGCAATATAGTTTATATTTTTTTGAGATAAGACCTGAAAAGTGTTTAAAGGATTATTCAGTAGTTGACAACTATCTTTCCGGAGAACACAAAGAAGATATCTAGGTCACATCCGCAATCTGATATAATAGTGTGGTCTGTTTTTTTAGGCACATAGATAAAATCTCCCGGGGCGACCTTGCGGGATTCTTTACCTACTATTAGCGTACCTTTCCCTGTGAGGACGTATAATGCTTCGTCTACAACATGCTGGTGGGTAAGCGAAGTCTTGCCCTGTTTAAATCTGGTTATCCCCAGGTTAAGGTTTTCTGCACCGATCTTGCCCTGAGGTCCGAATGCAAATCGGACCCATCTATCATCATAGACTTTTTTCTCAATATCCTTTTCATTAAAAACGATATCCATTTGTTGTATCTTTCATTAACTGGCATTTAAAATTTTTACAATTATAGGATATTATTTGCTATAATCAAATGCAAAATTTTATCTTAAGGAAATTCTTAGAGAGGGAAAATGGGGGTTTTAGATCTACCAAAATATCTACTGACTGCAGAAGAGAGCAAGGCAATAGAAGGGATTATTTCAGGCTTTAAAAAAGATAGAAGCTCAATTATTCCCGTACTGCAAGAAATACAGGATTCAGTGGGATTTCTTCCTTTAGATGTACAGAGGAAAGTAGCAAAGGGCATAGGTATCCCGGAAAAAGATGTCTATGGTGTGGTCACTTTCTACTCTTTCTTTACTATGGTACCTAGAGGCAAACACAATATCAGAGTATGCATGGGAACAGCCTGCTTTGTCAAGGGAAGCAAGCAGATAACTGAAAATATCTGCAAAGGGCTTCAGATAGAACCGGGGCAGACTACCCCTGACAGGCGATATTCTCTCCAGGTCAACAGATGCGTAGGGGCTTGCAGTATAGCTCCTGTCATAATAATAAATGAAAAAGTCTACAAGCAAGTAGACCCTGATACAGTAATGGATATTATTAGTTCCTTGGAGTAGGAAGATTTTTCAAAAGATATTAAGGAGTCTTTGATGCAAGATTATGGGAAATGATAAAAAAATAAACAATATTGAACAACTCAAGGATAAAGTGGAGTTCCTTAAAGAGGGTACAAGGGAAAAGACAGTAGTATCCCTATGCTCCGGTACCGGTTGCAAGGCAGCGGGATCGGATGACGTATTCGGGATATTAAAAAAAGAAGTGAAAAAGTACTCTTCAAAATCAGGCGAAAAGATAATAATGAGGAGGACTGGCTGTCATGGTTTTTGCGAGAGGGGTCCGCTTATTATATTCTATCCCCATGGGATATGTTATCTGGGTGCTACAGAGGAAGATATACCAGAGATAATAAAAGAAACCTTGGACGGCAATATTGTAGAGAGGCTGCTTTATAAGACTGATGATGAAGAGCTGATCAAAAAAGAATTTGAGATACCTTTCTATAAGCATCAGAAAAGGATACTGCTTAGAAATAATTCAAGGATAGACTCAAAAAGCATAGACGACTATATTTTATATGGTGGATACAGGGGGCTGGCAAAAGCCCTAAAAGATATGACCCCTGAAGAGGTTTTAAAGGATGTAAAGAATTCCGGACTAAGGGGAAGGGGAGGCGGAGGTTTTCCTACAGGGTTTAAATGGGAAATAACCAGGAAAGCTCAAGGATCCCCAAAATATATGATAGTGAATGCTGACGAGGGTGACCCTGGCGCATATATGGACCGTAGCATCCTGGAAGGAAGTCCGCACAGTGTGCTTGAAGGTCTTATAATAGCAGCTTACGCCATTGGAGCTAACAAGGGATACATATATGTGAGGCAGGAATATCCGTTGGCTGTTGAAAATGTAAAAACCGCCATTGTGAGTGTCAAGAGTTACGGATTCTTGGGAGAGGATATACTCGGTTCAGGTTTTGATTTTGAGATAATTGTATACCAGGGAGCCGGAGCATTCGTATGTGGTGAAGAGACCGCCCTTATAAAATCTATTGAGGGCGAGAGGGGGATGCCCAAACCTAAACCGCCTTTTCCTGCCAATAAGGGGCTTTTTGGGAAGCCTACTTGCATAAATAATGTAGAGACCTATGCCAATGTA
>Ga0187827_10005721_pt1 | contig 14591 bp, 13 predicted proteins | sample ETNtaG_39_FD_167969 | JGI IMG/M metagenome (GOLD analysis project Ga0187827, IMG submission 167969) | Marine microbial and viral communities from oxygen minimum zone, Eastern Pacific Ocean - ETNP2014_SV_150_PacBio MetaG (Illumina Assembly) | ecosystem: Environmental > Aquatic > Marine > Hypoxic...
CATTATAAGTTTCCACAAAAAATAAATTGTAGAAAATACAAAAAATGTTACAATTACATCAGTAAACACTACTGTATTATATGCAAGAATTGCAGGAGAAAATGCATATAAAGTTAATGAAAAAAGTCCAGCTTTAATACCATATACTTCTTTGGAAAAAAAGAATAACAACAATCCCAATAATAAGGAAACAATTATAAATGGGGTCCTAGCATAAACACTAATTTTCTCAGGATTGTTGCCAGAATTGAACAGCATATCCTGCGAACATTGATACATTTGTATATTACTGCACTCTTGATAAGAGTAAGGGATATTAATATCAGTAAACAATAATGGAAATCCTGCTGTTATGAAAGCTAATGGAGGATGACCTATAAGCATGCTCGTATCCAGATATTTTAAGAAGTAATAACCTATTGTTATGATTGCAGGACCGTCAAAATGAAGATTGGTGCTTTTTAATGTAACTATTGATTGGAACAAAAACAATGAAAGAAGAATAACTACCAACAATATAACTTTTTTGTTGATTTTCATTTTTTATCTCTGTGATTTGAAGTTCTTTTATGATTCCAAAAGACTCCCTTTCTTATGCTGTATCGTCTAATATGTCATATAGACATTTCATTATTTTAAAGTAACATTATTAATGAGAATCAGAAACTTATTTAAATACTTGACTATTAGTTTTCAGAATGATTATCATCACTATTCCGGCATATAATGAAAGCAAGACCATAGGAAATGTAATAGAAAACATCAAGGAAGTAATGCAAAAATACAGAAAAAAGTATAAAATTCTGGTGGTTGATGATGGAAGCCAGGATAACACAGCCCTGATAGCAAGGAAGGCAGGGGCAGTAGCTTATTCTCATGCCAAGAACTATGGCCTGGCTGAGGCCTTTAAAACAGAAATACAAAAAAGTCTTGAACTTGGAGCAGATGTTATAGTCCATATAGATGCTGATGGGCAATATCTTCCAAGAGATATTCCTAAGCTTCTTAGTGAGATTGATAAGGGATATGACTTTGTGTTGGGAAGCAGATTCAAAGGCAAGATAGAATATATGCCTATAGTTAAAAAACTGGGCAATATTGCATTTTCAAAGGTTATTTCACAAATAACAAAATTTAATATTTCTGATGCACAAACTGGTTTTAGAGCTTTTACAAAAAAGGTTGCTGAAGAAATAAATATAGGATCAAACCATACCTATACTCAAGAGCAGATTATAAGGGCGATAAAACAAAAATTTAGGCTAAAAGAAGTTCCTGTTTATTTTGCAAAAAGAAATGGAAAAAGCAAACTGATAAGAAATCCTTTTGAGTATGCATTAAAAGCGTGGATAAATATAATAAGGGTTTATCGAGACTTCGAGCCATTAAGATTCTTTGGTATATTGGGGGGGTTTATCTTTGGAATTGGATTCTTAATAGGAATTTTTCTCATGTTTCTGCATTTTACATCTGGCATAGTGGGGCATTTTGCATTAATAATGCTTGATGTGTTGATTTTAAGTATTGGTCTGCAAATAATTATTTTTGGTTTTCTTGCTGACATGGAAAAGTCAAAATAAATTAAATCTTTCTAGCCAAAATTACGATATTTGTGGCTTTTTCAGAATTAAAAAGTAAGTCTATCAAAAAAAATTTATTTATTATTCCGAGTGCCTTTGCAAAAAAAGGCAACTTCTTATCAGCAGGCTCTTTTGCTTTTTTGTTGCTATATGGCAGATACACTATAAAATACCACATCCAAAGTAATGGGAAGTTAAGAAATTTTTTGTAAATAATTTCAAAACCTGAATTTTTCAGTTTTTTAATTAAATCACAGGGTTTGTATCTTCTTACATGGCCGCTTCTATCGTCAAATCCCACCCTATAATGCTCATGTATAGGAACTGTAAGTAACAATGTTCCCTTTTTGTTTAAAATAGAACTGATTTTGCTTAACGCTTTTGTATCTTCTCTTATATGCTCTAAAACTTCTATTGCAAGTACCATATCATATTTTTTATTTGATTTTAATTTTAGAATTTCTTTAGACCGATAATTTATGTTTTTATGTTTGTTATATTTCTTTGCTAGATCAATAGCTTCTTTATCTAAGTCAAAAGCGTCTATCTTAAAGCCATTTTTAGCAAGATTTATAGAATTTATTCCGACACCGCATCCAATTTCACATATATTCTTTATATTGAATTTTTTTGAGTATCTTTTAACCAGTCTTTTTAACAAAAAATTCCTTACATAATGTGTTGGCTCTATCCTATCCGATATTACCTTACTTTCTCCCCACGAGATATAAGAAGAATTTCTGCTCATTTTATATATCCTTTAACATTGAATCAAGTTTCCTAGAGAGATTTTTCCAATTATATTTTTTTATTATATTATAATTTACTTTATTTTTATTAAAATTTTTTATTATCTTATCTGCAAGAGATCTAGAATTTGGGGTACAAAGTGAATCTCCGTAATTTTTCAGCAATTTAGAAACGTCCCCTATGTTTGTAGCTACAGTAGGAACCTTGCATGCCATATATTCAAAAATTTTGTATGGGCATGAGTATTTTGTAAAAACATTTTCTGTGTTGGGCAAGACAGCAACGTCTGCCGCATTAATGGCTGCAACAACATCTTTTCTTTTGGGTAGTGTCTTAAAGATTATATTTGGTTTTTTTATATCTATATTTTTATCTATTTTTCCACTTAAAAGAAGATATGTATTTGGGTATTTTTCTTTTACAATTTTAAATGCTTCATACAGAATGTCAAAACCTTTTATATTGGATATATGCCCGATATATACAATTATTTTAGATTTGGTGGGAAGTTTCAATATCTTTCTTGCCCTAAGTTTAGGCATGCTTTTAAACAGATTTATTTCCACGCCGTTCTCAATTATATAAATTGGTTTTTTTCTGAATTTCTTAACCTTACTTTTAAGGATATTACTTACGCATATAACTGCATCAGCTTTCTTTGTTACATATTTGTCTATATATTTGAAAAATGGGGTTTTATAGGCATCATAAATTTCATAATTATCTTGCAAGTCATACAACAGTTTTATTTTATACTTTTTAGAAAAAAAATAAGAAATAAATCCTATTATTGGTGTGGTGGTTGCAACAATAACATCATATTTTCTTTTTTTTAATATTTGGTTGAAATCTTTTAGAAAATTAAAAGGATTTGTAATGTTAATAGCCCTTATATAAAAATCCATATTATGCAATTTTACATCTTTATTTTCTTTTTTTGTGTAATCTGGGCAAAGAAAATCAATTTTATGCTGTTTTAAATTTTCAAATAATCTTATCTGTCTGCCAAAGTCCTGTATAACCATGTCTTTGTTTGCGCCAAACCTCTTCATAACAACTAAGATTTTCATTTTAGAACTTAGTTTTTTAAATAAGCCCTATACCAGTCTAGGGTCTCCCTTAAACCTTCATCAATATTATGTTTTGGGGTCCAATTCAAAAGTTTTTTTGCTTTCTCTATAGAAAGGTATTGTCTGTCTATTTCATTTTTAGCCTGGCCAAGTATTTTTGGCTTTACATCTTCCTTTCCCATTATCTTTAATATTTTTTTGAACAAATCCAGAACGCTTATTTTTTCTTCACTACCAAAATTAAAAGCTTGCCCAATTATTTCTTTTCTATGCAGATTTTCTGCTAATGTTAGATATGAGCTAACTGCATCTTTAATAAACATATAGTCCCTTTCAAGGCTTCCATCACTCCTTATTACTGGCTGCTTTCCTTCAATTACAGATTTTATGGTGTCTGGTATGATTCTGCTGAAGTTCATATCTGCAGGACCATAGGTGTTCGCATTTCTTGTTATAGCTAATGGAATGCTATAAGTCTTGAAATAACATCTTGCTAAGATATCGGCACATGCCTTTGAAGCGTCGTAGGGATAATATCCAAGCAGAGGAGATTCTTCAGTATATGGCAAATTTTTTTGTTGTCCATAGGCTTTATCGCTTGATGCTACAACAATCCTTTTAACATTACCGTTTAGCCTGCATGCTTCCAGTATATTCCATGTGCCTTTAATATTTGATTCAAAGGTTGATAATGGGCTTTTATTTGCTGGGCCTACTATAGCCTGTGCAGCAATATGAAAAACAGTATCTATATTGTATTCATTAATTGTCCTGCCGCAATTATCATAATTTACAATGTCTCCAAGGATTATATCAATATTATTTTTTATATTTAATATGTCAATATTATTCTTTTTCTTGATGTCCCTTACAATTGTAATTACATTGGCATCTTTCTCTATTAAGGTTTTTGCCACCCAGGAGCCTATAAAACCATCTGCTCCTGTCACCAAAACATTTTTACCATTCCAAAAATCTTTATTTTTCATTTTAAAATATTTTTTAATTGATTTGACTTCCACATTTCATTAAGTTCAATTACATCTTTTAGTGTGTTCATAGATTTCCAAAATCCTTTGTGTAAAAATGCGATTATTTGGTTTTCCTTGGCTAATTCTTTTAATGCTTCTTTCTCTAAGTCATAACCTTGCTTTAAATAACTAAATATTTTTTTATTCATTACAAAATAGCCTCCATTCATATAATACTCAAGCTGCGGTTTTTCTTTGAAATCTATAACCTCATTGCTGTCATTCAAATCCAAAATTCCGAAGGGCGATTGCAGCTGGACAGCAGTTAATGTAACTATCTTTTTGTTCTTCTTGTGATACTCTGATAAATTTTTTATATCTACGTTTGATAAATCATCACCATAGGTAAGAAAGAAATTTTCCTCTTTTATGAAATTTTCTGTTTGCTTTAGCCTATCAGCCTTGTTGGTTTCCAATCCTGTATTAAGGAATGTTATGTTCCAATCTTTATTTTTATTTTTGTTGAAATAATCCCTTATCATGGTCCCTTTATACCCCAGGCAAAGGATAAAATCTTTATAGCCATGGTTAGAATAAGCATTCATTATATGAAAAAGAATTGGTTTATTGCCTATCTCTATCAGAGGCTTTGGTATTTCCTTGGTTAGCTCACTTAATCTTGTACCCTTACCACCACACAAAACAACTACTTGCATAAAGAGGAGATATCAAATTTTATTTAAAAACCTTTGGTTACAAAAATCAGCTTAATAGAAATATCTCTTAATTATCTTTTTTATTAGACTTAAGTTTACTCCAACCTTTCTTTCAACAGCGTTAAGAACCACAATATCATGCTCAGAAAAGCACCTAAATACTATTAGTAGTATCCCATAAATAATTAAATAGCTAGCAAACACGAATATTTTGATAATAATTGGTATCTTTATAAAATACAGTGAAACTAAATATGTAAAAAACAAGGGTATTATGGCTGCAATTATAAATTTAGTATAGGTCTTATAATTAAAACTGAATTTCAATATTTTCTTCAATTTTCTGAATTTTATGAGGTGGAAAGAAGTTATTGATATGACAGTTGCAAAAGCCGCTCCTATTAGACCATAAAGTGGAATTAAGATTATATTAAGTATAATGTTAACAATAGCAAACATTGTTGTGTAAAAACCAACAAATTTTGTCTTGTTATAAACATGTAAAACAAAAGTTGTAGGTCCCATTATGCTGGACAGAAAATATCCTATTGCCAGGATGACTATTACATTGAAACCAACTACATACTGATAGCCAAAAAATGCTGAGATAAGATGCTTTGGAAAAACAACTGCTATTAAGAAAAAAGGCAATGTTGTTATAAAGATCCATTTTGAGACTACCTCAAACATTTCCCTTATAAGACGGTGCTTGTTTTTTGAATGCAATTCCGAGGATATAGGGTAAAATATATCTCCAAAAGAATGCAGGAATATCATGAGACTGCTAGCAAGAACATACGCTACATTATAGATTCCAACATCAGCCTCAGTTTTAAATATGCCTATGAAGATTGTATCTGTCCATCCCATCAAAATTGATAAAATTCCGGTAAAAGCTATTGGGAATGAAAACTTAAATAACCTGGGAAGGTCAAATTTTGCCTTTGCTTTTTTGCTGAGAATGCTGAATACATTTTTTTCTAGAATTAGGAATCCTGCTACAAAGGATATTATTAAAGAAGCCAAGTATACATAACTAATACCCAGTAAAGTGCCTCCAAAAATTATAAGTATTATTGTTAAAATTAAATTTACAAATTTTTCTCCAAAAACATCGCTAAACAAAATAAATTGGGGTTTTTTAAAAGAAATAAAAATAAACCTCAGCATCTGGGTCAGAACAGAAAAAGGCAGTGCAATTGAAAAAATTTTAAGCATAGGCTGCAAATCAGGCATATTGAAGATTTGCCCTGATATTTGCCCGGAGTAGAGATAAATGATTACTGCAACAACTATGCTGGCTATTAATGGAAAAAATAAGCTTGAAACAAGAATTCCTTTGGTTCTGGAAATGTCTTTTCTGGCCATATAAAATCCTACAAATTTACCAACACCGAATTGAAGTCCTAGCATGGCCATTACTGTAGATAATTTCAGAATAGTTATAGACAAAGAAAGCAGGCCGTATCCTGAAGGCTCTAAATACCTGGCAGCTATAATCCTATAAACAAAGACAAAAACATAAATTAGTATGGTAGATACAAATATTATGCCAGCGCCTTTTGCGATTTTTTTTAATGCATAATCTCTATATTCTCCCATTTTATCTTAATTTTTTAGCGACTACTCCAAGCCAGGGGCTTAGGCTGGGTATAGAAGAATAAGGGAAGGTATTTGCACTTAATTTTAACACCTCGCATCCTTCTTTTTCAAAAAATTTTTTCAGATCGTATGGGTTTGCTATATATACCATATCTATATCATGACTTATTAATTTCTCCCCAAATATATCTGGATTCTTAAAAATATACCCTGGAGATATTAACTTCTGGAAAGAGTAATAAATGCTTTTCAGCAGCCATCCAGTAATCTGCAATCTATTTCTCCCAATTGTCTCAAATCCCTTTGGATTTATAAGACCTTTTACTGCCCTTAATGGGCTAAACCAGCTTGGAGAAACTAATATTATCAGACCATTTTTTTTTGTTACTCTTAACATCTCACTTAAAACTTCATTGACCTCTTTTATATGCTCTATAACACCGCATGCTGAAACAACATCAAAAGTTTTATCTCTAAATGAAAGTTTTCTCGCGTCTTCTCTTTTATATTTAACATTTTTAAAGTGTTTTTTTGCATAGCCTATAAAGGGTCTAGACGAATCGGCTCCAATTACATCATAATTCTTACTCAATAAATACGATGACAAGCCTAAACCACACCCCAAATCTAATATTTTAGAGTTTTTTTTTACATTTTTTCTAACAAATTTAATATAATATTTCAAGTAAGAATACAAGGTTCCATTTTTCAGCATTTTAACAAAAGTTTTAAAATACCTGTCGGTTTCGTAATGAGATTTTTCTTTTTTCATCTTGTTAGTTTCCATATCTAGTAGGCCATCTCTTCTTTAATTCATGATATATGTAAAAGAATTCGTCAAAATTGGTTTCTTTTTTATTAATTTTCTGCATTATCATGGTAAATTTAAAATTTTCGTCATTAGTCCTAAAATACTCAATAACGTTAAAGCCTATGAACTGAAAAAATGTCTCGTACAGGCTGCTTATTATGCTGCCATTGCTATGTATGCTAAACCCTGTTTTTTTGGTAATATTTGCAAATAATGTGTATAACTCAAGCCCTGAAAATACTGCTGTATGTTTTTCATACTTAATGCTGCTGTTTTCATCCATGAGTCCGTTGCTGAAGGTTATATCATATTTTTTATTAAAATAGCTTTTCCAGTTTTTTAACTTAATAACATCGCTGCCTGCAGCAGGAATATGTTCTGTTTGATCTGAAATTTCAGCTCCCAGTTGCCTTAAAAAATCCAAATGTTCTGTCCCTTTTGGATTAAACTCAAATAATGTCAATCCAGAAAGCATTTTATCATGAAAAAGCATCTCTTTAATTTTTTCACTTTGCAAATTGTCTATTTTAAAGGTATTTTTATTTTTGTCAAAAACAATTAAAGGCTCAACAACCTTGAAAAAGTCATCCAGTTTATCTTTGAGTATATATGCTGCATTTATAACAGCGAATATAGTGGGGTCATAACTTGTATCCATAAATTTTGGAAATTGATTCTTATCAAATACAAGAAAATTTTTTCTCAGTTTGCTATTAAACCATTCCCGTTTACTAAGGTTCTGTAACATTTTATAAACTTGAGAGAATTTTTCTTTTTTATAAATAACTTTTGCTTGGGATGTGGTTTCTATTCTATATTGAAAATAATTAAGATTTCTTTGGTTTTCAAAACGTTTATATCTAGAGGGTAATTATTTAAATAACGTGAGTAAATGAAAGTATTGTTAGTTATTCCGCCAAACATTGGAAGGTTCATTGTTGCTACTATTCCCCATGCTGGAATTGCTTATTTGGCTGCTTTTCTTGAGAGAGAGGGTCATAAAGTTGATTTAGTGGATATGAGGCTCTATTCTGATAATGAAAATCTCTTCCAAAAAATAAGAGATTTTAATCCAGGCCTTATAGGCATTACAACAGCCAGCATAGGCTATAAGATGGCTTATGACATAATTGACAGGATAAAAGAGAAATTTCCAAACATACCTATTGCAATAGGAGGCTCTTATGCATCAACAGTGCATTCAAAGATACTTGATGACACTAAAGTGGATTATGTCGTTTATGGTGAAGGAGAGCAAACTTTTGTTGATATTGCTAACGGAAAATATCCTAAATCTGTGAATGGTCTGATATACAAAGATGAAAATAATGAAATAGTTATGAATCCTCCTCACAAATTAGTTCAGGATCTGGACAGCATGCCTTTCCCCAAATACGATATCTTTGAGTTAAATAAGGCGCTTGAAAAAAGGATTCCTTTGGTATCTTCAAGGGGCTGCCCAAACAGATGCACTTTTTGCTCAATCCAGTTGGTAATGGGACATCCATTTAGATGCAGGAGCCCTGAAAATGTTGTAAAGGAGATTGAGTATTGGTATAATAAGGGCTATGACACTTTTGAGTTCAGCGATGATAATTTCTCATTCAATATTCCCAGGGCTGAGCAAGTATGTGATAGAATTATAGAGAAAGGAATGAAACTGAAGATTATTTTTGGTAATGGATTGAGGGCAGACAGGGTCAATGAACATTTGCTGAAAAAGCTGAAAAAAGCTGGAACTATATGGATTGCTTATGGCCTGGAAAGCTCTAATGAGCAGATACTTGAAAATTTTAAGAAAGATCTAAAGCTTCGGACTCTAAAAGATGCTGTCAAAATCACTAAAGATCTTGGAATTGAGACTCAGGTAAATTTCATCATCGGAGGTCCTGGACAGACATATGAAATGTTTCAGGAAGATTTGAAGTGTGCGGATGAACTTAATGTCCAACAATTGAGATTCTATAATCTTATACCTTACCCTGGAACTGAGATGTACGAATGGATAAAGCAAAATGGAAGATTTCTTTACCCATATGAGATTTACCTAAACAATTTTGATTATTGGGGGGAAGAGCCTGTCTTTGAAACTGATGAATTCTCGAAAGAGGAGAGGGTCAAAGCTTACAGGCAAGGCCAAGAAAAGATAATGCAACTATTCCTAAGAAGGCATTTTGGAAAATTTATTGGAGGGGTTGGGCTTAAGATGTGGAAAAACCATTTTGTCAGGAAATATGGAATGGGTATTGCAACAAAGTTTTGGATTCTTTTGAAAAGGCTTAGAATAAAGCAGGCTTAAGCTATAGACTTAAAAACTTTTGTGAATCTTTTTCCGATGTTTTTCCAGTTATAAAGTTCTTTTATGTGTTGGTAGGCGTTATATTGTAGTTTTTTTCTTAATTTGTTGTCTGAAATCATCTTTATTATTGCTTTGCTCAACTCTTTTGGGTTTTTCTGCTCTACTAACAGCCCTGTTTTATTGTTTTTAATAATGTCCGGTATTCCTCCTACATTAGTTCCTATGACTGGAATTCCGGATGATATGGCTTCCAAAAAAACAATGCCCAGGCCTTCTGTATCACCGCTTTTGGTTGTTATTGAAGGACCTACAAAAATATCAGAAGATGCATAATATTTTGGAAGCTGCTCATTGCTCATTTTTCCAAGAAAAATTATTTTTCTGTCAGGATCCAGTTTTTTTGTTAATTGTTTAAGCTTGTTCTCTGCAGGGCCTTTTCCTATCACTAACAGCTTTGTGTTTCTGAATTTTCTAATCACCTCTGGCATGGCTTTAATTAGATATTCTAATCCTTTTTTTTCTGCAAGTCTTCCTACAAAAAGGATAATATGTTTGGCTTTGAAATTTCTTTTTAGAAAATCAGATTTGTTCTTTATGTTGAAGTACTTGAGATTTACTCCCATGGGGATAACCCCAATTCTTATGGTTTTACCTATATTATTAACAGCTTTTTTAGTATAACTGCTATTTACAGTGCAATAAGAAGAATTTTTTAATGTTGCTTTGGCTAGTTTTTTGAAAATATTATTTTTAAGAGGAAATACATCTCCTGCGTGTGCTGTAACTACATATTGTTTTTTAGTTAATTTATTTGCAACATAAGCCAAAAATCCCTGCGGGATTATCCAATGTGCATGTATGATATCTATATCTTCTTTTTTAAGCAGCCTTAAAACAGAAATAAGTTCAAAAATTGTTAGAAAAGGTATTTGGAGCCTAGCAATAAAGCTTCTTTTCAGGTTTTCCAGAATACCGCCTTCGTAGCAAACTTTTTGAAGCGCTACAGGAAAAAAATACCTGAATCTGTAAATCTTTATTCCACCCATTATCTCATATTTTTTTGCTTTCTTATAGTGCGGAGCCAAAACAATTACATTGAAGGATTTTTTTAACTCTTTGCATAGATTTAATACAAATGGAGGTTCTGAATCGTTCTTCCATCTAGGGAAAGTTGTAGCAGTGACTAAAATATTGCGTTTCATGGTTATTCTGGCCATCAGGAAGTCTATTTAATTTAAAAAACATTCTGATTCTGCTTAAAGAATTCTATAGTTTCTTTTAACCCGTTACCCAGGGTAAATTTAGGTTCCCAATTAAGAATTTTTTTAGCTTTGCTTATATCCGGGCATCTTACCCTTGGGTCGTCTATTGGCAGATCCTTAAATACAATTTTACTTTTGCTTTTAGTTATTTTCTTTATTTTTTCAGCAAATTCAAGTATTGTATGTTCCTCTGGATTTCCAAGATTAACTGGCTCATTGATATTCGACATCATTAGCCTATAAATTCCTTCTATTAAATCGTTAATATAACAAAAGCTTCTTGTTTGTTTACCATCTCCATATATTGTAAGAGGTTTGTTGCTTACTGCCTGAGTTATGAAATTTGGTACTACACGGCCGTCATCTTTACTCATTCTAGGGCCATAAGTGTTAAAGATTCTAGCAATTCTTATATCAACATTATGTATTCTATGATAGGCCATAACAAGCGCTTCTGCAAACCTTTTGCTTTCATCATAGCATCCACGGACCCCTATAGGATTAACATTGCCCCAATAAGTTTCTGGCTGTGGGTTGACTAAAGGATCCCCATAGACTTCGGATGTAGATGCAAGAAGATATTTTGCCTTTTTTACCAACGCTAATCCTAGAGTATTGTGTGTGCCAAGGCTCCCTACCTTTAATGTTTGTATTGGAATTTTTTGGTAGTCTACAGGACTAGCAGGGCTCGCAAGATGAAGGATATAATCAAGATTTTCATTAATTGCAATATGTTTGCTTATATCCTGGTTAATGAATTTAAAATTCTGATTGTTGCTTAAATGTTCAATATTTTTTTTATTTCCTGTTATTAAATTGTCTACACAAATGATTTTGAAATTTTTGTTTAACAGAAAATCACACAAATGGCTTCCAATAAAGCCTGCGCCTCCAGTTATCAATACAGTTTTTTCCATATTATCCTTTGAAATTCTTATTTGCCTCTTCCAGCTGCTTGAAGCTTCCTATGTCGTACCATGTTTCATCAGTAACATAAGCATAAACCTCAGCCCTTTTATGCAGCCATTCAATGAAGCTTCCGCTTTTATCTGTATTATTTCCTTGATCAATATATTTTTTGATTAATGGTAAAGTTTTTTTTGGGAATAAGTAAATTCCAGTCGATATAAGGGTAGATTTTGGACTGACTGGTTTTTCCTCAAAGTTAACAACAGTCCTATTTTCGTCAATTTGGACAACTCCGTAGTATTTTGCCAGTTCCATGCTCTTAACATCGTGGAGTACAACCATATTTTGTTTCTTCTCATCAAATATTGTAACAAATTCTTTTAATGACAACTCAAAAAGATTATCTCCAGCTATAACAATTACATCATCATCTATATTTTTTGTGTTTATTGTATAATTGATGTCACCCAAAGCACCCAATCTGTCATCATTATTTTTAGTTCTGTCATTGACTATTTTTATTGTTTTTTTTGCATCGAAATTATTAAGCCAGTCTACAAAATCTTGTGAAAATTTATCATTTGTAACAATGTAGATATTATCAACAAGCTCCAGTTCTTCAACTTTGCTTATTATATGTTCCACTATCACTTTCCCTGCAACTTTAAGCAAAGGTTTTGGAGTATTCTTTGTTAACGGATACAGTCTTGTAGCGTAACCGGCCGCAAGTATAATACATTTCATCTAAACCACATGCTCTCTTCCTACGCTTATATAGGTAAATCCTTCTTTTTTAATGTCTTCCGGATTGTAGATATTCCTTCCATCAATAATTAAAGGAGTTTTCATCAAAGATTTTATCTTCTTTAAATCCAATTCCTTAAATTCATTCCATTCTGTCAATATAAGTAATACTTCAGAGTCTTTAGCAATCTCATACGGATCTTTGCAGAATTCAACATCACTGAATATAGTTTTTGCTTTTTCCATAGCCTCTGGGTCGTAAGCTTTTATTTTTCCGCCTTCTTTCTGGAGCTCTTGTATTATGTATATACTTGGAGCAAACCTCATATCATCAGTATTTGGCTTAAACGATAAACCAAGAATCCCTATTTTTTTATCATTTAGACTGTTTAATGCTTTTTTGACCATTCCAACAAAATGTTTTTTCTGATCTTCATTTATTTCGTTAGTTGCTTTTAATAATTTGTAATCATAGCCGTATTTTTCTGCTATTTTAACAAATGCCTGCGAGTCTTTTGGAAAACAAGAACCTCCATAGCCTATTCCTGCATTAAGAAAATACCTGTTAATTCTTTTGTCATACCCCACTCCATCTGCTACTTTCTCAACATCAGCTCCAGAAAGCTCACATATCCTTGCAACTGAATTAATGAAAGATATTTTCGTCGCTAGAAATGCATTAGATGCATGTTTAATTAGTTCTGCGCTTCTAATGTCTGTTATTATTAATGGGGCCTTGATGGGGCTGTAGAGCTTTTTCATTATCTCTATCGCTTTTTTGCTGTCTGCACCAATAACAATCCTGTCTGGCTCAAGGGTATCTTCAATTGCGGTTCCTTCCCTTAAGAATTCTGGGTTGCTTACAACATCAAAATCAACATTTTCTTTTATATTATCTTTAATTATCTTTTTGACTTTATCACCCGTTTCAACAGGAACTGTACTTTTGTGCACAATAACCTTATATGATCTTATGTTTTGTGCTATTTCTAAAGCCACGTTTTCAACATATTTCAGCTCAACCTCCCAGTTATCTTTTGGTGGAGTTCCAACACAGATAAATATAACATCTCCGTGTCCTATCACTTCTTTATTGTTGTGTGTGAATCTCAATCTCTTCTCTTTTACATTCCTTTCCACCAGCTCCTGAAGTCCAGGCTCAAATATTGGCATTATTCCATTGTTTAATTTGTCTATTTTATCTATATCTATATCTGCGCCTATTACATCGTTGCCAAGCTCTGCAAATACTGTTGCTGTGGCTAAACCAACATATCCTGTGCCTATTACTGATATTTTCATATTACTATTGAAAATAGAAATTCATTTAAAAACCTTCCCCTAATTAAAAATTGAACTTAAATAAGAAATATACAAAAAGGTGGACAGCTTTCCTAGTTTCCCATACAAAAGTACAGTACAGCTAGAAACGGAGGCTTGCTTAACTTCCGAGTTCGGAATGGGATCGGGTGAACCAAGCCCCTATGGCCGTCCAAAAATAAGTAATGTTTACTAATTTAAAAAGCTTATGGAAAAAGTTTTTATATGAGTAGTATCATAAATTAATAAATGCCATCCGAACCATTGCCCTTGGCCATGAAACTTGTGCAGACATTAAAGGATGAAGGGCTAAATGACAAATCTATAGAGACTGTATTAAAAGGAACATGTCTTCCAATAGATTTGCAACACAGAGTTGAAATTCTTTTTAAACTTAAATCAGAAGCACCTTCTCATAATAAACAACCCGCACAACATAAGGAACAGTTGTATCAAGGACAATTAGAACCTAGTCCATATCAACAACAACTTGCTTATCCTTTACATCCACATCCTTAACAACCTTATGCCCCTTTAACTTCTTTTTAATATCTTCC
>Ga0187827_10005722_pt1 | contig 14588 bp, 12 predicted proteins | sample ETNtaG_39_FD_167969 | JGI IMG/M metagenome (GOLD analysis project Ga0187827, IMG submission 167969) | Marine microbial and viral communities from oxygen minimum zone, Eastern Pacific Ocean - ETNP2014_SV_150_PacBio MetaG (Illumina Assembly) | ecosystem: Environmental > Aquatic > Marine > Hypoxic...
AAATGTTTTGTTTTTACTTCGTCGATTGCCGTTTACGGTGCAGGGCAACTTCCTATGACTGAAGATATGATCCCAACTCCTGAGGATTCCTATGGAATTGCAAAATATGCTGTGGAACAGGAATTGAAGGTGAGTAATGAAATGTTTGGATTAAATTATATTATATTCAGGCCTCATAATGTTTATGGAGAAAGACAGAATATTGGCGATAAGTATCGAAATGTGGTTGGTATTTTCATGAACCAAATAATGAAAGGAGAACCATTATCAGTTTTTGGAGATGGTGAGCAGTCCAGGGCATTTACCTATATAAAAGATATATCGTCAGTGATAGCGAACTCCATATTTATAAATGATGCATACAATAAAATATTTAATGTAGGTACAGATATACCTGTTACCGTAAATGGTCTGGCCGAAGAAGTATGTAAGTTGTTTGATGTTGAGAAGAAGACAATTCATTTCGAAGAAAGAAAAGAAGTTAAACATGCTTTCTCCGATCATAGTAAGCTCGGAAGGTACTTCGATTATCAAGTCCGGTATTCCTTATCAGAAGGACTCGATAAAATGGCTAAATGGGTAAAAGAAGTAGGTGTCAGGCGAAGCAAAGATTTTAAGAATATTGAGATAGAAAAGAATTTACCTAAAAGCTGGCTTACTGAATAAGGGGGGGGTAGTCAATTGCGGAAAGAATATAAAAACCTGACAAGTGGCTTGTCGTACTTTGCAGGAAAACTATAATGAATTTCGCCAAAAAGACTTTATTCCTTTTATGGATTTCCACAGTATTTATTTATTACACTAAATTGTTTATCATCCCTCATTTCCTTGAATTCTTGAGGAGATAAAACGATGTGTGTTATGTTAAGAAAATAGGAGATAATCTGAAAGTCCCAACAGAGGGTTTTTTCATCCATTCATGCTGTAGAGGCCTGAGAACGATATAATTTTCTGTTTTTGTGTTCTTCAACATTCCATTAGAAGTATGAACTTGGTAAATAAGAAAATCTTGGTAACAGGAGCTTGTGGCTTTATTGGTAGTCATCTGGTGGAGAGATTGCTTGATGAAAATTGCAGTGTGAAAGCCTTCATATGTTATAATTCATTCAATAGTCTGGGATGGCTAGACTCTGTTTCTGAAGAAAAATTAAAATGTATTGAGATATTTACTGGAGATATAAGGGATCCTAATGGTGTAAGGACTGCTGTTAAGAGTGTAGATACGGTTTTTCATCTTGCAGCTCTAATCGGGATCCCTTTTTCCTATCATTCTCCAGATTCGTATGTAGATACGAATGTAAAAGGTACACTAAATGTATTACAGGCTTGTAGAGACTATAGTGTTGAACGTCTCGTTGTTACATCAACATCTGAAGTATATGGTACTGCGCAATATGTTCCGATTGACGAGAGCCATCCTTTGCAAGGCCAATCTCCTTATTCTGCTTCAAAGATAGCGGCAGATAAAATAGCAGAATCTTTTTACCGTTCATTTTCAACGCCAGTAATTACTGCAAGACCTTTTAATACGTATGGACCAAGGCAATCAGCGAGAGCGGTGATTCCGACAATTATTACTCAGTTGTTAAATGGCAATCAAGAGATACGGCTTGGATCGCTACACCCAACGAGAGACCTAAATTATGTCCAAGATGTTTGCAGGGCTTTTATTGCGCTATCTAAGTGTGATGAGGCTATTGGCAATGAAGTCAATATTGGATCTGAGAATGAAATGTCGATGGCTGATCTCGCAAACATGTTAATAGAGATTGTCGGTGCAAACGCAAGGGTTATTTCTGAAGAGCAGAGGATAAGACCAAAAGAAAGTGAAGTAGAACGTTTGGTTTGCAATAATAACTTAATTAAGGAATTGACAGAGTGGGAGCCAGAAATATCTTTGGAGGAAGGGCTCTTGAGAACTGTGAAATGGTTTAGGAAAAAAGACAATTTATGTAAATACAAAAGTGACATATATAATATCTGATGTAGGTTACTTTTCATCTTGATTGGTGTAACAAGTGTTGTATTTTATTTAAAAAGGTTTTTTTGATTATATAAGAAAATTATGAAAGCTGTAATTTTAGCAGGAGGGAAAGGGACTAGATTGGCACCTTATACAATGGTGTTTCCTAAGCCTTTGGTTCCTATAGGACATAGACCTGTTTTAGATATAATTGTCAGGCAGCTTGCATATTACGGTTTTCGAGATATTGCACTTAATGTTGGCTATCTGTCTGAGCTGATACGTGCCTATTTCCAGGATGGTGTTAAAGAGCTTGATCATGTAAACCTTACTTTCTATAAGGAGCACAATCCTACCGGCACCGCAGGATCTCTCTGCTCTATTCCTGATTTAACTGAAACTTTTTTGGTAATGAATGGAGATATATTGACAACATTGGATTATACAAAATTGATATCATATCATCGAGAAAAGGGTGGCATCTTAACTATTGGAATGCACAAAAAGGTACACAAAATTGATTTGGGTGTTATCGAGACTGATAGTAATGGATTTTTGACTTATTATGAAGAGAAACCTGAAACGGAGTATAAAGTTAGTATGGGAGTATATGTATATGAACCGAAAGTTTTAGAATATATAGAGCCAGGCATTTATTTAGACTTTCCACATCTTGTAACACGATTATTAGAAAGCGGAGAAAAGGTAGTGGGTTATCCTTGTAGCGACTTTTGGCTGGACATAGGAAATCACGAGGATTATGTAAAGGCGCAAAAAGTTTTTGAAGAATCTAAATATGATTTTTTACCAAAAGATGTATTCTGATTTGAGAAGATAAACCATGTGGAAAATACCATTATTTGATATAGGGTTTAATGAAAAAGAGGCAATAGCGGTGCAGAAGGTTCTTTCTTCAGGTTGGTTGACGATGGGTGACCAAACAGAAATGTTTGAGCGAAAATTTGCAGACTTCATAGATGTTAAACATGCAATTGCTGTTTCAAATTGCACAGCTGCTCTTCATTTGGCAAATTTATCACTTAACTTAGGAGAAAATGATGAGGTGATTTGCCCGTCATTATCGTTTGTCGCTGGATCAAATTCAATTATATACACCGGTGCAAAACCTGTGTTTGCAGATATTACAGATCTAAATGATTTTAATATTTCGCCTGAAGATATTGAGAGAAAGATTGGTGCAAGAACAAAAGCAATTCAGGTTGTTCATTATGCCGGTAACCCTTGCAATATGGATCATATCATGGAAATAGCTAATAAGCATGGTGTTTATGTAATTGAAGATTGTGCGCATGCTCCGGGAAGTAAATACAATGGCCAATATTGTGGAACAATTGGCGATATTGGGTGTTTCAGCTTTTTTTCAAATAAGAATATGGCAACGGCGGAAGGAGGGATGATCACAACTAATAATGATGATCTGGCTAAAAGAATTAAATTAATGAGGTCACATGGTATGACGTCCATGACTTTAGACAGACATAAGGGCCATGCATTTAGTTATGATGTAGTGGAGCTTGGTTATAACTATCGTATGGATGAGATACGATCATCAATTGGAATAGTCCAATTGGGAAAGTTAAAAGACGGTAACATCAGACGTTGCGAGATAGATCAAATATATAGAGAAAGGTTTGTTGATATTTATGGTATTAAAGTGCCATTTGACACCAAATATGGTGTCTCCTCTCATCATATTTTCCCAATTTTATTAGATAATGATGTTAATCGGCAGGAATTCATGGAGTATTTAAAAGACAATGGTATCCAAACCAGCATCCATTATCCACCTATACATCTATTTGATTACTATCGCCGCAATCTTGGCTATGATGAGGGAATGTTATCTATTACGGAGGAAGTGGCCAAAAGGGAGGTAACGCTTCCTTTGTACCAATCCATGGCAGATAAAGATGTTCATCGCGTTAGTGATGTTATAGTAGAATATTTCAAAGAAACGAAGTAAAACCCTGAATATTTTGGGAATAGGAGCATATTTTGATGATCTGGAGTTAGGTTGTGGTGGAACCTTAATCAAGCAGTGGAACAGGGTATAATGTAACCATGCTGGTTACAGATTCGTCATATAAAGATCCTGGTTGCAATGTAATAAGGGGTAAAGATGTTGCTTATAAGGAACGGCAATAGGTTTTAAAAGCGTTGATGATGTAAAAGTAAAAGTTTCTGTAGCTATAAGGATAAATATTTTCTTATGAATATAAACATCGAAAAACTTGGTTTACGCAGAGACAGTAAAGTTGCAATCTGTATTCATGATGAGAAGCATATTCTTGACATGTATAGTTTTATCCAGAAACTGAACCGCATTAATATAAGGCCAGTGGTGATAGCATTGGAATATTCTGTTGGATATAAATTGCGAGAGTTAAAAGAAAGTCCTGCCTTGTTTACATTGGAGTGCTTGGAAGATTATATTGGTAATGGTTTTTATGATGGCATAGATTCTAAGGCCATTTACTATGCTTCAGAGTGGTTTAAGGATGATGAACAAGATTATAGTGAGTTTAACGGATTTTCTATTGGCTCTCTTATGCAACGAGATATGTCATACTGCTTTTCAGAGATTATAGCTTGCACCAAGAATATAAGTAAGATTGTCGAGGTGAAAAGCCCTGATATCCTAGTATTTCTTAATAATAGGGTAGAACATAAAGGACTTACTCTTCAAGTGGGAGAAGATTGGCACAGCGAGGTCGCAGCATCACTATTTGATGATAGTATAAGAACTTTTTGTATAACAGTTGAATCGCCTCGTAGAAGATCTAATAAAAAGGCTCTAAATAATATTATCAATCACTGTGCCTTAATGTTAACATTGGCGATAGAAAGGATTAAGTATCTGGCTCAATCACTAATGCAATATAAGAGGAATATTGCAATAAGTTTTTTATCCCGTAACGAAGAAGATCTAATCAATTCATTTTTAGCAGACAAATCAAATAGAATTGTTTTCTTAACTACAAAACCATCCAGGTACGATTATAAATATTTATTCAGGTTTAGTTTCAACTCATTAATCTTGCCTGTTAAATTCAAGGCAGATAAAGATGCCAGAAAATTCTTCGAGCAAATTTGGAATAAGTTTGAAGAAGAGAAAAAGAACTGCTTTATAATAGACGGGTTTAACTTATGGCCGGTGATAAAGAGTAGAATGCAATATATATTCTGGGATATGTTTCCATGTATTGTTAATGAATTAAAGAGTATAGAAAGAGGATATAAAGGTTTGTGTCTTACACATATTGTGGTTGCTACTGACACAACCTTCAGGGAGAAGAAACTGATTTCTATATCAAATCAAATGGGTATCCCTTCCACAGTCTTACAGCATGGGGATATAGGTCATGCAATTGGGTATCTTCCTTCAACCGCATCCAAGATTGCCGCATGGGGACGTGACTCAAGGGATTGGTTTTTAGAAAACAATGTAGAGCCGGAAAAGGTACAGTCCCTAGGTTCTCAGAAATTGGACAGGGTAGAGAAGATGGCTGCCAATAAGCAACAAATAAAGGATACGGTTTATGAATTATTGGATATAGGGAGAGATAAGAAACTTATAACCTTTACCTCTATAGGATTTGGAAAACAGATTAAATTTTCTAATGTGCATATATTGCTGAAAGAAAATCTGAAATACATAGAATCTTTGCGCAGCGCTGTCTCGAAAATTGATAGTGTCGCTCTTGTGATTAAGCTTCATCAAGCTGATCCCTATCTGGAATTTGTGAAATCCTATTTGGCAAAAAGGTCTAATGGGAAGAGTGAAGTAATTGTAAGTAAAGATATTGATGTCCATAAACTAATATGTGCTAGTGAGCTGGTAGTAACCAATTATTCGACAACAGGTATAGAAGCTATGGCAGCCGAAGTCCCTGTGCTATGCTTAAATTTTCGAGGTAAGCGTTTTAGTAGCGGTAGCGGTTATCTGGAAAAAGGTGCTTGTGTAGGGGCGCACAAAAGTGAAGAGGTGTTACCTGCTATAAAGAGGATAATGTATGATAAAGATTACAGGGAAGGTGTCTTGGCGCGTATTAGACGATATTTGGATTATTCAGTAACCAAATATGAAATTGAAAAGTTGTTAGAATTTATATACGAAAATAGAGAGTAAGAAGGTTTTATTGCCAGTCATTTAAAAGAAAAGCTATTTGAAGCCAATGCTCAAATTAAGGCCTTTGTCTATTATAATTCATTCAACTCTTGGGGCTGGCTTGATACTTTTTCGAAGGACAAGTAGAAGATAAGGAAGGGAAGTTATGCCATGAATATTTTGGGAATAGGGGCTCATTTTGACGACCTTGAATTAGGGTGTAGTGGTACACTTATAAAACATATACAGCAAGGTGACAAGGTCTTTATGCTGGTTATCTGCAACTCCGCTTATAAAAATTCTGATGGCGACGTAGTTAGAGATTTGGAGACTGCTTGCACGGAAGGTAAAAAGGCGGCTGAAATTATAGGTGCAGAACTGATATGTCTAGATTACGATACGTTTATGGTGCCATTTAGTGAAGATCTGACCAGGACGATCAATGATTATATCGAAAAACTCAATATAAATATAGTTTATAGTCCATGGGTTCACGACTTACATCGAGACCATTATTATACGGCAAAGAACGCCTTAATGGCTGGTCGCCATGTGCCAAGATTTTTGATGTATAGGTGTAATTATTATGATACCGAACAACCTTTTCGCGGAAACTTTTATTCGGATATTTCGGATGTAATTGACAAGAAACTTGAGGTAATCAAAGCCCATGAGTCGGAACTGAAAAGAGTTAGGTATAGGTGGTTAGAATTTTTCAAAAAGCAAAATGAGAATGATGGACAAAAGATAGGCGTTGCATTTGCTGAATGCTTTGAGGTAGTTAGATATTTAATGTAATAGATTGTCCATGGTTATTAGATAATGATTGTAACAATTCACCAACCTGATTTCTTGCCTTGGCTGGGATTTTTTGATCGGTGGGGGAAAAGTGATTTATATGTTGTATTAGATGATGTTCAGTTTATACGACGTGGATGGCACCACAGGGATAAGATAAAGACTCAGAACAAAATTAAATGGTTAACGGTGCCTGTTCAGAAAAAGGGTCGTTACCACCAGGCCATTAAAGAGGTGAAGATTGACCATCAGGAAAATTGGAGCCAGAAGCATCTGAAAACTATCCAGATGGCTTATAAAAAAGCACCTAATTTTGATTTTGTCTTTGGTAAGTTAAGTGAAATATATAATAGGGAATATAATTTATTAATAGAATTTAATATGGATTTATTGAGGTTATGTTCAAAAATGCTTGATATAGATACACCTCTTGTTTTTGCTTCAGACTTCAACGTAAAAAGTACTGGTGGCCAGAAGTTAGTGGATTTGGTTCAGTCTGTAGGAGGGAAAGAGTACTTGACAGGCACTGGTTCCAGAGATTACCTGGATGAAGAATTATTTAAAAAGGTAGGTATTAGTGTTCGTTGGCAGGAATTTGAGCATCCTGTTTATAAACAACTTTACGGTAGTTTCGAAAAGATGCTTTCCGTCCTTGATTTTTTGATGATGCGAGATAGTGATAATAGTGCAATTGCATAATGAAAACACTATTTTATAAACATTTAGAATGGGATTCGAAACAGCTTGATTTACAATGTGGTCTAATAGGTTTTCGAAATATTTCACCAAATATAAATCAATATGAGTTGGCGGACAACCTTATACAGATCATTGGTGAAAATCAGGACGCAGACTTTATTACCATAAAAATGCCAGGAGATTTACCAATAGCATTAAATTGTTTATTAAAGAATTCTGCTCGGTTTATTGATACTGAGCTTATCTACAGGTTTGATCACACTTCCGATGTTAATAATGAACACGATGTAAACTTCTTTGATTCTTTTGATTCTGAACTTTTTATTCCTTTGGCCGATGAAATGGTATTTAGCAGATTTTACATGGACGATAATATTCCACGGGATAAAGCACGAAAACTTTGGTCTGAGTCTATCAGAAATCATTGTATGGGTAGGGCCGACAGATTGGCCATTGTATATGTACAGGAACAACCTGTAGGTATGGCCACCTTAAATTTTGGCGATAACAAGAACATTAATTTACATATTGTTGGAGTGCTAAAATCATTTCAGGGACATGGTATAGGAAGCTCTTTGATGTCACGTATTACAAAAGAGTATGGTGGCAAACATGAAATCTTTGTAGAAGCACAATCGCTGAACAAAGGTGCCCAGAGATTTTATAAGCGTGCAGGGTTTTTTTTAGATTCGATGCGTTATATTTTACACGTATGGGCATAAAAGACAAAACAATTAATGAGTTTTTGTATATAAAAATAAATGAAAATACTTGGAATTAATAACGAGATGCATATTTCCTCTGCCTGTTTGATTGAAGATGGTAAAATTGTTGCGGCTGCTGCAGAAGAGCGGTTTACAAGGGAAAAGCTTACACGGAAATTTCCGCAGGAAACAATAAAATATTGTTTTAAAGAAGCCAATATAAAAATGGAGGAAGTTGATTATATCGCTACATCCTGGAATCCCGGTATATACTTTACAAAGTTTAATCCGCTTCTATCAGGGCAGAGACGTCACATGGTTGAGCAGCTATATTCTGTTCCGGATAATCTTATGCAATTATACGTAAGACCTGAGGTGGATTATGTCTTCCAGGAGATTTCAGGGAGTTTTGGAAAAACCAATACTTATTATATTACACACCACAGGACACATGCAGCGAACGGATTTTTTCTCTCTCCATTTTCATCTGCAGCGATCCTTACAGCAGATGCTCAGGGTGAGTTTGAATCAACTACCTTTTGCCATGGAAAAGGCAATAAAATTAATTTTGTAAAAAGTATCAATTACCCACATTCTTTAGGAGCTTTATACAGTACTTTTACTGAGTTTCTTGGTTTCAGGGCAAACTCTGATGAATGGAAGGTAATGGCTTTAGCCTCCTATGCTGATCCGAATAACGAATTTTACAAACGTTTGAAAGAAGAGGTAGTTAAGTTTCAGGGAGATGGCAACTTTGAGTTGAACCTTAGCTATTTTAAGGGCTTTTTACATGATCAACCGAATTTATATACGGAAAGGCTTGTAGAAACCTTTGGAAGAGCCAGGGAAAGAGATGAAGAGTTTCAGGAACGTCATTTTGAGATTGCCTCAGCGCTACAAAAAATATCGGAAGAGGCTATTGTTCATTTACTGAATTGGCTGTTTCAGCAGACAAGAGAAAAAAATCTTGTCCTTTCCGGTGGTCTTTTTATGAATTCAGTGTTTAATGGAAAAGTTCTTGAATTAACTCCTTTTGACAACCTTTTTGTATCCTCCTGTCCCGATGATAGTGGTAATTGTTTTGGCGCAGCGTTGTATTTGTATAATCACATTTTAGGAAAAGGCCGCAGTGTTCCAATGTCTCACAACTATTATGGGCCTCAATATACCGACAGTGAAATTGAGGAAACATTAAAGGGGTACAACCTGAATTATGCATACGAAGAGAATATATTCAAAAAAGCAGCAAAACTTCTGTCGGAGGGTAATGTAATTGGATGGTTTCAGGGCAGGATGGAATTTGGGCAGAGAGCACTTGGCAATAGATCAATCCTGGCTGATCCCAGAAAAGCTGATATGAAGGATAAAGTGAACAGGGCAGTAAAATTCAGAGAAAGTTTTCGGCCTTTTGCTCCGGCTGTTATTAAAGAGAAACAGGAAGAGTACTTTGAAATTGGAAAGGGTGGCGACGTTCCGTTCATGGAAAAAGTGTATCCTGTTATAATGGACAAACGTGACCAAATTCCAGCCGTAGTGCATGCTGATGGATCAGGGCGAATTCAGACGGTGATAAAGGAATTAAACCCTGAATTTTATTCGCTGATTGAGGAGTTCGAAAAAATAACTCATATTCCAATTGTCTTGAACACCTCTTTTAATCTGAATGGGGAACCTATCGTATGTACACCAAGCGATGCGATAAAGACATTCTATTCTTGTGGACTTGATACATTAGTCATCGGTAATTATATTGTCCATAAAGGGTGCTAAAATGAGTGAAAATAATAAAATAAAGATTCGTCCCAGGGATGAGGAATTGGCGAACAGGTGGAAGGGGAAATCTAAAAGAATACCGGTAAACAATCAGCAATATAGCTTTGACAGCCCCAAGAGGATGGAAGAATTTACAAAAGCATTATTTGATACAGACGAGGAACTGGAAAGATATAATGAGTATCGGTCCGAATGGTATCGGAGGGCAAAGGAATTTGATGCTGGAGAGGCACCACTTGCGGTATGTTGCGAACTCGTGAGTAACTGTAATTTGAATTGTCCGATGTGTTATACGATAACAGAAGAGTTTCAATCTTCTGCTGTGGGTGCACAGCGTATGCTCCCTTGGAAGGTAGTAAAAAGTGTTATTGACGAATGTGCGGGATTGGGTGTGCCGTCAATGCTTTTCAGCTGGCGTGGAGAATCGACACTCTATCGTTCCAAAGATGAGGATGGAAAAGAAATTAAATTCCCCGACGTACTTGCTTATGCGAGTGAAAAAGGAATACTCGAAGTTACTTCACTCACCAATGGGCAAATGATTGACAAAGAAATGGCAAAGGCAATTGTCGAGGCCGAACCAAGCTGGATAAGTGTTTCTCTTGATGGTTTGGAAGAAAATTACACGAAGATAAGGACTCCGGCAAATAAAAAAGGTAAGGATTACAACGCATTTCAAAAAGTGTTAAGAAATATAGAAACTTTTGTTGGATACCGTAATGAATTGGGAAAGAAACGGCCACAGATAAGAACAAATACCATATATCCTCCTATAGCAAAAAATCCGATGGCATACTATGAGTGTATGAAGAATATTGGTGTTGGTTGGGTTACTGTGAATGAGATATTAGACTTTAGAGGTGAAAATCTTCCAGAAGATGCTGTTTTAAAGGATTGGGCATGTCAATATCCCTTTCAACGGCTAACCGTTTCTGCTAATGGTTGTATTATGCCTTGCACCGGTGCTCATAATGAAGAGGATGAAATGATATTAGGAAGATACCCTGGTACACGGCCGAAAGAAATTACGGTAAACAATAAGAAAAAAATGTTAATTTATCCTGAGATGACTTTGAAGAACGCCTGGCATTCAGATAAGTTAGAAAAGATAAGGCTGTTACAAAAGGAAAATCGGAGAATAGATATACCTGCATGTAAAAATTGCCGCCATGGTGCAGTCAAGCATGGGGTTGAATGGATTCCTGAAGACTGGAACATGGAAACAATGGAATGGAAAGGCGGTACGTGGAGAGAGTAGGTGTAGGGGCTATATTAATATGTCATACGTAATACCAGGAAATGTATTATGGTATTTCTTTCAAGGTATAGAACAGAGGGAAATATTTGGTACTCCTTTAGACTGTATGGAGAAATTTCGAATTCTAGAGAAAGCTAACTTGTTATCTCAAGGATTGGAAATATTTCTGATGCCTAATAAGTTAAGGAGCTTTGATGAGTTTGAACCATGGTTTTATTCCAAGTATTCAAGGTTAAAATACAAAACAGTGCATATTGGAGATCAGAATGAGGGATTTTTGATAGATTCGGATAAAATATATAATAAACTGGAAATATTATCAAAAATGTTGGAGCGCCTTGAAGTTGACACCATTATTTTACATGCTAATCATTTGTTGCATGAACAAAAAACAACAAAGGAATTGTTGGATTCGGTGTTACCCGGAACTACTGTTTGTGTTGAGAATACCGGTTTTGGAAGCAAACAAGGCAGTGGTATAGAGGATTTAGTTCAGATTTTTAAAGAATATCCGGAATACAAGCTGTGTTTGGATGTTTGCCACATAAACGATTACGTTGATCATTCCTTGGAAGATTTCTTTTCTGTTGAAATGTTGCGGTCTCGTATCGTTCAGATACATTTCAGCTATTCTACCCGATTCGACAAGGAAAACCTTTATGCAAAGATGGGTTTTAGAGGACATAGACCGTATCATGCGCTATGGTCTGTAGTTGGAAAATTTCCAAGTCGCAAAAGTATGAATCTTCTTAGAAAATATCCGATTGTCATTGAAGGAACTGTTCCGATTCAGGACAAAAGTCTTCAGTACCTTCGGAGAGAAGTTGAGCTAATTAACAGTTAGGATACAAAGATGGCAAAAATAATTGCAGAAATTGGTTTTAATCATGAAGGTGACTTGAAGTTGGCTATTGAGATGATAAAGTCAGCTGCCAATGCAGGGGCGAATGCTGTTAAATTTCAAACTTACAGGGCGGCAGATTTGGCATTACCTTCGTCGCCTCACTACCAGGCAATAAAGAGAGGAGAAATGAGTCTGGAGCAGCATATGGAATTAGCAAAAATTGCGCATGGTTGTGGGGTAGAATTTCTTTCGACACCTTATAGTCCATGGGCTATTGAGATCCTTGAGAAGGTAGGAGTACCGGCATATAAAGTTTCCTCTATGGATTGTACGAACAAGCATCTTTTAGGTTTTATTGCAGAAACAAAAAAACCTATTTATTTATCAACTGGCATGGCAACATTGACGGAAATCTCAGATACATTATATTATTTGTCTGAGGTTAAAAGTGGACCTGTGGCTTTGCTGCATTGTCTGTCCTTGTATCCCGCTGAAGCAAAAGACCTTAATCTTGCAATTATTTCGTATATGAAAGAGTTATTTGAAGTGCCTGTTGGTTATTCTGACCATTATCCAGGAATAAAAGCATGTTTGGCTGCTGTCATGCTCGGGGCTGAAGTAATAGAAACTCATTTTACTCTGGATGTAACAATGGAAGGAGCAGACCATTATCATTCTGTAGATGCTGAAATGCTAAGGCAATTGATAACCGAGATCGATCTTTTTCAGCAAATGAAAGGAACGAGACAAGGGTGTTACAGTAGTCCGGATCGTAAATATGCGACACAGTATAGACGCGGAGTATACACGGCAAAATCTCTGAAAAAAGGTGATACTTTAAGAGAGGAAGACCTTTTATTGTGCCGTCCAACTTCCAAACTAAAACCGGATGATTTGAAATGGTTGGAAGGGAGGATGATTAAGCAGGATATTGAAGCGTTTCAGGCAGTTAACAGGGATGCAGTGGAAAACGATGCAGACCTCTAGTACAACAATTCATGCAGATAAAAGCGATATATCCCAAAGGCACCTTGTCGTTGTTCAGTGTCGTTATAATTCTACAAGGTTGTCTGGAAAAGCCATGATGATATGGTGCGGGATTCCCATGTTGTCATTCTTATTAAAGCGATTAAAGGCTGGATTACCGGAAGACAGCTTTAAAATAATTCTAGCAACAACAAAGGTTCCAGCGGATAATCCTTTCACCTGCCCTGAAGTTATTGAATGTGCAGTGAATGAGATGATTAAGAGAAAGGTTGGCTATCTTAAATGCGAAAACCTTCCAGAAGGGAGCGGTGTGGATCTGTTTTCTGCCAATTTATTAAGGCAATTAGGAGTTAAGGCAAAAGAGCCGCAGGAAAGAGAACATATCAATATGTATGTTTTAAACAATATGGAGAAATATACTACGTATTTCTTATAATTTGATGGAAAATATGCACAACCTTCAATAAGAGTTACTGTTGATACAATAGAGGATATTGAGAATGTTAGGTCCATATTTAAGCAAGGTGAAATAGATCCATGGAGGATATCTCTTCTTGAGATCGTTAAAAGAATGGATCCATCTATTATTTAAAAACAACAAGATACCGGGAACAGTTTTGTTTCGTGTCGATGCTGGACGTACGTATGGCCTTTCCTTTGGCCACGTATCCAGGTGCCTGGTGCTTGCCAGGGTACTTCAGAGTGAATATGGATCGGAAATCATGTTTCTGATGCGTAATTTCCCTGAGGGAGTAAACCATGTTATTCGAAATGGTTTTAAAGTGCAAAAGCTACCCGTTCTTCCGGACCAAGAAGAGCGGGAAAGTATTGTGGATGCAATCAAAGAATATCAGCCGGACATGTTGGTTATAGACGTACCATACAAGGATATAGATACTTCTTATTTCAGTAAACTGAGAGAACAGGGAATAAATATTGTGTTTATTGACGATAGTAGATTTATATGTCCTGACGTAAACGTGTTGTTAAATTCCAATATCCTTGCACCAGAGAGAATGCAAGCAATAAATAACCAAAGAAATATAAATACCAGGCCTCTTTTAGGCGAGGATTATTTTGTTTTTGATGAGTTTCTGGAAGAGGACATGGTAAGGGGACAAAGTGAAACTTACAATATATTGGTAACTTTTGGGGGTTCAGATCCGACCTCTCTTACCATGAAGGTGCTAAAGACTCTTTTAGAGGAAGATTGGCCAGGGTATTCCTTTTCCATAATACTTGGACCTGGTTATTCCGATACAAATAAAATCGAGACATTAATAGGAGGCTCAAGAGAAGAGTATAATGTTGTAATAAATCCTGCCAACTTGATTCCTTTTCTACAACGCTGTGATTGTGCAATATGTGCCGGTGGCAGGACAATGTATGAGCTTGTATATCTTAAAAAAAGTTTTCTCCCTATTGCTTCCGCG
>Ga0187827_10005728_pt1 | contig 14569 bp, 13 predicted proteins | sample ETNtaG_39_FD_167969 | JGI IMG/M metagenome (GOLD analysis project Ga0187827, IMG submission 167969) | Marine microbial and viral communities from oxygen minimum zone, Eastern Pacific Ocean - ETNP2014_SV_150_PacBio MetaG (Illumina Assembly) | ecosystem: Environmental > Aquatic > Marine > Hypoxic...
GAAAAGCTAAGAGCCGGAATTATTAAGAAACCACCACAAGAGATCACTACTGACTAGACACAGGGGGGTCAATTTTGAACTGCCGGAATCAAATCAAAGGGGGTCAGTTTTAAACTGCCGTTGACAGTGCATCCCAAAGAAGCGTCTGACTTCCTTGAGTAATGCGGGGTCCGCCTGGTATGAGAATCCATCCGGCGTGAACGTGCTCAGTGCATCGAAGAGATGAGTGAAGGTGGAAACGTTCGGGTCGTCCGGGACGGCGGAGATGGACGGTTGAGTGTTATCATTGACGTTAGCCATGATCAGCTCCTAATGAGTTAGTCTTGGTTAGGCCCCGGTTGGTGTTCTAGCACCGGCCGGGTCCGCTTTCAGCATTGCGCTGATGGGGGAATCATACTACGGATTGGAGCGAATGTAATGGAAAACAACCTGATCAGAGTCTACGCGCTTTCGGTTTGCTTTGTGACGATCCTCTGCGTTGCCGCGACCTCTGGGATTGCACTCTATGGGATTGCAGTTTACATATCGCCGGAATTGGGGTTAGACAGGACAACGTATTCGGCCTACCAATCGAATGACGGATTCAGAAGCTCGCGCTTCTTCTACCGTCCCCCCGCGATTGTCGCGGAGCCATCGTCTGGCATAATCAGGAGCACGACAGATTACAATACTGATCTTCAACCCCCTATGAGTGATGAGGAAGTCGAAGAACTTCGTCTAAGACAATATGCAGTGATTCTGAAAAATGAGAAGTTCGATGCTATGAAGAGTTTGTTGCGCTACTTGATTATCCTGACGGTGTCATCGTTATTGTTTGCTGTTCATTGGCGCATTGCCAGGTAAATGTAGGCACGCCACGCTGCAAAACCCCCATTTCCGAACCGACCGCTTGTAGCGCTTCCCGGTCACCGGATTCCCATACTCGTCGAGCCGGGTGGACGCTAGATACAAATGTCTGTGCCAACTCGAAGTAGATGAAAACCACAACTATTCATTTGTCAAGTGGCGACATCTTCACATGAAAAACCAGTGCGCGAGTCTCACCTGAGATGGGAACATAGCTTTCAGTCACGCCAACAATTCTGAACTTGGTGGTTTTCACGTCCGTCGCCGGTATGACTATCAAACCGCAGCTCCATGATATTGACGGGACGACTGACAACGTGGGCAAGCTCGTTGTTTCCAGGATTTCCTGCACCTCGGGTGTGGGGAATCCCACCCGATCGATTTCACTGATGCCAATGTCGGCAAGATCTAGTGTGCGTATGAAGTCTGGGTCAAAAGTGCGGAATGTACATCCGCAGTTGATGACTGCCAGCACGCAGACCAGAATTGGTACTCTCAACTTACCCGCCACTTGGCTGTTTATTGATGAAACCCATGCCGGTAAACGATTCAAGAAGCCAAATGGGGTTAGCGTGTAGCGAAGCTTTAGGAACAGCTATGATCGATCGATAATAGACGCGGCCAGCTATGCGTACCGGCGCTGCTAGATGGGTCTGTCTATACGATATCGGATAGCCGAATTTGTCTATTCCACCGGTGCTGCTTCACGCGATCGGCACGCCGTCACGAGGGACGTTTTACGTGGTATCCGGGGGTATGGGGTCTGTCTGAAGATCCTATATGGCGAGACCTGGCGCATGTTGAAATCAATAACGATTGGCTTGATAATCAGCGAAAAAAGGGAATCGCTGTCCCCCTCGCCGCCATGCAATTCCTGCCAACTGACATAAGCGGTTCTACACCATACGCTGGTTTCTTGAAACGAACTGGTGCAATGCTCGTTGACGGAGTTGTTTCCACATTTGCGTTGCTTGCCTTCGCTATGTCAACGGGACATCTGATCATATCCATTCCCCTTGTAATTGGGGCAAATGTCATGTATTTCGCAATATGGCCGGTATACACGATCTACTTTCACAATCGGTTTGGCGCCACACCGGGAAAAATGATGGTCGGCATCAAGGTCACGCTCCCCGATGGTTCTGCAATTGGACTAAGGCAGGCATTCCTACGTTCTTCAGTAGATATTATGTACCAAGCACTAAGGTGCTTCGCTATGGTCGTGGCAATACCCAATGTTGATCCAGAACAATACTTGGCTGCCGCCTTTTGGGAAAGAGATGTGCTTGCAGGCCCATTTCTACCAGCATGGTATGGGTTCGCTGACACCTTTGCTGCATTGTGGATTCTCAGCGAGATTGTTGTCATTCTATTCAATAGACGAAGAAGGGCAATTCACGACTATATTGCTGGTACCGTTGTGATCCACAGAGAATATGCAAAGCAAACACTCTCGCCATCATCCCAGCAACCGACCCAAGGGTGAGATCAGTCATGGAACGTGTGACGCTGTGCGGGTTAGGTGGGTTGTTGGGGAGGCAGATGCAATGGGATCAATCCTACTTGATCGCATCAAATCGACCGTGTTTCAAAAAGAACTGCCAAAACTCATCCGAAAATGGTTGATGTCCTGAAACATGCATGATGTAGCCTTCGGCAGAAAGAACATCAGCCAATTGATAGAACTCTGTCGCATACTGTTTTACTAGTGGTGAGTCCTCATTCATCTAGCCCTGCGTACTCTTTGAGCAGTCTATAAAGGACAATGATTTGAAGAACGAGGTTCTCGCTCACGAATTCGATGCGACTCCCCATGCTTGGTGTGTCTGGAGGAAAGATGTCAGAGACAGCGACAAGACGATTGACTGGCATACGCACTGGCACACTCTTCCCTTGGAATATGCCAACATATGCCCGTAGATCCTGCAAGACTCGATCATGTGTTCGCTCAAGTGCTCTTAGTACGTCAGCCTTTTTCGATTCTACGGTGTTCTGTGTGATCTGTTCTTGAAGCTGTTGCACTTGTGGCACATCATGGTGCTCACGGCTGTCTCTACGGGCTTGAGGCGAGGGGAGTTGCTTGCTTTGAAGTGGGATGACATCGATCTGGAGAAAGGGTACCTACAGGTCCGTAGATCCCTTGGGCAGACGAAAGGCAACATTGCGCTCAAGGCACCGAAGACCAAATCATCTAGGCGGAGAATTAGCATTCCCCAATTCTTGACCAAAGCACTCAAATCGCACAAAAAAGAACAGATGGAAACACGACTGCAGGTAGGCAAGGGGTATAATGATCAGGACATGGTGTTCGCGAATCTGGATGGTGGGTGGATCAGTCCGCACTCGTTTTCACACGCATTCCAGTACCGGGTGAAAGATGTCGAATTCAACAAGAAAAAAGTGCGGCTGCACGATCTGCGACACACTCTCGCCTCGCAGCTACTACTGATTGGCGCACACCCCAAGGTTGTATCTGAGCGGCTAGGACACTCCAGTATCTCGATCACGCTGGACATTTACAGCCATCTGCTATCAGGCATCGACGAGGAAGCCACTAACAAGATAGATGAGGTGCTCAGTTCGACCCTCTCTTTCAAAAACTGAAAATTTCCAGATCTCCGGTTTACATTTGGTTTACATTCTGGACTCAGATCGAATCAGACCCAATCCTGAGGATCTCGTATGTCATTGATAACAATAGAAGAACCCACCGATTTTGGCACCGCTGAACACCCCGCCGCCCTGGTCATCATGACCAATGCATGCAATCTCACCTGCAGACACTGTTTCGTGTATCGTACCGATACCCCCAGTGAACCCAGGGACAAAATGAACGATGCCACCATGCTCTACCAGCTCAAAGTATTGCGTGATCGGCACAAGATCAGATCCATGCTCTTTATGGGCGGCGAGCCGATGATCCGCCGCGATCTGGTGCTGAAGGCCATGCAGCTGTTTGAGCAGAGCTCGATCGTCACCAACGGCACCTACGGAATTCCTTCCGTACCGGGTCACCTGGTCACAGTCTCACTGGATGGACCCGAATTCAATAACGATGCCCTGCGTGGTGAGGGTGTCTTCCAGAAGGTGAAGGAAGCGGTATTCGAGCGTGATCCAACCGATGGCACCACTGTCATTCTGCAGATGACGATCACCAGGGAGAATCAGCGCGTGCTGGAGGAATTCGTCAAGGCAGTGGCCGACTGGCCCGTCAATGGCGTTGCATTTACCTTTTACGTGCCGGACAAGAACGACGCCACCGGGCTCGGCTGGGATGATCTGCGCGATCGCGACCGGGTGGTCCAAAAGGTGATAGCGCTGAAACGAACCTATCCCATCATCAAAGCGAACATCGGTGCCCTAGAAATGATGTTATCCGACGTTTCGCTTGAGGCGACCGGCGTGAGCGGCGAAAACTGCCGCCTCAAGAGCACGCTGCCGTTGTATGTCGGAGCGGGCGGCCAGTTCGAACGCACGTTCTGTTGCTATGGAAACAACGTGGATTGCACCCGCTGTGGTGCGTACGCAGTTTTCAACGGTGCCTACCACCGCAAACACAACCGGCAACCCCTGTTCAATGGCATGAGGCTCGATGGATAGACTCCATCGAGTGCAATCGATCTGGCTTGGTGCGCCGCCTGTGAGGAACGCACTGCCCGCTGTTTTTTACAATTGTTTCTATGCTACTATAGCGCCAGCTGGAGCACACTGAAGTAATCCAGCAATGAAATCCTAGGGGAGGCGAAAGCCTGAGAAGCCACTTGAGTGGCAAACCCGTTGAACCTGATCCGGTTAATGCCGGCGTAGGGATTAGGAAACTCGAAAGTCCTTTCCTCGCTTTGCACACTGGGTCTCTTTCTTACGACATTTAGGAGGGACTAAGGTGAAAACTCAAACTATATTGTGTGTATTCTATACTGCTGTTCTTAGCGTTTACACGCAGACGTCAGTCGCAGAGACCGATACAGAAATCATACCTGAAATCGTCGTTACGGCGGATTTTCGCGAACAGGAGCTCAGGTTAGTCGCTGGAAGCGTCAGCGTGTTGTCCGAAGAGACCATCGGCAAGCGCAATGGCCAGCACATCGAACAGATTCTGAACATGGCGCCCAACGTTAATTACGCAGCGGGTGCTTCCCGGGGGAGATTCTTTCAGATACGCGGCGTGGGCGAACGCAGTCAGTTCAAAGATCCCCTCGACACGTCCGTTGGCCTGATCGTTGACGGAGTGGATTTCAGCGGCATCGGGTTAGTCGGAACGTTGTATGACGTGCGGCAGATAGAGGTGCTGCGCGGTCCGCAGGGCACCACGTTTGGATCGAATGCCTTGGGTGGGTTAGTCTTCGTCGAGTCCAATGGTCCTACCGAGGAATTCGAGTCCAGCATCACGACTGGGATCGGTGACTATGGAATGTGGCAAGCCGGCGCTGTACTGAGCGGGCCTTTGGCAGATGGATTGCAGGCGCGTCTCGCTGTGCACCAGTATCGTGGTGATGGTTATATTGAAAACGACTTCCTCGGCCGGGACGATACTAACGGTTACGATGAGCTGACCATTCGGGGCAAGCTGCGTTGGGAATCGTCTCCGAACACGACAGTAAACCTGACCGGCTTGTACGTCGATGCGGATAACGGCTACGATGGATTCTCCCTTGAAAACACGCGTCATACAGGATCGGACGAACCCGGCCACGATCGTCAGGAGTCAAACGCAGTTTCCTTGAATATCGTTCATGAGTGGGCCGATGACTTCCAGATCCAGGCGAACGCGTCCTGGGAACACAGCGATCTTGAATATGGATTCGATTGGGATTGGTCTTACGTTGCCCTGGGGGGTGTGCGGGGCGGCGAAAACAACGCCAGAGATCGGGATAGTGTGGACATCGATATCAGGTTAATCTCCAAGGAGAGTGCCCGTATCGCTGGAATTGCCGATTGGGTTGTAGGCGCTTACCGGTACACGCGCGACGTGGCGCTGGATCACTCGGATCGCTGGGAAGATGACTGGGGTTTCTTCCCATCTACGTTTTCCAGCAACTTCGAAACGGTGCGCACTGCGGTCTACGGTCAGCTCGATTGGCCGCTGTCAGATCGCGTGTTCCTTTCCATCGGCGGTCGTCTGGAAAGCTATGATCATTCATACCGGGACACCGCTGCTGTCAGTGCTGATCCAGACGACGATCAATGGGGCGGTCGAGCCAGTCTCGAATACCTGGTTTCTGACGACTTGATGCTCTACGGCTCGATCACCCGTGGCTATAAAACTGGAGGCATCAATGGCGAGGCCGTTGCGGGCGCTGACCCCGTAGCGGATCCTGTCATCGCAGACTTTCTCTTGCAGAGATTGGCCTTCGATGCGGAGACGTTGGTCAATTACGAGATCGGTATGAGGGGTAGTTTTCTCAACCAGTCTCTGGACCTTTCCGTATCGGCGTTCTTGATGGAGCGAGATGACATGCAGGCTAAAGCCTGGATCTTGTTCGAGCCTGCGGACTGGAAATCCTACATGGACAATGTTGACGAGGGTGAAAACCTCGGTCTGGAATTCGACCTGGCCTGGCGAGCCTCCGAGAGACTCGGTCTGGCCGCAGGGCTTGGGCTTCTGGATACCGAATTGGGCGAACTGACCGTGCAGCACAGCGATACCGGCCTGCCCCAGAGCCAACAAGGCAGGGATCAAGCCCACGCTCCGGGCTACCAGTATTACCTGTCCGTGAATTACGACATCAATTCTCGCAACTTCATCAACGCGCAGTTGGAGGGAAAGGACGAGTATTTCTTTTCGAACAGCTACAACATCCAGTCTGATAGCCATCGGCTGGTCCACTTGACTACCGGATACACCGGTGACCAGTTCGAAGTGTCAATCTGGGGTCGCAACCTGCTGGATGAGGACTATCAGGTGCGCGGGTTCTACTTCGGTAACAATCCGCTGAAAGGCTGGGTCAAGGAATCGTACTACCAGATTGGTGAACCACGTACCTTGGGTGTCACCGTTCGATACAGCTTGTGATCACTTCTAGTGTCGGTATAAGTCTATGAAACTCTCGGTTGAAATCAGCATGTATGCCATGAAGGACGATTTTTTCCCCGCCGTCGATGCGTTCCTGGCCGATCTTAACGCCAGTGCTGAGATCGAAGTGAAGACCTCAAGCATCAGCACGCAGTTGTTCGGGGAATATGAGGCTGTCATGGAGTTGCTGCAGACAGCCATGAAGAAATCCTTCCAGGAATACGGAAAGGCCTGTTTCGTTACCAAGTTTCTGCAAGGGGACACGCGAGTAAGTACGGGGTATGACTGAAATCAGTCAGACGCTTCAATCAGCTATCGAAGCCTTCTCTGTCTGGGAGGCCCTGGCTGTAGTTTTTGGATTGGCCTATCTGATCCTGGCAACTCGCGAGAATATTCTGTGTTGGTATGCTGCTCTCATCGGTACGGCAATATCCATCTATGTATTCTGGGACGCCAGCCTGCTGATGGAATCGGCGCTCCAGGTCTACTACATCATCATGGCAGTCTATGGCTGGTATCAGTGGCGCTACGGCAGCAAAGACGATGACCCATTGCCCATCGCAATGTGGCGGCCTAGAACCCACGTTCTTGCTATCGTCAGCGTGCTACTCATTTCGGCCATCTCGGGCTATCTGCTGGCGAGGAATACCCAAGCGGCATGGCCCTACCTCGATTCCTTTACAACCTGGGCCAGTGTGCTAACGACATACATGGTGGCGAAGAAGATTCTGGAGAACTGGATTTACTGGTTAGTTATCGACAGTCTGTCCATATTTCTATACATGGAACGGGATCTCTACCTCTACTCGTTGCTGTTTTTCCTATACATTATCATTGCAGTCTTCGGACTCCTGCAGTGGCAACGACACTACACTCAGCAACAGGGCGAGGATGTGATTGCAGGCGTCAAAGCCGCTGACGCTACTGGAAGCAACTAGCGGGATGCGGCACGCGACAGATAGTGCCGATGCCAGCCAACGACGGCACTTAGGCGGTCATTTCCATGCCCTTCGGTACGCCGGTGGTTTCCACGGCCTGCAATTGCTCCATGATGTCCTGACTGCGCTCACGCTCCTCTGCTGTTCTGGTTGGCATGGCAAAGCCCGTTCGTGAGGCGTATTCACGATGCTCCTTGATGAAGCGAGGATAGTCGTCATAGGTACAGACTTCCGTGAGTTTTAAGAGATCATCGGTGGTGATGACCTCGCGCATCTCCTGCCATTTGCCTTCAAGGGAGAGCCGGTGCAGTTTCTGGCCGAGGTCCTCCAGGTCATGCAGGCGCAGGACGTCATGATAGGTTCGGGTTGAACCGTAGAAGGAAAGCGGTGTGCGCATCCGATCCAAATTCTGTTCAATGTCACTGTCATTCTCGCCGAGCACCAGATAGCCACTCTGAGCGATCTCGATGTCCTTCCAGGTTCGACCGGAACGCTCGAGGCCAATCTTCACGTTGGGCAGCAGTACTTCCCGCATATACTTGTCGGTCATGATGCCACCGTGAGGCATAACACCATCGGCCACCTCTCCGGCAACGCGGGCCATGGCGCCACCCACCACGGCCAGAGATATGTTGGGGCGCGGGTAATCGATGCGGCCCGGATTGAAATTCGGGGTCATCAAGGTGAAGGTGTAGTGCTTGCCGAGAAACTCTGCTTGCGTGCCCTGCTGCCAGCACTCCCAAATCGCTCGCATCATCCGGATATACTCCTTCATGCGCGGCGCCGGTGCCGACCAGGGAACGCTGAAACGGCGCTCATTGTGCCCTTTCACCTGACTACCCAACCCAATCGAAAAACGCCCCTTAGAGAGATGCTGTAAGTCCCAGGCTTCCATCGCCAGCACCATCGGGCTGCGGGGAAACGCGATCGTCACGCCGGTCTGCAGTTCCACCTTCTCCGTGCTCGTCGCCGCCACAGTCATGGTCAGCATCGAATCGTGCGACAGTTCACCACAGGTTACATAGTCGTAACCGTTGTCTTCCGCTCGCTTGGCCGCCGCCCCTACTTCACCCGGCCATCCGCCAATTCCTGTACCAAGTTTCATACGCTGAATCCTCCTGTCATGCTACTCGCCGGTGAAATTCGGTTTCCTTCGCTGTACGAACGACAGAGCACCCTCACGGTGGTCCTTGGTCGTAGAGCTAACGCCTATGTTATGTGCTTCCTGATCCAGCAGATCCTCAAGGACAGACCGCTCTGCAAAATTGAAATTCGCCTTGATGTTGGCATATGCACGGGTTGGACCAGACGCCAGACGCGTGCAGAATTCAAGACCCTTGTGCATGAATTGATCGTGAGGAGCCACATGATTAGCAATTCCGAGTTGCAACGCCGTCTCGGCATCCACCCGTTCAGCACTGTAGTACAACTCGATGGCGCGGCCGTAACCGATCAATCGCTGCAGATAGTAGGTCCCACCATAATCTCCTGACAAGCCTACTTTGGCGAAGGCAGTGTGAAAACTGGCCTGATCGGAGCAGAAATGCATATCGCATGCCAGTGCCAGCGACATGCCTGCCCCGGCTGCTGGTCCGTTGACCAACGCAACCGTGGGCTTGGCCATGGTGTGCAGCTTGTGGCTGGTTCGCATGTGGCTGTCCTGCAGGGGGTGACTCCTGCTGCGGCCTTTCTCTGCCGAAGGGACAGCTTGCGGCACAGCGGGCTCGGCGTCTTCGCGGGCTTCAGAGCGCAGCGACTGCTGCTTTACATCGCCGCCGGCACAAAAACCACGTCCTGCTCCGGTCAGCGCGACACAACGTACCTCGTTGTCCTGCTCACAGCTATGCAGATATTCGCCCAGCAGTTCCATGAGATTACCGCCCATGGCATTCAGGCTCTCCGGCCTATTCAACGTGATCAACGCGACGCCGTCGCTGCGTTTGTCGATAAGACAGTCACTCATACCGTTCTCCTACCGTCCGATCATCCAGGGTTTGTCACGAAATTTTGCCACTTCACTGTCTGCCAAGGCAAGCACTCCTTTTGATGTTGCCGGATACCCACCCCGCTTACTTCAGGTACTCCTCGGTGTACAAGGAGAGTTCGATCATCCGCTCTAACAACTCGTTTGGTGGATGTCCGGGGAAATTTCTGACTACAAGCTCCTTGGCGAACAACCGGCAGATGTAGCGTAACTGCAGGGCACGGGTTCTGGAGGCGAAGACGAAATCACGATGACCGTTATTGATGACGATAATGTTTTGTTCCGGGTCATAACGTGACCGCCAAAGCTCGCCAGGCGCTCTTTGAAACGTGTACCCGGGCAGTCCCTCCTTATCGGTTGAATTGGTGCGATTCTCCGGCAGCAGCGAATCCGTCACAGTCACCAGGGCTTCCGCCTGGCAGCTTACCGACCGTTGCTGTACGGTGACCCTCACGTGAGTCAATCCCGGTTCGGGCGATGCGTTGAGTGTGACAATCTCTCCATCGGGGTTTTCCAGTTCAGCACTGCCCGCCGTGATTTCCCACAGAAAGGTCACGCCCTGCTCCACCAGTCGATGCCGACGATCTCTGGCAATCGCCCGCAGGGTGCGGGACTTACCGACGGACACGACGCAGGAAGCCGGCGAAATGCGGACACTGTGAAGAGGTCCGGCGAAATCGAAAAATTGCTTCTGCGTAACCTGCTCGTCGGCATCCCAATCCCGAGTAGACATGGAGTCGGTCATGGGCAGACCACTTGCGCTCTCGCCGGGTATCGGAGCCCTTCCCTCAGCGGCGGCACGTATATCGAACCAGTCGTATTCCTCCACCGGCAGCGATAAGAGTGCTTCCCTGAATGCCTTCTGAATGGTGCGCAGCGTTTGACGGTTGGCGCGTTCTTCAGCTGCTTTTCTCTGCTCTTCGATCAACCCGAGCAGGGACTCTTCGACTGGTTTCAAGGCAGTGCAAACTTCGGCAAAGAATTCGTCCTGAATGATACCACTGCGCGTTCCCGGGGTCAGATTCATAAAGGGGGCATCGACGATACCTTCCAAGTGTCCACTCGCCCATGCTTCACCCTTAAAGGCATCCAGTTCGGTGATCGTCTCCAGTACTCTGGTACCGGCGCGATAGAGTCCCACTTTGCGTTCCGGACTGGGTTCACCTAAATACAGCTCCAGATAGATGTCGCCCTTCCCGGTTCGCGCTACTGGCAACTGATGCAGCAACTGCCCATCGAATGCTCGTGGTTCAACCTTGAATTCCTTACGAGCTGTCCTGTCAACAACCCTCACAAAAACGCCCGACTGACGAATGCGATCGCGTAGTTCAGAGGCCAAATACCACTGGATCTTCTCACCACTGAAGGACCTGATACCCGCCAGCATGGGAGTGACCTTCAGTTCCGTACCGGAATCGGGGATCATCACGCGGCGCTTCGATACGGAATAGTTGGAATCGCCCCGCTTCATCCCCATTTGATAGGTCTGTCCATCCTCACCGGCACAGGTAAGTGACAGGTCTTCGCCAAGTGTCCAGAAGCTCAGCAAGCCGATGCCAAACTCGCCCTGAATGCCTTTTGCACCATCCGCCTTGATCCGTTTTTTGACGGAGTCGCAAATGTGGGTAGCGACGTAACGAAAATCCGGGATACCCTCACTGTTGCGGGGAATCCCCTCGCCGTCGTCGGTTACCTTTAGGTAGTGCTGACCGTGTTCCTTTCCCCGGGTGATCGTGATATTGCGCGAGCGGGCATCGATACTGTTCTCGACAAATTCTGCCACTGCCTTCAGCGGATTACTCTGCGACAAGGCGATGATGGTGATCGCGTTCCAGTCGTCACCGATGCGCAACTTGCCACCGCTTGAGCCGCTGGCCTTTCGACCGGTTTTCCTGCCCATTGCACGCCCGCTTACACCCATTCGCAGCTAGCATAAGACCAAGGGTAATCACTGTCCAGGCGATGTACTCGGAAGGCTGAACCGGCAGGAGAAAAAGCAACATGAAACTGTTCATCCGTATCTGCTAGAAAAGGTGGCTATAAGCCTCACCTTCAGTCTTTGTTGCTAGCGCGGCATCTGCGGGGGAACCTTGAACACTATCCACCCTTTACTAGCCAATACCTGCCCTAAATGGCGGAAGTTAGTGAATTTCACATGCGAATGCCTTGTAAATAGTGACGTGTGATCGAGGGAGTCGCCCCCTTCAAGGGCGCGTGGATGGCAACGCACCAGCGTCGAAAACGTGAGGGAAGAAATCCCCTGATCCAGGTTGCCAGCAGGTGTTCCGACACCAACACCAGGGCATGGGCCCATAATTGCTCATGGCAAGCCACTGAGTTGATACGTGCAAACTTCCCCGCGGAGTCGTTTTTTGAACTCGAACTATCGCATTGCTGGTCCAAACTGGGGGATGTACGGGGACTGGCAGGAAGATCCCACAGCCTTATCGACCGAGATCTTGCATCTGCTGGAATAGTGCGCAATGGCTGTATGCCAATATCTTCGTAATGGCACGCTGCAACCGCAATGTTGTATTCCCGGTAATTCCCTGCATTACGCGCCGTGAAGTGGCGCTGATCTGGGAAGCGACAACACGTTGCTCTTTCGGCCAATGGTCGGTGGAATCTCCAGTATTGATGGTTTTTGGATGTCCGCTTTTCCAAATAAGCACGTATTAGGAAATGGGCACCTTGACTAATCACGCCGATGCCTGTTGTGTGCCATAACCGGACGAAATGACATAAGGTTCGCGATGGTGGTCCTTTTGCCAATCCGTTGCCCCAAGAGTAAGATCTATGCCGCCAGAATAATAAGGAAGAAGGCATGGAGAGGCCCTTCCCAGCATATCAAGGCGATGATCCGTACATCTTCGTGTGCTACGCACATGACGATGCTGAGGTGGTATATGCCGAGATCACCAGACTGAGGGGTGAGGGCCTCAATATTTGGTACGATGAGGGGATCAGCCCTGGATCAACCTGGCGGGATGAGGTGGCACTAGCTCTGACTCAGTGCAGTGTCTTTCTCTATTATGTGACAGCCCGATCCGTTGCTTCCATTAATTGTCTAAATGAAGTGAACTTCTGCTTGTCCAGGGAGAGGAAGATTCTGTCCGTCCACCTGGAAGAGACCGAATTGCCGCTGGGGCTTGAGCTCAGCTTGAGTGCGATGCAAGCGATTTTCCGAGCAGATCACACAAGTGAGGCCTATCAGACCAAGCTGTTGGCTAGCCTCAAGTCGCTACTACCGGGAATCATTGAACCCACTGCCCTCTCTCGCGTTCAGCCCGCAGAGACAGAACTTGATGAGCAGTCCATCGCGATTCTTCCATTGGTGAACAGAAATCTGGATTCGGCCGATGAATATCTGTGCGATGGTATCTCTGAAGAACGCAGTGGTCGGTAAATCGTTTGTTCAGAGTTCTGCGGAGATCCACGCTCTCAGCAGTTGACTGAGGATTTGCGGATGACTTTGTGTGTACGAAGGCATGTGTCCTGTCCGAGAGCCGGATGTGGGAAATCCACAAGTCCGGTTCGATGAGGGGGATGTGGAAACGGAGTCATGGGTTCGACTTAGTCTACCTGTTACCACCGCGCCACATCTCTACTCTACTGTAAGCAGAGATTTACAGATCGGCAAATCCTGTGATCCACCAGAATATTCAGATGCCGGACTTGCTGGGAGCGGACATTCTTCAGACCTGCTGCCACCGGCGGCGTCTGCTGAATGCGCTGGGCGAGCGCCAGATTGATCTCACGGTTGCAGTGGCTCGATTGCAGCGATGATTTCGAGACATAGAACAGAACGCTCGAAGCGGACTCGAGCGCCTCGCCGTGTCCAGGCGCTGCATCGTTCGCATAGCACACGAAGATGTAGTCAGCACGAAATCCGAAACGGCGGCTCCTGGCACTACTGAGAACGCCAAAGAAGACTGTCTTGGAGACGTCTTGCCAGCATTGACACTTTCATTCAAGCCCATGGGGGCACCGAGACAGAACAGACCGGAACTAACAGTTCCGCTCTTCTCGACCCGTTGCTGACATTGTCCTAGAAATTAAGACATAGGAATCGAAGGGTCCTTACAGTAGGAATCGAAGCAACCGCTACCGTCAATTTCCCCGTGCTGCCATCCTCCTATTCGTCTAGCAACTCGAATGTGATCTTATTCTGCACACCAGCGGTATCGATGGGTACACCATCTATGACTTTGGGGAAATACTTGAATTTGAGTGCAGCCGTCAGGGCAGCATTATTGAAGACGCTGCCAGGATGGTCGTTGCACGCCACGGGATTGCGCAGATTGACGACCATCGCACAGTTTTCCACCACGAATGGGTCTTTGACCATTCCCTGGGCGGTAACGGTAAACTCCACGATCACCCAGCCTACCATCCCCTTGGATAACGCTCGTCGTGGATAGATGGGCTGGATTTTGGTTATGGGGAGGTAATCCGAGCCCGACCATTCAGGGGTAATGTCAACAGGTAAGTCTGCAATATCAACAGTGCCGCCGTTTGTAAGGGATGAAAGCATGGCTGCGTATTCGTCGCTCGGTGCAAGTTGAGTCAGCTCTTTCATCGTGACCAATGCGCTTGTGATATCACCCATGCGGCTGTAAATGATGAAGCGGAGATGCAACCAGTCGTCTCGCTTGCTCCGTCCGCTGATTTCGGCGACACGCTCTGCTGCCAAGACATTGACGAGGCTCTCACTTGTACTCCCCATACCATAAAGAGCAGCTGCTTTGACGAAGGCCGCATCCGGATCCAACCGACCATTCACGACAA
>Ga0187827_10005729_pt1 | contig 14565 bp, 11 predicted proteins | sample ETNtaG_39_FD_167969 | JGI IMG/M metagenome (GOLD analysis project Ga0187827, IMG submission 167969) | Marine microbial and viral communities from oxygen minimum zone, Eastern Pacific Ocean - ETNP2014_SV_150_PacBio MetaG (Illumina Assembly) | ecosystem: Environmental > Aquatic > Marine > Hypoxic...
CCACCCCCATTGTTGCGGAGATCCAAGAGAAGTTGATTCATCCCATTTTTTTCAAGTTCTGTTAAAGCCTCTTTTAATTCAAGGACAGTTGTACGTGCAAAACGATTGACCTTAATATAACCTGTATTCTCATTAATCATAAAACTAGCCAAAACACTCACTATGGGAATTTTATCGCGCAACAGGGTAACATCAAAATCCTCTTCTATATTTGGCCTGGAAATCGTAACATTAACAGAAGTACCTTTAGCCCCTCTCAATTTTTTCATTACATCTTCCTGAGTAATTTTGTAAGCGGACACATCATTTATTCTAATAATTTTATCACCAGAGCGAAGGCCAGCACGATCAGAGGGAGTCCCTGGTATAGGAGATATCACAGTAATAAACCCACCAAGTATACTGAATTCAATTCCTATACCTTCAAATTCACCATCAAACTGTTCATTAATTAATTCTAATTGATCAGAAGAAATATAACTGGAATGGGGATCCAGCCGATCCAATAAACCAATAATAGCTCCTTCCAGAATATCGTTCATATCTACATCTTCAACATAATTTTCACTCACTAACCGTATTATTTGTGTCATAGTTTTCATTTTTTGGAAAGGGTCTTTGATAGTATTACTCGTGAAGCCATAAAGCAATACTATTACCAGCAACAAATAAAAGAAATATTTAATGTATTTCATAAATAGGCTGCAAAATTAGGATGAATCTATTATTAGGTAAAATGAATGAATTAATTACACACGATGTTTATTATCTAATAAAAAATTATACTGTAAATAATACTTTTTCTCACTGAAGATAATCTGTAGGTTAAAGGTTGCGCTAATGAAAAAAAATCAAAATATTTCTAAAGAAAACAGGATTATTATAAAGGGAGCCAGGGAGCATAACCTGCAGAATATTGATGTGGAAATTCCACGGGATAAACTGGTAGTAATTACTGGCGTATCTGGATCAGGAAAATCTTCTCTGGCATTTGATACAATATATGCAGAAGGTCAACGACGATATGTGGAATCACTTTCTGCCTATGCCAGGCAATTTTTGGGACTTATGGAAAAACCGGATGTAGATTATATTGAAGGGTTATCTCCTGCTATCTCTATTGAACAAAAAACTTCTAGTCGAAATCCCCGATCAACGGTTGGGACCATTACAGAAGTGTATGATTACCTCAGATTACTCTATGCACACATAGGTATTCAACATTGCTATGGATGCAGTGGCCCCGTCCAGAAGCAAACAGTTCAACAGATTGTTGATCACATTCTATGCTATAAAAAAAATACTAAATTCCAAGTTTTAGCTCCAGTAGTCCGTAGTCGAAAAGGTCAGTTTAAGGATGTACTTAGAGCTATTTCCAGAGAAGGATTTGTCCGTGTTAGGATTGATGGTAATGAAACCATCTTATCAAAGCAAATAAAGTTAAATAAAAATAAAAAACATAATATAGAAGTTGTTGTGGATCGATTAGTTATGAAAAACAAAATTAAAGACCGCCTCACAGGCTCTATAGAATTGGCTTTAAAAGTAGGGAGTGGATTAGTTATCATTGATGAAATAGGTAAAAAAGAACATTTATACAGTGAATTTTTTTCATGTCCGCAATGTGATATATCTTTTAATGAACTGCAGCCTCGAGTATTTTCATTTAATTCCCCCTTCGGTGCCTGTGGTACGTGTGATGGTCTAGGAACTCAAGTTTCGATAGATCCTGAATTAGTGGTACCTGATGAAAATAAATCCTTGGTTCAAGGATGTATTGATCCCATTGGAGAACAACCGCGTGGAAATTGGTACAGTTCCATTTTGAAAAGTCTTGCATTTCATTATGATTTTAATTTTACATCTCCCTGGAAAGAGTTGACAGAAAAAGTCAGAGAAACACTTCTGTTTGGCACTCATCAAAATGAAAAAATAACAATGGCATACAAATCAGAAAAATTTAAAGGTGAATATAAAGGTCGATTTGAAGGGATCATACCAAATTTACAGAGGCGATATTCCCAAACAAAATCAGTGCGTATGCGTGAATGGATTGAAAAATATATGGCAATTCAAAATTGTCCAGAATGTAGAGGGACTCGAATAAAAAAATCTAGTTTGGCTGTCACCATAAATAAAAAAAATATTAATGAACTCACTCAAGAAACAATTGGAACCCTGTTAAGTTTTTTTACTGAACTTTCATTATCTAAACGAGATACAGAAATTTCAGAACAAATCATAAAGGAAATTAAATCCAGGTTAACCTTTCTGGTTAATGTGGGATTAGATTATCTCACTTTATACCGGTCAGCAGGGACTTTATCAGGTGGAGAATCTCAACGAATTCGACTAGCAACCCAGATTGGTTCGCAGCTCATGGGCGTATTATATATATTAGATGAACCCACTATTGGATTGCATCAAAGGGATAATAAGCGACTAATTCAGACTCTTCACCATCTAAGAGATTTGGGCAATACTATTATTGTTGTGGAACATGATGAAAATACTATACTATCATCTGATTGGGTATTAGACATGGGACCTAAAGCAGGTAATCATGGTGGTAAAATTGTTGCTACAGGTACACCCGAAAATATAATGAAAAATAAAAAATCTCTTACAGGGAAGTATTTATCAGATAAGACCCAATGTTCAATTAATAGACAGTTACATAAGGGACAGGGGAAATCTCTCATATTAATTGGTGCTAAGGGAAATAATCTCCAAAATATTACAGTAAAATTCCCTTTAGGAAAGTTTATCAGCATTACCGGAGTATCTGGGTCTGGTAAATCCACCCTTATTAATCAAACATTATACCCTCTTATTTCACGTGAATTATATTCGGGGATGAAAAAACCCTTGGCATATGAAAGCATTCAAGGTCTATTGTATCTTGATAAAGTTGTTGAAATTAATCAAGCGCCAATTGGTAGAACTCCTCGCTCCAATCCAGCCACATACACTGGACTTTTTACACATATCCGGGATTTATATTGTTTATTACCAGAATCTAAAATTAGGGGATATAAACCAGGTAGATTTTCTTTTAATGTTAAAGGAGGTAGATGTGAAACATGTAAGGGGGCAGGACTTATTAAAATTGAAATGCATTTTCTAGCAGATATGTATATTCAGTGTGAAGAATGTAGGGGATTACGCTATAATAGAGAGACCCTTGAAATTACATATCGTGGGAAAACAATTTCACAAATACTAGATTTAACCATTGAAGAAGCGTTAGATTTTTTCTCGAATCACACTCATATTTGGCGAAAGCTCAAAACTCTTACTAATGTAGGATTAGGATATATTCATTTAGGACAGCAGGCCACCACCTTATCTGGAGGGGAATCTCAGAGGGTAAAATTAGCTACTGAGCTTTCCCGATCTGCAACAGGTCGCACACTATATTTACTAGATGAACCAACCACAGGACTCCATTTTCAAGATGTGAATATGTTATTGGATGTTTTACATGGGCTAGTTGATAAAGGTAATACAGTCATTGTTATTGAGCACAATTTAGATGTGATTCATTCTTCAGACTGGATTATTGACCTAGGACCTGAAGGAGGTAGTCGTGGTGGAAATATTGTGGCAGAAGGAACACCAAAAATGGTAAAAAAAGTTAAAAAATCTTATACGGGACAATTTTTATAAAATAGCCAATAATTATCTCATTGAAATTATTTATAAGGCTTCAACAGCCAATATGTCATCAATATTTATTTTACCAGCATCAATTTTTTCCTGCAATAAATCTTTAATAATTCTTTTTGCTTCATCTATTTCACGTTTGGGTAAAGACTCTTCCTCTCCAATAGGCGTAAACATAGCCTGTTTTTTTCCAGGAAGATATTCTTGTAGCCTCTTTACGGTTTCAGCATCAAATTCTTTTAATGCTTTGGCCATCATATCCAAAGGAATATCAGGGTCACCCCAGAAATCAAGAGCGATTCTTTCTGGCATCTTGATTATATCTTCAAAAAGAAGAAAACATTTTTTGACATCATTATAAAGATCTGGATTATCTAATTTCATCTTATTTATATATTGTTCAGCATCATCTTCAGACATATTTGATAACATATCTGCCACAGATTTACCTCCGCCCCTGGAAAACTTAACAGGTCCAGGTAAAAAAGATGCCTTCTTTTTTAAAGTTTTCGCTACATGTATTACAGTCTCAAGGGGTATATCATTCAAATTACCTGTTTGCAGTATTGTTTGAGTTTGCATTTCCTGACTTAATTTTAATATAATAGGCATTCTTCTTTTATTCTCAATCTGATCAAGGGCTAATGCAATCACCCGAGGTTTTTCATTAAATAGTAATGCATATAGTTGCTCATCATTTAAATTTTTGAGAAAATCGAACATATTTATATTGAGCCCTACATTCTGATATTTCCCAATAGAGAGCATTTTAGAATAGTAGTCGTCCAATACTTCTTTCCTTACACTGGTCGAAATGACGGGATTAATTTCTTTAGCATGCCTACGAAGATCAAGATATTCAGATTCTGGGATATCGCTAAAAATATTCAGAGATAACGAATCCCCAAGAAGGTCCACAATAATAGAGGCTTTATCATACCCAGAAAGATCATCTATTGTTCTCATTTTTTATCTTTCTCCTTATTATTCTACCGGATTTTCCCCTTTATTGGGGTTGTCTTCAAGCCATTCTTTTATCAGAGATGATGCATTTTCTTTTTCACTAACAGATAGAGAAACAGCAGTTTGACGTAATGATCGAAGTTCTGAACGAGCAGCATCTTCATCACGCTTTAGTGCAGGTGTATTGGTCACAACAGAGGAAGTATTCTCTCCATTTTTTTCAGGAGTCTTTTTTTTTATTGTTTTTGGTTTTAAATAAATTGGTTTTGGTTTTTTATTGTTAGCAGCTAAGAAAGTAACAATCATAAGACAAATAATGAGTAATATAAAAATAACTGAACTCATAATACTAGACCCACCTCCACCCAACTGCATTCCTAATAATGATTCTCCTGGTTCATCCTCATTATCACTAACTTGTTTTTCTACGATAGCCATTGTTTTACTAAGAAGGGTTGAATCAGAACGCATTTTACTTTCTCTAACTTGTCTAAGTTCATTTTCTGTATTTACGTTACGTATAGAATCCTGTTTATTTCTATTTTTTTCATATTCTACCAGTCTTGCGTGTGCAAGAGCATCTCTCCTTTCAAGTTCTTCATCTCTTGATTTTATTTTTTCATCTGTTTTTTCTTTTTCCCTTTGGAGTTCGTTTAGCCTATTTTCTGCTTCCTCGAGCTCTTTAATTAATACCTCTTCTTCCGCCACTCTTTGCGCAGACCTCAATTCTTCAATTTCCATTTTTAATTCTTGTATTTCTTTTGATTTTTCTAAGGGAAGGAATCCTAATGACTCAATTTTAATACAGTCCTGACATTCTCTTGTCTCAGGAATAGCCTTTCTTATTAGGGATGTTATTTCTTGTTTAACATCGGCAGTCGCCAGTTCTTTATTCAAATTAACATCTACCTGGACTCTGCTAATAGAGTATTTATTATTTTCTATAGGGCTATCACCATGCCTGGTGGCGCCAGATACCGATTCTCCCCTCGATGGCACAGTTGGAAGACCAGGAATTGGGGTGTACCTGCTTGGAGAAATTTGGTTAGATTTGGTAGGGACTGTTTTCCCCAGATCTTTATCAACTGTAGAAAATTCTACATTCACAATAACAATAAAATTTTCCTGTCCTAAAAATCGTGATACTGCGGAAACTACTTTATCACGGTAAGAATTTTCAACGGCAATTTTTTGAGTTAATAAGGAAGCCTGCTGGTTCCATAGGAAACTACATATTATTAAAATAAAATAAAATATTCTACCTGATTTAAAGGTCATTGTTTTACTCCTAATTAAGGATGAGTAAATATAATACAATCAAATTCATCTTTAAAAGATCAGTACTATTATTTTTATAATTATAAGTGTCAATTTTCGCCTAATTTTTTGCTAATCTCAACAGATTCTAATCTATTTTCATCTGAAGCCTTTAGCATATCATATATTTCAGTAAATTCAGGGTCCAATTGTAATGCTGCATTCCAATTTAAGGTTGCTTTACGTATATCACCCAATTTGTAGTATATTGATCCCCTTCGGCCATATGCAATAGCAAAATTGGGATTTACTTCAATAGCAGTGTTGACCTCTGATAATGCATCTTTGTAGCGTTCATCATAAAAAAAACGTAAAGAACGAGACAAATGACGCATAGCCTTATTTTGTTTGGATTGACTTAAGTTCTTCTGAAAAAGATTATTATGCATTGAATCAAGCAAAACTGCCTCTTGGTGAAGAAGCATTATATTATGGTCCTCTAAATTTTCAATTAAATTATTGCCAATATGTATAGAATCTCTTAATGTTTCAACTACTTCAGTACAAATAGGATTATAAAATAATATTGAAGAATCTGTTTTTGAATATATACCCCTATTTATTGAGTATCTTGATATATTTCTACCCTTATTACCATATAAACGGGGCACATTTATTGTCAATCCAAGTACGATGGTAGGGGCATCTCCCCTCAATTTAGCATAGTCATCTATTTTGTCTTCCGTGGAAAAATTCCCAAAATTATCAAAACGGGTAATACCTAAATTAATTTGGTATAATTTCAGCATTGAAATTTGTAAACCAATATTCAAACCCATACCATCGAACTCTGTTAATAAGGTTACTCCACCGTTTTCATTTGAAAATGGTATTTTAAACTGAAACCCAAGAAAAGCTCCAATCTTTTGTTCAGAGCTAGGTTCACCTAATTGAGAATCTTGTACAATTTTTCCACTACCTATTCCCAAATGTGTGGAAATAGAAAAATAGTCCTCATCAGATCGATTTTCTCCCCAAAATGTAAGTTTGTCACTACTTAAAACAGCAAAAAAAGAAATATTTCTGGTATCAAGCTTAGTCGAAGAATAATCCCCGACCATCAGAGCTATGTCATGTATACCAATATCAAAATTTATATCTCCATAAACCAACATATGTTTTTGGAAATGGAAACTCAGTTCAGCAGAGTTGAATGGTCTTTCCGGCTTGACAAATGATATACCATATTGATAACCTGATTTATTTGCTGTGTTGATTGCAAGGCCAGTATTCCCTTGACCCTGATATAAGGAAAGGATTTCATAAGACAAATTAATAGTTAATAGTTTTCTTAAAATGGCATGGTCTGCACTGGGAATGCGTATCATTTCACCTGGCCTTGAAAAAGAGACCCGTGAAGAAGCATTTATAAAACCAAGGTTAAAAAAAAATATCAGTATAAATAAAAACTGCGAGGAACACATATTTTAACGTCGGTCCAGCATCCTGGCTTTTATTAGTGCAGTTACTTGATAATCACTATTAGGGAATTGTTTAATAAATATCAAGTATTCTTTCTGGGCCTCTTTTATTTTTCCCTGAGCCTCATAAGTCATGGCTAGAAGAAAATGAAAACGGTCATTGATGCTTGATGTCAGGGATGCAAGGATTAGATCTTCGGCTTCCGTATATTTACCTGTATTTAAGAAAGCATTTGCTAACCAGTAATTTAAATCAAGGCAATCACTTTCATCTAATATACTGAAATTAATTTGCTTTAGCATTTCAATAATAGGCAGATAATTAACCTGCATTGTAAGTTGTCCAGCCAAAAGTTTAACTTGATTTATGTCCTCAAGTGGAATTTCTCCCCAAGAGGCTGATGTATTTTGGGCAATAAAGACTTTTTCTTTAAATGTAGTTAAGGTGGGTGGAATAAAAGGGTTTGCAATCAAAGCTTCAACTTGGGGATGAGGATTTATTATTACATTTGATAAAGTTTTCGTACTCATCTTAGAGGTGTTTTGCTGAGACGATGTTTTAATAATAACACCAAAATCCCATAAATTCTGCTTCTCATTAGCAAAAATAGTAATTATGAAAAAAATAGAAAATAATCCTAAAAGGTATTTTCTATTAGTCATACTGGCTCCAGTCAATATCATAATTGTAGCCAATAAAAATACCAAAAGAATTGGGAATAATAAGTTCAAAATTTCCAACAGCATGAGGAAGAATACTGTTATCAGATGATATGCCAGTATTAAAGGTATTAGTTACACCATTTATAAAAGCAGTTAGACTTTTGGTTTCACCTTGCCAGTTCATTCTAAAGGTAAAAATAATTTTAGCAAAATCTGCTCGCTTATTTCCCACATTTTTTACCTCACCTTTCAAGATAGTATTATCAGAGGCATCTTTTTTTTCTGATATATCCCCAACCAATACCAGTTGAGCAGATTGAGATTGGATTCGTTTTTGTATTAAATTAAGTCCCGAATTTTCTGAATTGGAAACTGTTTCCTCCAATGCAACCCCTAGATTATCCCCTAATTTATTATAGGCACCAATCTGATTTACTACTCGTACTATAGTATTTCGATCAATATTCAGTTGACCGATCAATGTTTCCACTTTCAAAATATCCTGATCTTGATATATAATTTTACCAAAAATCGAGCTTCCATTATCTAAAACAATTTCTTTGTTATAAATAACAAAAGGATTCGTAAAAATTTGAGCCTGCGCTTTAACCTTGGCCAAATCTTCATGATGATAATTCAGTTCTGCTTTAAGCCTTTTGATTTGCATATGAAGTTCAGTCAAGACTGCATCAATATTCTCATCAACATTTGGATCGACTAATCCCAATTTAATATTTGCATTCTTCATTGTAACAGTAGGTGGAATATCCGGTTGTTGTTTTGCCCAAAATTTCCACCATGGATGCTTAGAGTTGGCTGTGTTTTGAATAGAAATATTATCAGGGGATACTTCTGCATCTTGATTATTTCCTCCACAAGAATAAAGGAATAATCCCAAACTAAAAGAAATAATTAGAGTTTTTCTATACATGATACAACTAATAAGAATATTTTGGATATTGCACTTGAAGGATAAGTTTGTTCAAAATAAAAACATACAACATATTGATATATTGAAGGAAAAATATACCTTATAATGTATGTATAGACAAAATGATTTATTAATAAAAAGTACAAATATTCTTCTCTGAAACATTAGATTTATTAATCTTGATTTTTTGACGGCAACAAATAATAATTGTAAATTTACATAAACAAATAAAAGACAAACACATTGCTTATCGAAATGCTTAAAGGGAAAATTCATCGGGCTACTGTTACAGAAGCAGATCTGAATTACATGGGATCCCTAACTTTAGATGAGGATCTTATGGATGCGGCTGGGTTAAAGGAATATGAAAAAATTCAGGTATTGGATATTTCAAATGGCAGTCGTTTAGAAACATATATTATTCGAGGAGAGAGAGGTTCAGGTCAAGTATGTATAAATGGAGCGGCCGCCCATCATATTCATGTAGGGGATTTGATAATTATTGTCTCTTATTGCCAGCTTTCTATTAAAGAATCCCTGTATCATAAGCCCTCAATTATCCAAGTAGATGCAGATAATAGGGTCCTCTCCAAATCTATAGCAGGACATATGCTGATATAAATTCATAACATGCATAAAATAACAATCCAAGACATTCAGAAATTTAAAGATCAAAAACAATCTTTTGCTACAGTAACAGCCTATGATTATGTATCTGCATGTAATGCAGATACCGTTGAAATTCCCCTGCTGCTTGTTGGAGACAGTGCTGCTATGGTGGTATACGGAATGGACACAACCATTCCAATTTCCATGGAAGAGATGATATTTTTGGTTAAGGCAGTGTGCCGAGGCAGTGACAAAGCTCTGGTAGTAGCCGATATGCCATTTATGTCTTACCAGGTTTGTATAGAAGATGCCGTTCGAAATGCAGGGAGATTTATCAAAGAAGGAGGAGCAGAAGCAGTAAAACTAGAAGGTGGTACATCTTTCACATCACAAATCAGAGCAATTATAGATGCGGGCATTCCAGTTATGGGTCATGTTGGGCTTTTACCACAATCTTATCATCTAAGTTCCGGATATAGGATTCAGGGGAAAACAAAGCTTGAGGGAGACAAAATATTTTCTGATGCTATGGCTGTTCAAGATAGCGGTGCATTTGCTGTCGTTTTGGAAGGAATTCCCGCCAACCTAGCTGAAAAAATCACACAAAAACTGACTATCCCAACAATTGGAATTGGTGCGGGTCCTCATTGCGATGGCCAGATTCAGGTTTATCATGATATACTGGGTTTGTATGGTGAAATGATCCCACGACATTGCAAACGCTATGGAGATTTGGGATATAAAATCCAGAATATGCTTATGGAATATAAAGGAGATGTTGAAGAAAAAAAATTCCCAATGAAAGAACATTATATTACCACCCAGATCCTTTCCGAAGAAAATCATAAATAAGTTCCATCTGTGAATACGATTAATACCATACAGAAATTCCGAGTATGGCGGCAAGGAATTGAAGGCTCTCTAGGTTTTATTCCCACTATGGGGGCTTTGCATGATGGACATCTATCACTTATTGAAGAAGCGAACAAGATGTGTCCACATACGGTTGTGAGCATTTATTTAAATCCAGCACAATTTACCTCAGATGAAGATTTGGGGACTTATCCTCAAAAGCTACAACATGATTTGGACGCCCTATCCAGATTTCAAGTAGATGTTATTTTTTTACCGATGGACTCGGAGATGTACCCCAAAGGTTTCAGCACCTATGTGCAGGAAACAAAATTATCTACAACCCTAGAAGGTGAAAGCCGCCCATCCTTTTTTAAGGGTGTGGCAACGGTTGTAGCTAAACTTTTTAATATTGTTCAACCTACCCATGCATTTTTTGGTAAAAAGGATGCCCAGCAGCTTCTTATTGTAAAAAAAATAGTGAACGATATGGCATATCCTATAAAAATAATTTCCTGTCCCATTATACGGAAAGAAAATGGACTAGCGATGAGTTCTAGAAATAGTTATCTGTCAGAATCGGAACAGAAAATGGCGTCACTAATTTATCAGGCATTACAAAAAGGAAAAAACTTGATCATTTCCGGGGAACGGGATGCTAGGGCAATCAGGGAGGAAATAACCCGCACCATAATTCAGGAAAGTAAATTACATATTGATTATGTTTCTGTAGCGGAAGCAGAGACATTAATTGAAATTTCAGGTAGTATTCCCAACAAAATTCTTGTAAGCACTGCCGTATTATTAGGGAAAACTCGCCTTATTGATAATTTCAGCTATTCACTATCTTCATGCAGGGAGTAAATCCAGAGGCTTTCTTATTCTTCAAGGATGTCAGAGATAATTTTGTTAGCAGTTGAATAGAAGTATTTATGAAATAAATTCAAGACGAATATCTTTATTTGTTGAACTGTGAGTCATAGCTCCTATTGAAATGGCATTAATACCTGTATCTAAATATGCAATAATATTTTCATCTGTTATACCACCAGAGGCCTCAATAAAAATATCTTCCCCATTTTTTGAATTTCGGATAAGAGCAACAGCCTCTTTAATAGTGGATGGGGACATATTATCCAGCAGGAATCCACCAACTCCCATTATCAGTGCTTCCTGTATTTGATCTAGATTATCCACCTCTAATTCTAGCGGAAAATGTAGATGGGCTTCTTTCACAATTTTTAAGGCATTAGAAATGGAACCAGCAGCACGTATATGATTATCCTTGATAAGAATACCTTCAGACAAATTAAGACGATGATTATATGCTCCGCCTACTGCTATGGCATATTTCTCAAATAATCGCAAGCCAGGTGTTGTTTTGCGTGTATCTAAAACCTTGACATTATAAGCATGGGCAAGTTGAACATATTTTCGGGATGCAGAAGCAATACCACAGAGTCGTTGAATTAGGTTTAACATGACCCTTTCGCAAGACAAAATAATCTGTGCAGGTCCTTGAATTTCTCCCAATATTTCTCCAGGTTTTACCACTTCTCCATTTGATTTAAGCATATGCACATAACAGCTAGGACCAAAACAATGTGGCACAATTTCTGCACCTGCAAAAATAAGCTCTTCTAAAGCACAAACCTCTGCAGTTACCTGTGTTGTTTCTAAAATAATACTATTAGTGGTCACATCACCGTTTGGCATATCCTCAGCTATGAATTCAGATATTTTTGATTGGATATATTCTAGAGGAAGATGTAAATGTTGGGAGAATTCTATCAACTAAGAGCAAGCGTCCATTCTAGAGGTTTAAGATCGAATATATAGGTCATCGGGAACTAATTTCCAGTGTCATTGTTTTAGATCATTTTCTAAAAACTGTATGTAATTAAGATCTTTATAACGATGCAGAACCTGTATTAAGATGTGGATTATCTGTAAATATTCCATCAAGTCCCAATGCCTGAGCTTTTGATAAATCAGATGCATTATTAACTGTAAAAGCAAGTACAACTAAATTATTTTTTCGCGCCCAACAGATATTTTTTTCATTTACAATATTAATATCAATATGGATTCCATCCGGCAAGCATATCCATATCCAAAGGGGACTATTAAATAGGAAAGTGGAATTATTACTGCTCCATAAATAGGCTGTAGGGTAATCAGGGGCTAATTTTTTAATAAAACGGAGTACAAAAGGGTTAAAACTGGAGACAATAATAAATTTTTCAAGATTATATATTTGGATCATTTGTACCACTTTTCTTACAATCAGAGTTTTCAAATAGTGGCACGACTTAATTTCAATATTAATAAATGTTCCTTTTGGATGAATCTCCATTACATCACTTAACAAAGGTATTTGACAATTATTTTCACGAGACAAATCTCGAATTTCTGAATAACTCATATTTTCAATTTTCGTATACTTCCCAGTTTTATTTTTTATAAACAAATCATGGAAAACCACCAATTCCCCATCTTTTGAAAGTTGGACATCCAGCTCAATACCTTTTAGACCCACTTCAAAAGCTTTTGTAAATGATTCCAGAGTATTTTCTGGTGCCAGAACAGGGGCTCCCCGGTGGCCTATTGTTATCATTTTTCCTAAAGGGTAGAAATCTGGACGGGTAGGGGTCCATTTTAGCCGATAAATATAAAACAATAAAATGAGTAGCAACAAAATAAATAAGGAATACATAGTTGGGAAATTACGATGAATTTGAAAGAACAAAAGGCAAGTTTTCAGCTTGATTTTGATTCATATAAAGAGCGAATATTAACAGTGAAATTCCAATATACTTACCAATATGAGTGATCAAGCAGAAAAAAACACTGACAATTTAGACTGGGACAAAAATGAATTGTGGAAAAAGTGTCTGCTTTATATTAAAGAACGCATTCAGGAACAGGCATATCAAACTTGGTTTGATGGTATTTCAGTTATAAATCTAAATGATGAGGGAATTACTCTTCAGGTCCCGAATCAGTTTCATTATGAATGGCTGGAATCTAAATATCGACACCTTATTGATAATGCCCTAAAAGAATATGCCAACCATCCACTCATTGTGAATTATAGTGTTGTTATTAGTGATAAAAAAATCGAAAACATACCAACACTGACTTCAAAAGACAAACCTGTTCCCCGTAGTTATCATCGTAAATCTCAGCTAAATTCCCGCTATATTTTTGAGAATTTTATTGAAGGAAAAAGTAATCAGTTTGCTAAAGTAGCTGCAATTTCTGTAGCTGAGACACCCGGACAAACACCATATAATCCGTTGCTTATTTATAGTAAACCTGGTTTGGGGAAAACTCACCTACTTCAGGCTATTGGAAATAAAGTAATTCGCCAGAATCCAAATTTGCGAATAGTCTATCTCACTAGTGAAAAATTCATGCTCGATTTTATCAGTTCCATTCAAAAAAATCATTCAACAGATTTTATAAGTCACTATCGAAATGTAGATATGCTTTTGCTGGATGATGCTCAATTTTTTCAATCGAAGGAACAAACTCAAGAACAGTTTTTTCATCTATTTAATGATCTTTTCCAGAAAGGAAAACAGATTGTATTAACAACGGATCGCCACCCAAATGAACTAAAAGGATTGAAAGAACGGCTAGTTTCCCGCTTTCAATCGGGACTAATTGTTGATATCCAACCTCCGGATTTGGAAACTCGAATAGCAATATTGATGAAAAAGGGAGAAGATGATGGATTAGAAATCCCCTATGATGTCATTGAATTTATTGCCTCTTCTATTAAAGGGGATATTAGGGCCATGGAAGGAGCTTTGGTGAAGCTGTTAGCACTTTCTTCATTACGCAGGGAAGATATTACTATTAATCTTGCGAAACATGTTCTGAAAAATATTTTAGGGGATATTTCTTTTGCAGATGTCAGCATTAATCAAATTGTTAGGTTTATTTGTCGTGAGATGAAAATAAGTGAACGCCAAATTATGGGAAAAAGTCGAACTATGGATGTTGCCTTGGCGCGGCAGATAGCCATGTATTTTTGCAAAGAGCTAACGGAAACATCCTTAGCCAATATAGGCGAACATATTGGTGGACGGGATCACTCAACTGTGATTCATGCTTGTAAAAATATAGCCAAGAAAA
>Ga0187827_10005730_pt1 | contig 14560 bp, 15 predicted proteins | sample ETNtaG_39_FD_167969 | JGI IMG/M metagenome (GOLD analysis project Ga0187827, IMG submission 167969) | Marine microbial and viral communities from oxygen minimum zone, Eastern Pacific Ocean - ETNP2014_SV_150_PacBio MetaG (Illumina Assembly) | ecosystem: Environmental > Aquatic > Marine > Hypoxic...
GGTGAAGGCTCAAACGATCGATAGGCGAAGACTTCATAACCGGACCCTCAGGCAGCTCACCCAAGCTCTTCCACACCTCTGATCTCTCGGGTCCCAAACTGTCCCATTTGTGCTGGTTGCCAACAGTGCGGCTGTGACGGATTGAGGTGGACCGAGCCATATGGACAGGATTGGGGCAAAATCAGGCGAGGATCCTGTTGAGTTCCGTTAGTGGCGTCGGCTGATTGACTATCACTATTCATGGATAGTGTTCGTCCGCTAGCATGAAGAAGTCACCGGTCCCACGTTGTCTAGGGCCGAATCCCAACTTGAATCTGGGAGAGGTCTGTATTGACGACCACCTGAAGATCGGTGGTAAGCTCCAACCATTCCACGCAACCTCCGATGGGCATGGGTTCGGCAGAAATGGAGAACCTTGGTTTTGGTACACGGTCTTCAAATGTCTTTGATTCAGGTAAACCAGTTCGATCTGGGAAATACAGCCTTAGATCAATCGCCAGATGGGGAAAGTGATAATGAAACGACATCAACGAAGCGGGCTGAGCGTGGTGGTTGTCGGTGGCGGTATCATTGGCGCATCCATCGCCTATCATCTATCCCGCCGGGGTTCATCGGTGACCGTAATCGAGGAGCATAGTCCGGGGTCCGGAGCCTCCAGTCGCTCTTTTGCCTGGATCAACGCTACTGCCAAGTCGCCGCTTGACTATCACGACCTCAGCAGGCGTTCTTTGGAGATGTGGGACCGGTTCGCCAGCCAATTGGGGGGAGACGTGGGCCTCCGTTGGGGTGGGCGGTTTGAGTGGGCCGCGACCCTTGAGGCCGCTGAGGAACTTTACCTGCAGGTCAAGCAGCTTCAAGGGTGGGGCTACCCCTGCCGGATGGTCAACGAAGCCGAGATGCTGCAGCTTGAGCCGGGGTTGTCTCTTGGGCCGGTTACGGCCGCCATGTACACTGAAGTTGACGGGCAAGTCGACCCCCTAAAGGTCATCGATGCCTGCTTACAGCGTGCCACTCAGTGGGGCTTGAAAGTGCACCAGGAGACCCCGGCGACCGGCCTAGCGCTGGCTGAAAGTGCAACCGGGGACGTGCGGGTGGCGGGGGTGCAAACCGAAATGGGCAACCTGCCTTGCGATGTGGTAGTGCTGGCGGCGGGTGTTGGGAATACTCGGCTGGCCGCCATGGCCGCGATCAATCTTACCCAGCCGGTAAGCCCCGGAATTACTATAAAGACCGACCCGCGCCCGCCGATGCTGCGGACGGTTCCGATCCTGTCCTCGCCTCAGCTGGAAGACGGCCGCCAGGGGGTATCTATACGCCAATCCACCGACGGCGTTGTGACCGTGACGGAGAGGAAGGACGAAAGCTTGCGCCTCGACAACTCCCAAGAACACGCAGACGACCTGCTGGCCAGGGCTACCCACTTTCTGCCCGCCCTGGCCGGAGCCAAGGCCATCCCGTTGGATGTGGGCTACCGCCCGATGCCCCGAGACGGCTTGCCGGTGCTGGGATTTTCCCAGGCGGCCTCCAACGTGTATGTCGCTTTGACCCACAGCGGCGTCACCCTGGCCCCTCTGGTTGGGGAGCTAGCTGCCCTGGAGATAGTCGAGGGCGCCACCGTGGAGATGCTGAGCGCATACCGGCCGGACCGGTTTTCCTGATAGCACTCTTCAGCCGCAACCGCAGGTGAGCTATCACCGCCCACTATGAAACAATAGTGTGTGGTCTCAAAGGGTCAGTTCGAAGACCAACCCGAACCTGTTTCCCAAGTCATCACGGCTGGGGTTTTTGTCGGTGCCCAGGTCGGTGTAGGTGAGGCTCAGATTGTCCTGGTAATTCACGACCTGCGACGGATTCGGGTCTGAATTGATCACTGCCAATGTCGCACCAGGAGGCGCCAGAACGAACCGTTTCAGAGAGTGCCAGGTTCCCACCTTGAACGAGTAACCCTTACTAGGATCGATCAGGAACGCGCTAATCTGCCCAGGCTCCGGGATTGCCAAAGGGTCCTCGTCAGTTGGAGCGGCGGCGGCCACAACGGTTGGAGAACCACTGAGTTGAAAAAATGTCTGAGTTACCTTGAAGTGACGCTCCATTTCACAAAAGGTGAGGCCCTCGCACGGCTGCCAGATGGAGCTCAAAGTCGTTCTCCCTTCTGCGTGAAAATCCAGAGGTGAGACTATGCGCCGGTCCAGTGGCCGCTCCCTTGGGTCGACAAGCTCTCCGAACGGCCCAAATGATTCCTTGGTCATAGGCTCCACTTTGATCTTGTATGCCTTAACCATGCGGTCTCCCCCTGATCCACAATCAAACTACCGCTCTATTGTAACTTCCCAGGACACCGGCATCATGACCCGCAACATCGGGCTGACAGAACGCACATCCTTGATCGTGAGCCAACTCAAAGATGGGCAACCTTCAGCCTGGCCTGCAGTGGACTCTGTCGCCCGGACACCGCATCAATCTCGAGGGGTGGCCAGTAGGTGCGGAGCGAAGACCCCGCAATACACCCATTATGGCCGCTGGCAAATCGCCACCACTGTTCGCATATATCGTCAGCGGGCTGTGAGGTCATGGGCTACCGGACACCAGCCTCTGCGCTCCACCGGATTCGGTGGAACCACCGTGCCAACCAAAAATAAGACGTGGTCAACCAGAAGAGAAGTGGTAATTGTGATGGGACAGCGGGACTCTCGCTTAATATCGCCCCAATCCTGTCCAACTGAAGGGGTCCAACTCAGAGAACCTGGCAGGCATACACCTAGTTGGTTCCCTCCGGATCATCTCTCCCCGGCACAGAGATGTAGAGGCAGACCACTTCGACTAGATCCCAGGCGCTTACTTGCTGGAGTTCCCGCTGTTTCTCCTTGAAGCCACCTCGCTGGTGCATTTCGGCCCGCACCGTGAAGATTATGTGACCGCCTGGGGGTGTGATACGGGCGAGATCGTCAAGTGAATTCAGATCGTGTGACGCGTGGGACTCATCGCCCGTTGTACAACGTCCCGGTCGGCCCAGGCGATGGTTCCCTACTGGAGTACGCCAGCTGCCTCCTGGCTTCCGGGGATGACCATCCAGATCATCGAGCCATCACCTCTGTGGGCATCTTTTGGGTCAAGAGTCCGACGTCTTCAAATATCTTGCGCAACCGGGCACGCTGCTCCTCGGTGAACGGCAGCATCGGCGGCCGTGAGTAACCTCCTGGTTTCCCCAACAGGCGCATAGACTCTTTGATGGCCACATATTGGCTGCCCACTTTGAACAGGTCACTGACGCGCACTATCTTGTAGTGCAGTTCCCGTGCCCGCTCCATATCGCCGGCGACGGCGGACTCGTACAACTCAACTGCCATCCGGCCAACTACCTGGGGCACCATCGCCACGGCGCCCACCGCTCCCACGGCAAGGGCAGGCAGCAGCAGGTCTTCCTGGCCTACGAAAAGCCGAATTCTGTGACCGCAAAACCGGATGAAGTCAGAGATCTGCCGGAGGTCGGAGGAGCTGTCTTTGATGGCAACCACATTCTCCAGATCCATCAACTGCTCTACGAGATGGGGTGTCAGGAGTGTCCTCATGGCCCGCGGACTGTTGTACAGCATGATGGGAAGACCGCAATCCTCTGATACCCGGGTGTAGAACTCGACCAACTCATTCTCGCCCATACCAAGGTAGATTGGCGGCAAGACCATTGCTCCAGCGCATCCCGCACTCGCGGCATACCGGGTCAAGTCCACAACGTCGTCGGTGCGAATGGCGGACGTGCCTGCGATCACCGGCACCCGGCCTCTCACCTGGTCAACGGCAACGGAAAACACACGCTTGCGTTCGTCGTTGTTCATGAGATAGAACTCCCCGGTACTGCCCGCGGAGATCACGCCATGACAACCTGCTTCAAGGACCAGGTCAACCACCTGACGGTAGGCCTCCTCATCAATGTCGCCGTCCCTGGTAAAAGGAGTCACGATGACTGCGAAGGAGCCGTGCCAGTCCACGCTAGGCTTGCCCATATCCATCACCTCCCCGGTCAGATGGCCTCAGTATAGTGCTGGCGGCTTTAGGGGTCAATCAAGGTTCCCGAGAGCGATGGTGAGTGTGAAGGACGGAGTAATAATGTCCCGCCAGGATGGGGAGAACGTTTGTGGAGGGCGGTGAAGAGCGTACCACCCAAGCCTTCATCTGATCGCGCTGATCGATGCTTTGACCGAAGACGGCAGGGATGTGCAAAGTGAGGTGGACCCAGATATTGGAGCGACACTAAGGGAGGGTCCTCTCGTGCTCCCATCATAGCCGCTGGCAAACAGCTATCACTGATCGCACATAATGTTGGCATCGGCTTCAAGAATCCCGACGGAACTGCCTGAAGCAAACGGTACCGGAGAAGTGACCCCTTGGACGATAATAAAGCGGCCCGGGACAGCCCTGCATGCGCTCCGGCCGGGCCTCTACCCACCGATGGCGGAGCACTCCATGCGGAAGTCCGCCCCACCCACCAACGTGTCCCAGGTCGGGTCCACCATGATGCCGCACAGGCCGCCAGCCTCCCAGGACCAGTCCTCCCACCAGCCCACCTCATGCCCCATCCTCGCAAGCCTCTCGCCCACCTTTCGATCTATCCAGCCCTCCAACTGTACCAAGCCGGGGTAGTAAGGGTGGGGCCAGTAAGACCCTGGGAAGCTGTAGCTGACAAATCGAGGTTCCTCCACCGCCTGTTGCGCGCTCATACCGAACTCCACCATGTTGAGGAACATCTGGGCCATTGCCTGTACCTGGGCGTCGGTGCCCGGGGTAGCGAAAGGCATGAAGAGCTTGCCGTCTTTGAAGGCAATAGCGGGGTTGGGGGTCAGGCGGGGCCGTTTCCAGGGTCCCAAACTATTGGGGACATCGGGGTCGAGCCAGCTCTGGCCTCCCCGGTTTGAGATTATCATGCCCAGGCCCGGCACTATGGGCGTCGTGCCGAATGAGTCGCTGAAGGTGGCTGCGAAGGCGTTTCCCCACCGGTCCACCGCACAGCTGGAGGCCGTGTCCAAATCCGGGACTGCCTGGCGGCGTGGAGTGGCGATCACTCCCCTGGCGGCTGGTCTGTCGACCCCCTGGAAGGGCCAGGGATTGCCCGGAGGCGGCAACTCCGGCCATGCCCTGGCCGGGTCCAGAGCCTTCCGCCTCTCTGCGGCGTACTCCTTTGACAGGATCCCCTCCATGGGCACATCCACAAACTCAGGGTCCCCATAGTATGCATCCCGGTCTGAGAAGGACAGCTTGATGGCCTCTGTCACCGCGTGAATGTACTCCGCTGAGTTGTGCCCCATGGACCTGATGTCAAACGGCTCCAGCAAATTCAACACCTCAATGAGGCTGGGCCCTTGGGACCAGGGCCCACAGGTGAAAAGGGTGTAGTCTTTATAGGTGCCCGACTCCGGTCGCTCCACCTTGACGCTGAAATCTGCGAAGTCCTCCATCGTTAGGAGGCCGTCGTGCTCTTGGGCGAAGCGCACCATCTTCTCCGCCACCTCACCCTTGTAGAAGAAGTCCCGCGCGGCACGGATGCCAGCTTCCCGTCCCTGCCCTGCGCTAGCCCTCTCCGCCGCGACCATCTTGCGAAACACACCGGCCAGGTCCTTCTGGACGAAGTTCTGCCCCTCTTCCAATGGCTTGCCGTTGGGAAAAAACAACTCGCGGCTGCCGGGGTGAGCCGTCAAGAACTTTTCAAAGTCCTTGATGCGGGCCGCGAAAGTCTCGGACACCGGGGAGCCCCCTTCGGCCAGCTCCAAGGACGGCTGAATCACCCGCTCGAAGGTCATCGTCCCATAAAGCTCTAGAGCGCTCAGCCAGGCGTCACAGGCAGCGGGCACGGCGCTGCGGGGCACCCCGATGGGTATCTCACCGTAGGTGTCTCGAAAATACTCCAGGGTGGCCGCCTTGGGCCAGCGGCCAACGCCGCTGATGGTCACCACCTCGTCTTTGTCCGCCAGGTATATGATGATCGGCGCCACTCCTGCTAAGCTGGTCCATTGGGGCATGGTCACGTTGATGGCGATGCCGGCGGCCACTCCGGAATCGATGGCGTTGCCGCCCTGTTCCAGCACGCGAAAGCCCGCGGCTGTGGCCAGATAGTGGCCGGATACCACCATGTGGTTGGAGCCCCTGGCGGGAGATCTGAATGAGTGAATGCCTTTCGGTGCCATCTTTCACCTCTCTCTGGTCAGAATCATGGGTGGCGCGATGACGAGCTTTGCCCGCCTAAATGGTCCCCCCGCAGGTTATCGGGTTCCTTTGCGGCCCGACCGATTGCCAGGTCGGAGAAGTACGATTCTACAACTTGTTGAAAGAGTTGGCCATTCCGCTGGGAGACCATCCACATCTGCCTGAGGACTCCGAGGTCTCTGCTAGACCACTGAAGTGGACCCCATGCTGGACAGGATTGGAGCGACATCAAGAGACCGTCCCCTGTGCTCCCATTACCGCCACCGACAGATCGTCGTCACTATCCCCAATTTGCAGTCCCTGTGGCGGTAAGGGCCGCCTTTGGATGGGCTGCGCGCCCATCTAGCCTGCTTATGGAGGGGAAGTTACAAGGCTTGGCGTTGCTCCGGCGCGACGCAGTATAATGCACCACACGAGGCCCAGAAGCGGACAAGTGGTTGAGAGACGAGCCGCTCGCTGAGGTCCGAGGTTGCAGCACGACGCGCGATCGGCTGGTCAGGCTAGAGCGCGGAAGGCTCACGGAAGGAGGCTTAGATGAACGCTAAGATGTCAGGCCGTGTTCACGTCATTACTGGTGGGTACCCGCCTGGTGCGCGCGGCGGGCACGATATGGACTACACGCGGCTCAGGCTTCTGGAACTGCTCGCAGAGCGCGGCCTGCTCGCTACTGTAGGCAACGACTTCACCGACATTCATCGCTGGCTCCCCGGGGCTCAACTGCTGATAACCTATGTCGCCGGGCCGTTCCTTGACGACGACCAGAACCAGATCGTGCGCCGGTGGCTCGACGACGGCGGTCACTGGCTGGGTTTGCACGGCACGAGTGGTGGCAAGGCAACGCGGGTGGGAGACGGGAGAAGACGGCGGATGGTCAAGACAAGCCACCACGACACGCTCGGTGGCTTCTTCATCAGCCACCCACCGATACGCAAGTTCCGGGTCGACGTTGTTGACACCGGCCATCCGCTGACCAGGGACATGCCGGAGTCGTTCGAGACGATAGACGAGCCCTACATGATCGAGATCCAGCACCCTTCGGAGACGCAACTGCTACTCACCGCAGAGCTGGGCCCCGATGACTCACCGCCCGGCTCCGGATTCGTGTACGATGAGGACACCGCGCTCCAGCCGGATGGCAAGACGCGGGTGCTTGGGTTCACCCGCAACATTGGCAAGGGCGGCGTGACCTATATTGCGCTTGGCCACTGCGCTTCGACCGCGAACCCAAGCCGGCCTACAGTCGATCCCAGCCCCGGGGCGGCCGGCGCCGGGCCAGAGGTGCTGCGCGCTACCTGGGAATCGGACGCCTACATACAGCTGCTTCGCAACGCGATAGCGTGGGGCGTGGGCTAGGCACACCTGGCAGCTACCCACGGGTGCCGGTTGAGCGCATGAATGCGGAGTCCAGGCGCACCGTTCATCGGCCTGACCCAAAGGCCCCGCGATTTGGTCTAGCCATCACTATTCGCAAATAGTGTCAGTGGCCCCGCGCTCCAGTGGGCTAGGTTGTTTAGCACAGACGGGAGCCGCTATGAGGGTGACTCTGGCCTTGAACGTTGGCCTGTGCTTCCTTCGTTCTAGCTAGTGACACGTCCCGCTCCTATTTCAAGCTAATCTGATTTTGGGAATGAAACTCTCCCTTGGCTGCCTATCTGAATTTCCGGATCCACTTCGCTCTGATATTTTCCGTGACCTGCGACACTGGCGTATGCGAAAGTTCGCGGGACATTCTTACTCCGGCCTTTACACCGCCCTTCCCGCGGTGGAATTCGAACCCCTGACCGCTGGTTTTGGAGTTCAGCGTAGGTCGTTCTGTTCTATACCGACACGTGTGATATTAGAACATGCTGTCAGCAATTCGCGGGCTCGTTTGTATCTATCGTCTGCTCTTGTCCTACCCTATCCCGATAAGTATGTCGGCAATTTGGTCGGCCATTTGCACAGCCGGCCCACATACGGACTCACGTAGACTGACATGGATCCATTGCCGACCCTGGTGACCGCCAGATACCGCTGGAGCGTGGGCAACCATTACAGACTGAAGTGGGGTGATCCGGTGGTCACCGTCTCTAGGGTCTGCAATGGGCACCGGGCGATCGTCCATATCGGTGCGTTCCAGTGGACCGACCCGAGATGATGATCACGCGCTCCCAGAGCCAGAATCAATGGTAGTGCCCATACGAGAACGCTATCGAAGGCTCCCGCTACCCGGCGAGCGGCGGCTCAGAGGTATCGTCGCCGACCTGGAGCACCAACTGGGCAGCGGGCCCTGAGGCCTCAGGCCAGCCAGCAGATGCTCAGGACGGAACTCAGAAGCCCGGAGGACAAGCCCAGGGAGTACGGGGGATACAGGCAGGCAGGAGAGGAGCCAGCGCTGTTTACGGCAGTTTAGAACAGGCTTTAGAGAGCTAGTCTCTGTGGGCCCCGTGCGGCAGTACGTGGGCCACCACATGCCGCATCGCCCGTGTCGAGATCCGGACGACCCTCTTTGCTCAGGCGGCGACGACTCCTCCTCCGCTGTCAGGGTCCCGATTTCGTTGACGTCCTACCCATGCCCGTGACAGGCAAGAGGGTCGCGCAAAAGGCAGCTTTTGCATAGCGGAGATCGGCTGGCCCATTACCCTCTATTCTGGTCCACCACCGTGATTATCGCAAGATTCTGCCATCTTGGGTTGTAAACCATGCTTCATACTTGTTTCACGGTTGTTGGATACTTGCTTCATACTTGCTTCATGGTTGCTTCATAGTTGCTTCATAGTTGTTTCAGTGGTATTCCTAGCTGGCCGTGCCTGGACAAAAAATTCCCGCAACCAGTGAATAGCTCAATGCCCTATCTGAAAAGGCCATGATCACGGCTCTAAAAGGGCCATAATAACCGTTGAATCGGGCATTTTCAGCGGTGTTTTGGCCCTTAAAACGGGTTAATTGCGCCGGGATCTTCGTTGTTCGCCCAGGAGGGCAATACTTCCGGCCAGTTGAACAGGGCGGGCACCATCGCGGGCCGGTCGCAGGGTCTGTTTTGGCGAATTCTGCGACCTCATTGCCGAGAATAGCTCCGACTGGTGCCAAAGCAGGAAAGCCTCTACCGAGACGGAGGCCGGACGGGCGTGGTTGGCCAAGGCCCACATCGCTGCTGGTGCTACAGAGGTCCGCAGGCTTCAGATGGAGCAGGGGCGGGCCATGATCGAGGGCTGGAAAGCGCACGGCGGAGATCCGGCTTTTGAGGAAACAGGCCAAGATGCTAACGCCGAGATTGACGGGCCGGTGTTGATCTAGTCTGGGACTTGCGAAACAGGCCTCCCCGCAGAGGGCGTTGATGTGTAGCATGTTGTGACATCGACCCGTTACCTGGCAGCGTGACCGTCCGCTATTGTCCTTTCATGGGCCACTACTACCGGTTCAAGCGGGGCGACCCGGTCGTCATCCTCTCAGGGCGTTACGAAGGGCGCTTGGGCGCTGTTGACAGCGCCGTGTTCCAGCGGACCGTGGATTTCCCTGACGAGTTCGCCCCAGGCTACCACGTGGTGCTGGAGGACGAAGCGGTGGTCACGGTGAGGTGGGACCAGGTTGACAGTAGGTCGGGTCGAATCCTTCCGTAGCGATATGAGAGATTCAATGGCCTGCGGAGGCGTTTGCCAATGTGGAGTCCAACACTCGCCTGGGGGGCCTAGGCCTTGGGAGTTGCCACCACAGCAGGGCCGCCACCAAATACATACCCATCATGGGGATGAGAGCCCAGTAATAGCTGCCGGAAGTATCGTATATCCACCCCGCGAACACAGGCATTCCCATGGACATGAAGCTGGAAACGGCCATGACCCCACCCCGAAGGGTGGCAAAGCTGCTTCGGCCAAAGAGGTCCCCGATAAGTGACCAGGATAGGCCATCCACCCCTTCGGAGAAGGCGAATAGCGTGGCGAAGAGTAGCAGTTGCCACAGGTCTTCCCCACTGAGGAGGAGAACGGCCAGACTGGCAGATCCCAACAGCACCGTGATGCCGACAATCTTCTGCTTGGCCCATTTGTCACCCATCCAGCCGAGAAGAACCCTTAGCGGGATCGAAGTGAAGGCTACGAATGACACCACGAACACTCCAGTAGCCTCCGATTGCCCTTTCCATACCATCAGGGGGACCAGATGAACGAACACCCCAGTGGGTGCTGCAATTCGCAGGCCCGTGGCGGCTGCCAAGAGCCAATAAGTCGGCGTTCTGAGCGCCTCCTTCGCCGTAAAATCGACCGCTGTATAGTAGCGGCCGAACCGCGGCGACCCTGTGCCGGATTGACTCCCGCGAGCACTTCGAGGTTCCCGGTCTCCGTCAGGCAGCAAGCCTATGCTCTCCGGTGAGCGGCGAAACACAAAGGACAGGGGAACCACTGCCGCGATTATGACCGCTCCCGACATTACCGCGGCTGGCCTCCAACCCCAATGCAATACCATGAAGGCGATCGCCGGGGTGACAACGGCACCGCCGACCGCAATACTCAGGGTAGTTATTGACATAGCCAGGCCGCTGCGTCGAATGAACCATTGGTTGACCGCGGCCATAATCCCATTGTTGAATCCCATGTGCACGCCCAGGGCAAGCACTCCAACGTATACCAAGAGGAAGGTAGTAAAGTTGGGAGTCAGGGCCAGCAGAAAGAACCCCAGACCGGCGAGCAACCCGCCGATAGTTATGATCGTCCTAGGGCCCAGCCGGTCCACCAGATATCCGGCCAGCGGCCCAACGATCCCGCCTTCCAGACGGGCGAGCCCATAGGCCAGTGAGGTTGCCGCCCGGTTCAAGCCGAGGTCACGGGTCACGGGAAGGAAATACACTGAGAGGCCGGAGTGGTAGGTGCCTCCCGCCAAGGCATTGAGGATACCGCCCGCCGCCACAATCCACCAGCCGTAGAAGACGTTGGGACGTGCTCTGGAATCGCTGGAGGCCGATGAATTATCCTGCATGTAGGCTCTTCCACTATCCTGGCAAGAAACGTAAGACCTGTTCATCTGCCGGTCTCATGATACACCTGTCCGGTTTCACGACCCGCGCCATCGATTAACAAGTCGGCAGACAGTACCGTCTATCATGTCGATGATGGCCCCCGCGGGACCCGGTTTCTCTAGCAAGCTAGCTAAAGCTCCCTGTGGCAAACGGCAACGGGAAACCTGTCCGAAACGGCTCTGAGAGCCCCATAGAGGCCACCCGGCACTGTAGCCTACCGAGACACACACGGCACACCGGCCGATTACTCCAAGGAGCACCAGACGCCGTTCAAGCAGTACAGCCGGGACGAGGTTGTCTGGTGGAGCCACAAGACGGCAGATGGGATGTGATGCATGGAGAAGTAGATTCTACCACCCTACTCAACACGAAAGGCACCTGGGGAGACCGTCAGCGATAATGGGACAATCGGGGGTAAGAAGACCCGAAAGAGGGTATGTGGCGTGAGTTCCTGGAGCGAAGGTAAAGTACTCCCAGCAAGGAGCAGATGTGTCCCGGTCGAAGATTAGCACGGCCACGGCTGCCGAGGTTCTGTTGGCTTCGCGTTAGTACTGGCTTCAGGAATCCCGCCAGAGCTGCCTGAAGCGATCGGTACCGGTGGAATCCAACCCCTGGTACTCCCAAAGTGCTATGGTTCCTGGGTAGAAAGGCCGACCGTCGAGTCGGGCCTATTCTCGACAGAAGAGGCGCATATTCTGGGGATTACGCCGCATGAGGTTCGGGCTATCTTTGGAAGAGTGGCTGGGTTCTGGATGTGATGTGCGGAAATGGCCCGAATACGAGTCTGCTACTATTCGTCCAATGGAGAAGAGACCGTGAACACTGCGGTGCCGGAAGCGGTGAGGCTATTGCTAGCCATTTTATTGGCTGTGGTTCTGTTGGTGACTGTGGCCTGCGGCAGCGATTCCGATGGGACCCCCCACGGCCCCTAATTTCCCCCCAACTATTGCGCCGACGACGGCTCCTGCTCGGCCATCGCCAAGCCCTACGGTGACACCGGCGGCCGGAGCGACACCGGAAGCACAAGCCCGTACTCTCCCTACTCCCTCGCCATCAGTCCAGATCCAGCCCGGCGATGATGCCAATATGAGTGCTAGGATTCAACGGATTGTGAGCGGAATCGTGCCTTTTGGAGAAGACGGTCAACTGCACTTCATCGGAGAGGACGGTCAACCACATTGGAACGAAGGGGCAGAACTGGCTGATCGTATGCGGCACTGCGGTGTCCCGGGTGTCAGCTTCGCCGTTATCGAGGGTCATGAAGTCGCCTGGGCCGAAGGGCACGGGACTCTCAGGTCAGGCGGTGACACCCGCGTCACGTCGATGACCCTCTTACATGCGGGTTCGACCGCTAAGATGGTTTCCGCTGCCGGGTCGCTAAATTTAGTGAAGCGAGGACTTTTGGCGCTCGACGAAGACGTCAACGACAAACTTAGTTCTTGGCATATCCCGGATGGTGAATTCACGCAGCAGGAGAAGGTCACGCTACGCCGACTGCTCAGTCATAGCGGAGGATTGGAGTATGGCTTCACCAATCGTTCTTCAGGCGATGCCGTGCCAGAGTACTTCACGCCCGGAGGCGTTGCTCCCTCGGTCACGCTCCAGCAACTTCTTGATGCTGAGCCCGGTATCGATGTGGACGGGCTGACGCGCGTCACTGCCGTCCCTGGATCGCAGTATCGGTACTCCAATGCTGATTACGCCATTCTGGAACTTCTCATTCGGGACGTTACCGGGAAGCCGTTCCCCACGTTCATGCAGGAAACGATACTCGGACCACTCGGGATGACCTCAAGCACCTATGACCAGCCGTTACCGCCCGACTTGCGTGCAAGGGCTGCGATCGAGCACGATCATTTAGGGGAAGCGGTCCCAGGAGATCGGCTTCACATACCGCTGCTTGCGGCAGGTGGGTTGTGGACCACGCCTTCCGACATGGCTCGTTTCGTCATTGAATTGATGGACAGCTATCGCGGCAAGTCGCAACAGGTCCTCGACCGCGCCATGACATCTGAGATGTTCTCGGCGCAGATCGGAATCCCCCAGAATCCTCTGGCTGACTCGGCAGGTCTTGGAATCCAACTATCAGGCGAGGGGAAGGATCTCAGCATGGTGCACACAGGCAGTACTTTCGGATCCACAGCCATCGTGTGGGCGTATCCTGAGACCGGTCAGGGGGCCATTATCATGACGAATTCTGCCACTGGGAGCCTCCTCAGATTAGAGACTCTAATTGGCATCGCGAGGGTGTTCGGTTGGCCGCTGGAACCCGGGCCGTAGAGCAATAGCAGTTGTATGAGATGAGCCCGGAAAACTGGACAGGTAGTTGAGCGAGAGTCCTGCTCCTAGAATCAGAGCAACCGTACAAGCCCATCCTGGAGCGGGCTAACCCCGGCCTCAATCATTGGCTCCGGCAGGCCAAAGCCGGAAGCAGAACCCGGCGAACTGACCCACTAAGCATCCCGGCCGACCGAAACTCTAACCCCATATCTGGTTGGCGGCCAACGTACCCAGTCTTCATCGCTACCTCAGGTGTTCCGGTGGCCGCATTCGTCGTATCAGGGGCGGCGTGAACGGCAGCACTACGACTTGGACCGCCGGGTGCGGCGGCAATACTTGGATTGGCGCGGGTCTTAATATATATTCTAGCTTGCACGGTTTACGGCGACGAGGAGCGGTTATGAGTGGTTACGCCCTACGGTTGTTCGAGGACATCCTGACTGCGGCGGAGAGCGTGACGCTGCCGCCTCGACGCCGGGTGGTCTACGTCGTCGAGGGGACGGCGCTGGTCTCTGCCGACTGGCAGGCCAGCACGTTCGCGGCTAATAGCGCTTGGTTCGGGGCCGATTCCTGCACTGTGTTGGCGCGTGCGGAAAGGGCCCATCTCTGGCGCTGGGAGCTGGTGCGGACGCCCGTCAGCGACGATGGCGTCCTCTCCGGCCCCGGAGTCACGTCGCGTCCGCTGCTGATGAGCGACATTGAACTGGATCCCACGAGTCAGTACCTGATGCGCTGCGACCGGGTGGATTTTCCACCAGGAGGGATCGCCTACACCCACACCCATGCGGGACCGGGGATACGGTGCCTGTTACGGGGAACAATCGAGATTCGCGTCGATGATGAGGCATTTTCGCGGCAGCCGGGTGAGCCTTGGTTCGAGCGGGGCACCGACCCCGTTCTGGCGTTGGCCTCGAGGGACGAGCCGACGAGTTTCGTGCGAGCGATGATCCTACCCCGCGCCCTACAGGGGCTGTTGGCAACCAGCACAAATGGGACAGTTTGGGACCCGAGAGATCAGAGGTGTGGAAGAGCTTGGGTGAGCTGCCTGAGGGTCCGGTTATGAAGTCTTCGCCTATCGATCGTTTGAGCCTTCAC
>Ga0187827_10005735_pt1 | contig 14553 bp, 8 predicted proteins | sample ETNtaG_39_FD_167969 | JGI IMG/M metagenome (GOLD analysis project Ga0187827, IMG submission 167969) | Marine microbial and viral communities from oxygen minimum zone, Eastern Pacific Ocean - ETNP2014_SV_150_PacBio MetaG (Illumina Assembly) | ecosystem: Environmental > Aquatic > Marine > Hypoxic...
GAATATGATATAGCAGAAATAAATGGGGCAATTTCATCTGTTGGAGCAGTGGCTAATAACAAATCTATAAAGGAAATTTGTGTTGATGAAAATCTAAGAATTATCTCAGCACCTTGCTATATGTTAGATGCCAGGGTAAATGAGATTTACAACAATACAAAAATGGCTATTGATAGATTGTCTGATTATTTTTAAATTTACCAAAGTTCTAAAGCAAATGGAAATGCGGGGGACCTATTCGGGGACCTTTTAGGTAGGCTAACCTAGTAAAATGTCGTCCTCTCATCCCGACTTTTTTATATTTTTGTTTCAAACATAAAATCACAATCTACTAATTCCTCTCTTTTGGCTGTATTAATAGAATATTGAAATCCTTTCCGTAGTGAGTAAGCCCCATATTCTCCTTTTTTATTTATGGCTAAAAAGCCGACTTGAAATTCATGCGGATCTCTCTGTCCTTCAATAATTCTGTGCACCGCCATTTCACATGCCTCTTGTGGTGACTTCCCCTGTCGCATTAATTCTACAATAAGGAATGAGCCAGACATTTTCATTACCGATTCTCCTTTTCCAGTAGCACAAGCCGCCCCATATTTATTATCCACAAAAAGCCCTGCCCCAATAATAGGGGAATCGCCCACTCGACCGTAATATTTCCAGGCCAAACCAGAGGTCGTACAACTCCCTGATAGATTGCCATGATTATCTAGAGCAATCATCCCTATGGTATCATGGTTATGTTGGTCGATAAACATGGCATCTTGCGGATGATTGTCCATCCAACTTTCCCATCTTTTCTTGGCATTTTCGGTGAGCATATTTTGCTCTGTAAAGCCTTGTTTTAACGCAAATTGTAAGGCCCCATCTCCAACCAATAAATGATGTGGAGTTTCTTCCATAACCTTTCGGGCAACAGCCACTGCATTTTTGATATTCTTCAAGAAAGCAACGCCTCCACAATTGCCTTCATGGTCCATTATACAAGCATCAGTGGTTACATTTCCTTCTCTATCTGGCATGCCACCATAACCCACTGATGTAACTTCCGGATCGGATTCAGCTACCATCACCCCTTGTTCTACCGCATCCAATGCAACTCCCTTTTCTTTTAAAATCTCCCAAGCTTTTTTGTTAGCATTTAAGCCATGTTTCCAGGTGGAAAGAACGATTGCTTTTTTCATATTAATTTGATTTTTCTACCCAATCTCCATGTTTTTTTATTAAACTTATTAAAGAATTAACTGCTTTGGTTTCAGGAATATTTTTCTCTACCACAGTTTGTTCTTTATAAAGCGTGATTTTGCCAGGACCTGTTCCTACATAGCCGTAATCTGCATCTGCCATTTCGCCTGGCCCGTTTACAATACAACCCATAATTCCAATTTTTACTCCTTTCAAATGATCTGTTTCTTTTCTGATTTTAGCAGTGGTTTCTTGCAAATCAAAAAGGGTTCTTCCGCAACTAGGGCAAGAAATATATTCCGTTTTTGAAATTCTTGTTCTACTGGCTTGTAAAATTCCAAATGCTAATGAATTTACAGATTGGCCCGAACCGCAATTTTCTGCTGCAATAAATATACCATCTCCTAATCCATCTAAAAGTAGTGCTCCAAAATCAGAACTAGCAGAAAGTTGTAATTGCTCATCCGAGAAATTGTTATAAGCCCTACCAATAATAACTGGAGTTTTTATCTTGTTATTTATCAGCACTGTAAAGAGTTTTCTTTGCTCTGCTAATCCGTTTTTATTATAAGTGTCTATCAGTAAAACGACTGTTTTATCTTTTTTTAGTTTGCTAAGAAGTTCTTCTGACAAATCAGACAAACAAATATAAACCACATTTAGTTTTTCGGAAAATTCCGTATTTTCTAAATACTCGCTAACTGTTAAAAAAGAAAATCCTTTCTTGTGAGTTAGCCATTTTTTATAATTGTAAATAACCCCTAAAGTTCCCGGAACTTCAAAGTCCACATCATGATTCCCTACAAAGACGAAATCGGTTGCCATATCAGAAATATGCCACTTATCCAAAGGAACAGAATAATTGTAGCCCAATGAAAAAAAGGAGGCGGGGGTGATTTTTTCTTTTAGGCAAAAATCTGCCATTACAATGGGAACATTTTTATTTCCAATATTCAACACCTCAATCGTTTCTCTTTTTACATAATCAAATGCATGCAAAGGATTTCCCGTAATTTGCTCAATCTCCTCATGGGTTTCAATCCCTTCAAAATGGGTAAGTAAATTTTTAGCAACTGGCATTTCAAATTCAGGGGCTTCCGTAAGTGAAACGCGAATGGTATCCCCTAGCCCATCTGCTAAAAGCGTTCCAATTCCTACTGCCGATTTTATCCGCCCATCTTCTCCTTCTCCAGCTTCTGTAACGCCCAAATGAAGCGGATAATTCATACCCTCTTTTATCATTTCATTTACCAAAAGACGATAGGCCTGCACCATTACTCTGGTGTTAGATGCCTTCATGGAAAGAATAATATCATGGTAATTTTCATCACGACAAATTCTTAAAAATTCCATGGCTGATTCTACCATCCCTTTTGGCGTATCGCCATAACGAGATAAAATCCTATCTGAAAGGGAGCCGTGATTGGTGCCAATTCGCATTGCCGTTCCATACTCTTTACAAATATGAACCAAAGGCGTAAATTTTTCTCTAATTCTATCTAGTTCTGCATTATAACTTTCGTCTGTATATTCTAATGTTTCGAACCTTTTTTTATCGGCATAATTCCCAGGATTTACCCTAACTTTTTCCACAATTCTTGCCGCAATTTCAGCCGCATTTGGGGTATAATGAATATCGGCAACAATGGGAGTAGTATATCCTCTTTTTCGTAATTCGTCTTTTATATTTTGTAAATTCTCAGCTTCCTTTTTGCTTGGGGCAGTAATTCTGACTAGTTCACAACCGCTTTCAATCATCCTAATGGATTCCTCCACAGTGGCCATGGTGTCCATGGTATCAGTTATGGTCATAGACTGCACTCGGATGGGATTCTCTCCCCCAAAACCGATATCCCCAACCATTACTTCTCTTGTTTTAAAACGAGAAAATTTTGTTAAACTATTACAATACTGCATTATAACTTCACTACTTTCTTAATAATTTTTTCTTTCATATTTTGGATCCTTATAAAATAAACACCTGTCGGGAGATAAGTTAAATCAAACTGTTTTGAAATTACCCCTTGAAAATCAACAGCCGTTTTCATTACTAATTTTCCTAAATTATTATAGAAGCTAATGTTTGTTTGTGTATCTAAATAACCCTGAATAGTAATAATGTTATTTGTTGGGTTTGGAAAAATTCTCCAAGGATATTTCTCTTTCTCTTCTAATGAGGTTGTATTTTCTACTCTAAACTCATGAAAAATATATTTACCAAAATCTGGTTCAAAATAATTTACTGCTGGAGCATTACAACTGACTGGGGTGGTAATAAAGCGTACCACTCCTGAACCATCACTATTTGCCCAAAAATCCAATCCATCATCATCTGTATCATGTACTTCAAAACGATAGCATCCTGGGGTTAACAAAATAGAATCTCTGTATTGTGTCCCCCAACTAAGTGGACCGCTTGTATAAATAGTATTACCACTACCATCATAAATATCCCACGTAGTTTCAGAAATAAAAGGCAATGATGTCCCTGAATTGGTTTGAATGCAAAGTCCAAAAAAACTAGGATAAATAGGTGTTGGAGAAAAAGGAGATGAGAAAAGATTATTATGCGAATATTGATCAGTACTTGCATTTGGGTTTTTCACTTCTGCATAAAAAATATTATTGATAGTATCTAATGTTTGCCAAAGGGTAGAGGGAGCTGGTAATTCTACTACCTCTTTCTCTAAAAAATCTAAATTCCCATTCCATAAAAATGTTTCTGGAGTAGTGGCATTGTTTATCCAATAGTCAATAGTTAAAGCAGTTAAAGTAGCACTTCCAGTATTTTGAATCACTACTTTTGGATTTCCGCAAATAGGATTGGTTCTGGAATGCACTACTTTATCGGTTGGTGAAAGCACCTCTACTATTGCGGCATCTAAAGTAAAATTAGGAACTCCATAACTTACTAGTTGATTACTTACCCAATAATTTGAACTCCCACCTGAATTGACCCCATAATCAAAAACATGAGATTGTCCAGGTGTAACTAATGATGTAATGTCGACTTGCCTTAAATCAGTTGCTTTACCCGGACACCAACCTGCCCTATCGTAAATCCAAGTGCCTCCTTGCGGATAAACAGGATTGTCAGCACATTCAGTCAATACTTGCCAGCTTTCAATAGGTGGATTTGCTGCATCAACATTCAAATAATGTGTTCTCGGAATAAACTCTCCATCTTGTCCATGCCCTGTAATTACACTCCTAATTTTATATGCTGATGCATTTGGGAGCATTAAATTTGATCTTGGTTCAAAAGCTCTATCAGACATAATAGTTGAGTAGTTCTTAGATTGCGGCCTCCATATTTGCTGCATCTCTAATACATCTCTTGGGGGGGTTCCTACAATAAAATGAAATTTAATATCTAAATCTTCTTGCCATTGCCCTCCTCCGCTAACAGTCATCTGTTTTGGCCCTTTTAAAACAGGGGTATAATCTGTAACGTCAAAATACCAACTCTCACCAAATTCTCCAAAATCAACACCCATTCCATAAGGTGTAACGAAAGACATAATCTGAAAAACCATAGGATAACGATTATAATAATTCAACTCATTAATATTTATCGTCCCATCAATATGGGTAGTGTCTATATTGGTTAAGATTCCGCTTGTATCATAGATATAAGTATAGCTCAGTGATTCCCAAAGTGTGTCAATTAAAACAATTCCAATGCTATCATTTTGCATAGTATTATAATTTGGGAAAATATCTCTTAGTGTCACAATATTTGGTGTAGCTAACAAAGAATCAATGATGGTATCATTCATTATAGAAATTACATATTCGCCTTGATAGAACGAAATATTTGGACGAAATGCAGTGGAGGAAAAGAAGGTAGGAATATTTTCTCCTTGACTAATTTCCCACTTTACATTACCGTTAAATATTGCTTCTTGACTATAAACAGAATTATCATTAGCTGTATTTCCACTACCTTCATTAAATGGATAATACCCCACCAAATTAGCATAACTTGTATGAGTAGAGTCTAACCTTTGATGCATCCATTTTTGAATAGTAGTATCACCTAACTCCTGATTGAAGATTCTGAGTTCTTTTATTTTTCCGTGCCAAAAATAACCTGCTCCATTTGCCCTTGAAGCAAGTTTGAAAGATTGTATATTCATTGATTTTGTTTTCCCTGTTCCAGAATGCCACAATTGCCCATTTCTGTAAATCTTCATGCTTCCTGTAATTGCATTTTTTGTAAACGCCCAATGACTCCAACCTCCTGTGTATTCATTTAAATTAGCTGCTTTGTCTATCCTGTCGTATGAGGATGTGCCATCATTTCCGCAATCCCAATATATTCTTCCATTACTCCAAGGAAAGTGTACATTTACGGTTCTATTTCCACTAGTATCTAATGCTTCAAAGAATGTAGTATTGACTGGTAAAACATTTTCGTCTCCATTGGCCCAAAAAGATATCGTAATCATATCACTAATTGTATTAAAAGCCGAATCAGCTATGTCTATGTGTCCCTGCCCACTTACTTTTATACAAGTTGCATCCGTTGAATAAACCCCTATACTATCTGCTGTATTTTCAGCTAGTATTAAAGCAGAAGAAGAATTGGAAGAATCTGTAAATGAGAACTCTACAATAATGTTAGAAACAGAATCCCATACAAATGGAATATGAAATTGTAATCTATTTACCCCTAAATTTAACATAGTATTAGCGTAATACACCTCAGTAAACCCAGACAGATGAGGGTTAGCAGGGTTAAGTATGCTATCAGCAGTTAATTTCAATTTAATTTTTAAAAAGTTTATCAGTTGGGGATTGTTAATTACATTAATTGAAATAGCATTTATAGTATCGTTTACTAATCCATGTATATAGTTCCCAATACTGTCAAGTATTAATAATTCATCTGCTTTGTACAAGAATTGTGATTTTCCTGAAACCTGATTTGATTCTAAAACAAAATCTAATGGCGTATTACCATTGCCAATGACTGTTGTGTCTTCACTTATAATTGAATCAACAACAGTATTGTACTGTATAAAGTGGCGGTAATTAAAAATTGGACTATTTGAATAATTATATGTTGTTCCTGAAAAATTTGAGATTATATAATCTGGTGTAAAATTTAAAATAGAGTCTACTCTAGACGAATCATGTATATATGTTTGGCAACTATAGTCCCATGCTCCGCAACCAATTCTTGAATTCCCTCCAGGATTATTACTATTATTATCTTTACACCTCATATTATAAGACATAATTATTTTTTCAAAAGTTAAATTCGTGTCATTTGGAAAATAAGCTATGGTATCTCTTGCGCCACTACCTGTTGAATTCCCATTTCCATCGGTCCATGCATCATGAATAAAGGTTTGTACAACAATGGTGTCGCCAGGATTTTGTGCATAAATATTAGTCAGTACAAAAAATCCTATTAGGCTAAAAAATATCTTTTTCATCCTTTAAGTTTTTTAGAAATGTGCTGCAAAATTACTCTAATTTTCAATTTCAGTAACTCCACCAGAAACAATTAGTTTCATAATCTCAGCAGAGGAAGAATCAACAGTAGTAATATAAGAACGCTCCACCACAAAAAGTTGCCCTGAAAAAGCATAAGAATGTGGCAGATAAACCAAGATTTTTCCCTCTTTGATCCCTAGAGTGGTTAAATCTTCATTAGTAATAAAACCAATGCGCTCAATGGTTGAGTTTTCATATAATTTAATCAGCACAGGGGTATTAAATCCTTTCTTTTTACCAACAAAAGTACTCATCAAATCTTTCACAGAAGAATAAATAGTTTGCAAGAGAGGAGCTCTTTTAAGTAATCTTTGAAAAAAAGCATTTATAGGGCTTGTAATAATTGCAGAGCCCACAAAGCCGACAAAGGTGATAAGTACTATAATTATAATAAGCCCCAATCCAGGAAATTGAAAGGGTAAAATTCCATCAATCTTTTGGAAGGTCCAATAGACAACATAGAGCGTAACGGTAATAGGAACAATATATAACAGTCCTTGCAGAAAGTAATTTATAAATTTTTTCATTTTTTTAAACTTTAATGATTATTTGAAGTCATAAAAGTAATAATCTTAAAAACAATAGCCACGAAAAATTAAATTTTAGTTTTTGTGGCTTTTGAACAAATAAGATTTATTATTTTGATTTTGTTAAACCGTAATTTTATTTCGTAATTTGTAGGCTGAAATTAAAAAATGAAAAAGTTTTATATTATAGTTATTGCTGTTTTTTGGGTATTTTCTACAAATGCCCAAAACGATTTTTATGATGAAGATAATATTAACACTATTGAAATTTTCTTTGCCCAATCCAATTGGGATCAATTGATGGACAACAATTATGCAGCAGGAAATGGAGATCGCCTCACTGCAGATAGTGTGATTGTAAATGGAATAGTTTTTGATAGTGTTGGGGTAAAATATAAAGGCAATAGCTCTTATAATGCGAACAATGCGAAAAATCCGCTCAACATAAAACTCAATCACATAAAAAATCAAGATTATCAAGGATACTACACACTAAAATTCTCCAATGGAGATAAGGATCCTACTTTTGTGCGTGAGGTTTTAAGCTATTTCATTTCCAGACATTACATGCAGGCCCCAAAAGCAAATTATACTGAGGTTTATATTAACGGAAATTATATTGGGCTTTACGGAAATATTGAATCCATAAACAAAAAATTTGTAGAAGAACATTTTTACTCAGATGATGATAATATTTTGTTCAAATGCAATCCGCAAAATTTGGGAGGTGGTGGTGGAAACCCTGGATGCGCAAGTGGAATAGGTTCTTCTTTGGAGTATTTAGGCACTGATAGCACTTGTTATGAGGATTATTATGAAATGCAATCGGATTTTGGCTGGGAGAATATGAAAAATCTGACTTATCAGTTAGATCAAAATCCAAACAATATTGAACAACATTTTGATGTGGATAAAGGTATTTGGTTTTTAGCATTGAATAATTTGTTTGTGAATTTGGATAGTTATATTGGCCCATTCTGTCAGAATTATTATTTATTTCAGGATGATAATAATCGTTTTCTTCCTGTTGTCTGGGATTTTAATGAATCTTTTGGACATTTTTCCATGATAAATACTCCTGGACCTGGAAACCCACCAGCCACAACTCAGGATTTACAAGAAATGAATCCATTCCTTAGAGATGGAGATGCAACTAGACCTCTTTGTAATATCATTTTTGCTGATCCAACCTACAGAAAAATGTATGTCGCCCATATGAAAACGATTATGGAGGAATTTTTTAGCAACAATTATTACCATCAAAAAGCCGATAGTTTACATAACACTATTTCATCTGCTTTTCAATCCGATCAAAACACTTTTTATACTTGGAGTCAGGCGACTCAAAATATTACTACTTCTATAAACTCAGGTGGAGGCCCTGGAGGTGGAGCTAAAGTAGGAATTACGGAACTTATGAATGCACGTACCACTTATATTTTATCGCAAACAGAATTTCAGTATAATGCTCCTGATATCTCAAATGTAAGTGTTTCCAATGCTAATCCAACATCCTATTCTACCATATATGTAACATCCGATATAGTGGCAAATGGAAATAATATTGATGTAAAATTAGGGTATCGAAATAGTTCTGCTGAGATATTTGCAAAAACACAAATGTTTGATGATGGGAATCATGGAGATGGAAGTGCAAATGATGGCACTTTTGGTGTGCAAATTAGTTTAAATGCTTCTGACATGCAGTATTATGTTTATGCTGAAAGTACAGATGCTGCAAGATTTTCTCCCGCAAGAGCAGAGCATGAATTTTACACTATTTCGGTAACAGGTGATTTAGTAATAAATGAATTGATGCCAGTAAATACCACAACTGCAGCTGATCAAGATGGAGAATATGACGATTGGATTGAACTTCATAATAATACCAATTCTGATATTCCATTATTAGGTTATTACTTATCTGATAATAGTAATAATTTAAAATGGGCATTTCCAGATACTTTTATTTCAGCAAATGGCTATTTAATTATTTGGGCAGATGAGAATGGCTCAGAAGCAGGATTGCATGCTAGTTTCAAACTAAATGGATCTGGAGAACAATTAGCACTTTACGATTCTACTAACTCAACAGTGATAGATGAAGTAATTTTTGGCGCCATCCCTTCCGATATAGGTTATGCTAGAGTGCCAAACGGAACAGGCCCTTTTGTAGTACAAGAGCCTACTTTCAACCTAAATAATGAGTCATCAACTAATATATTTGAGAATTTAGAAAAGAATGATTTCGTACTTTTCCCTAATCCAGTTGCCAATACAATATTTATAATAAATTCTGATAAAAAAATAAACACTCTTTCTATTTATTCTATATTTGGGCAAGAAGTAATAACTAAAAACAACACAAACAAAATGGACGTTTCACATCTTAAAAGTGGAATGTATTTTGTAAAAATAAACAATAATCAAACCATTAAATTTATTAAACAATGAAAAAATCATTTCTAATATCTATTTTTACTTTTATCAGTCTATTTAGCTTTGCTCAAGCAAGCGGTACAGCTTCTGTTTTCCAATTAGCATCTATTGGTCACGACACCTATCTTATTGATACTATAGGAAATACTTATAATACATGGCAATGTTCTGCAAATGCGGCAAGTACTGCTTATCTTTTAAAAGACGGAAGTATACTGCGCCCTTACAAAGTGTCTAATCCTAGTATGAGTGGGGGGGCTACTGGTGGTGGCATTCAAATAATTGATTGGAACAATAATGTAAGCTGGGAATACCTCTGGTCAGATCAGGACCATCAACAACATCACGAATGTATACCTATAGAGCAACCTAATGGAAGCTATAATGCTTTACTAATCTCATGGGAAAGAAAAGAAAATGCTGAAGTTATACAAGCTGGACGCCAAAACACAAGTGGAGATATGTGGCCTACAGAGATTGTAGAAATTGAACCAGTCGGTAATAATGGGGGTAATATTGTATGGGAATGGCATGCATGGGATCATCTTTGTCAAGATGTTGACCAATCAAAAGATAATTGGTATTCTGATTGCTCCCAACATCCTGAATTGTTTAATATTAATGTAGGGGGGATTCACGGTCAAAATGGTGGTGGAGATTGGATTCATGCTAACGGAATGGATTACAGCCCTCAGTTAGATCAAATAATTTTCAGCTCTCATTTCTTGCATGAAATTTATATTATTGATCATAGCACAACAACAGCAGAAGCTGCAACTCATACTGATGGAAATGCAGGAATGGGTGGCGATTTGCTATACAGATGGGGGAATCCATCTAATTATGGAGCAGGAAATAATACTTCTTGGAATTCTGGTGGAGATAGAGAAATTCATACGGTTCATGGGGCGAATTTTATTGATGAGGGATTGCCAGGGCAAGGTAATCTGATGTGTTTTGATAATGAAGCAACTTCTGATGGAGGAAGTGGAGATTCAAGAGTAATAGAATTGCAATCTCCCTTAAGTGGATATAACTATACTTCTCCTTGGAATCAACCCACTTATTGGACTTATTCCGATCCTGGAAATTTTTATGCAAACCATTTATCTGGATCATTTAGAACAAAAAAAGGAACCACAGTAGCCACTTTAGGAACATCTACTTATTGGAGAGAAGTAGATAATCAAGGAAATATTTTGTATGAATATAATTATCAGAGTTCTGGCCCAGGAGGTGGAGGAAATATGGCTAAATCTTCTATTTACGAATTAGATTATCCAGGTCTTATTGGAGTAGTTTCATCTGTAAAAAATCAAAATATACAATATGAGCTGGACATTTATCCTAATCCTGCGATTGATAAAATTAATGTGTTATTACCATCTTCAACAACTTTACCAGTTAAAGTAGAAATCTATGATATAATGGGCAAAAAAGTAAACAGTCTTCTTACTACTAAAAAAGCATTTACTATAGAAACAGATCAGTTTGAAAAAGGCATCTATTTTGTAAAAGCAGAAACTACTAATTATAAGATAACAAGAAAATTAATTGTAAAATGAAAAAGTTATTATTAGCTACATTAATTGCATTTTCCACTACTGTTTTTGCACAGACACCTTCAGTAAGTGCACTTACGTTTAGTTTGGATAATTATGGGCTTTATAACAATTGGCACAATCAAAACGACACTTTCTTTGTAGTCCCAATTAGAATGGATTCCTTTATCACAGGAATAGATTCCTTTGCATTTAATATTACTTATGATGCAGCTTTACTTACGCCTATAATGAATCTTACATCAATTAATTCTCCAGGGTTTATTTTGCTTATGAATTATTTAGGAGGAGCTGAATTTGCAATGGTAGATGGAGGCGTTATTCATACAGATACTTTTGATTTAGCAATGGGAAATACAAATAAAATGCTAAGCATTTCTTTCAAAGCGCAAAATGCATTTACACAAGGAATGTACAGCAATTGTTGGGGCACACTTATGTATGTGGCTTTTAAAAGAAATAATGTTTGTGCTGGCGGAACATACGATTTGAATTTTATAAGTGGGCTAATTGGCGCAGTATATCTTAATCCAATGCAAACAAATACATTTCTTTTGAGTGGAACTCAAAATTATAGTGTGGACAATAATACTCTTGTTGCCAATAATGGACAAGTCAGTAAGCAAGCAATGGAAGTTACAATTGTGCAAAATGGCATGACTTTTGAAGCTACTGTAAATTATGGATTAGCACCTTATACCTTTTTGTGGAATACTGGGGAAATAACTCAAAATATAATTCCGACCGGTCAGGGAGGGCCGCCCTGGTATGTAGTAGTTACTGATGCTAACAGTTGCACAGATACTTCCAATTATTTAATTGCTATTGCAACTACTCAGGTTGAACTGCAGAATCCTAACAAAAAGATTATTTCTGTGTTTGATTTTTATGGGAGAAAAACTAAAATTTCCACCCAGCCTCTTTTGTATATCTATGATGATGGCACAATTGAGAAAAGAATAGTAATTGAATAAAACATCAGCAACTGAAAAAACTACTACTCATATTACTTTGCTTGCCTATGATTGGGTTTTCTCAAGTTAACTTATTACCTTCTATTGGTTTAAGTAATCAACCTTTGGATACGGATTCCGTTTGCACTATTATTCCAAGAAATCAAGGGAACTCTTGGGTTCCAGTAAGCGTTGGTGATACAATGGCAGATTTTACGCTTTGGGATATTAATGGAGATTCTATTACACTTTCTTCAGTATTAAATAGTGGGAAAAGAGTATTGATGGTTGCTGGAAGTTATACTTGTCCTATTTTCCGTAATCATATGCCAGATTTAAATGCAGTTGCTGCTCAATTCGGAAACCAGATTGAATGTTTTGCTGTGTATGAAGTTGAAGCGCATCCTACAGGAAGTCCAATGCCTAGTAGTGGAGTTATTAACCCATCTAACCCACCATACAATCAACCTGCTACTTACGGAGAAAGAAAAGCAATAATTCAGGATTTATTAAATGGAGCTAATGGTCCTCCTTCAGGGAATTACATTCCAGTTCCTGTCAGTGTTCCTATTTATATTGATGGGCCTTGTAATGAGTGGTGGCAATACTATAATGCGCCTAACAATGCGTACTTAATAGACACAAATGGTATTTTGTTTGCTTATCATAATTGGTTTAATAATTCTAATCCTCCAAATAGTCAACCAACAAATATTTGGTGTGATATAGATAGTTTATTAGGAGTAAATTCTGGCGGATGTTCACAAGTTACTTCTTTAAATGGAACTTTTGATTTTCAACTAAAAAGCACTTCTACTATGACGGCATATGGCAATCCTGGGAATGTTATTGATATTTTTGGAGAACTCATCAATACAAGTAATGATGGGGTGCGAGTGAATATTCAAAGAATAATGAATAATTTACCATCAAATACATGGGAGAGCTCTATGTGTATTACTTTTTGCCTTCCTTCAAGTCAAGATACAACTTCAGCTATAATAGCTGCTAATGATACTATAGATTTTTCATTTCATTTTTTTACTGATCCGCTAATGGTTGGGACTGACACAGGAAGATCAAGAGTGCGATTTTCTAATGCAAATGGAAGCCAACAAGCAATTATGCAACCCTATAAAGGAATCACTTATGCTTCTACTTCTACTGTAGACAAAACATTTACTAAAGTTTTAGTTTATCCGAATCCTTCTGATGAAATACTTTTTATAGAAACAGATTTAAAAGAAAATTCTGTCGTTCAAATTGTTAATTTACTTGGTAATATAGTAAAAGAAATAGCCGTAAATAAAGGAGAAAATAAAATTCAAATCTCAAATTTACCCTCTGCTTTTTACTTTGTAAAAATTAATAAAAAAGCATGTAAGAAGATTGTAGTAAGGTAGTTTCCTTTCAGGATTCATTAATTAAATTCTTCCACCAAACAGTTTTTACTGTAAAGTAGTAACAAGCAACTATCAAAATTTCTATTTTTGCACACCTTAAACTTATTAAATTGAAACTTACTAAAAAAAATATTTTAGCTGCATTATCGAATATTTCATTACCAAATGAAGAGCAAAACATTGTAGAAAGTGGTGCAATAAAAAATGTGCAGATTTTTGGAACAGATGTGGAGCTTGATGTAGAAATAAAGAATCCTACACTACAATACAAAAAACGTGTTGAAGTAGATTGTATTAAAGCAGTGCACGATTATGCTTATGAGAAGTCGGATGTGCAAGTCAATTTAATCATAAATGCTCCTGAAAAACAGGTGCAAATAAAGGGAAATGCAATCCCTGGGGTTAAGAATATTGTAGCAGTTTCTTCTGGTAAAGGAGGTGTTGGTAAATCAACTATTGCTGCCAATTTGGCTGTTGGGTTATCTGATTTAGGATATAAAATAGGGCTAGTTGATGCTGATATTTACGGCCCCTCAATGCATATTATGTTTGGTTTAGAAGGAGAGCATCCTCAAACTATAGAAGTTGATGGAAAGAACAGAATAAAACCATTAGAAAGTTATGGGGTGAAAGTACTTTCAATAGGATTTTTTGCAGAGAGTCAACAAGCAGTTGTTTGGAGAGGCCCTATGGCTTCCAAAGCGCTTAACCAATTACTTTGGGATACTTACTGGGGTGAGTTAGATTACTTAATTGTGGATTTACCTCCTGGCACGGGAGATATACATTTGTCTTTAGTGCAATCCATTCCTCTTACTGGAGCTGTGGTTGTAAGTACACCACAGAATATTGCATTGGCTGATGCTAAAAAGGGAGTAAATATGTTTAAGTTAGATAGTATCAATGTTCCAGTATTGGGTATTATTGAAAACATGTCTTATTTTACTCCTGATGAGCTTCCTGAAAATAAATATTACATATT
>Ga0187827_10005736_pt1 | contig 14552 bp, 14 predicted proteins | sample ETNtaG_39_FD_167969 | JGI IMG/M metagenome (GOLD analysis project Ga0187827, IMG submission 167969) | Marine microbial and viral communities from oxygen minimum zone, Eastern Pacific Ocean - ETNP2014_SV_150_PacBio MetaG (Illumina Assembly) | ecosystem: Environmental > Aquatic > Marine > Hypoxic...
CACCGGAGTTGATATGCTTCTTTACAGCGGATACGTCGCCGTTGCCAGCATCCAGCCATAAATTCGACGAACCACATCCGACCAGCAGTGCGGCGGCTATCATTGCTGTTTTGCCACCCTTCAAGGCTCTTGGACAACCATCAACCGAAGGGAACAGCGGCGGCAAACAAAAAAAGCTGACCCGGCCCGGCCGATGCGCTATCGTCCCTGTACCGAATTCATTTCAAAATGAAAACCGCTCGAACAATCACCTTTTCCATCCTAGCCGTACTCGCCCTCGGCCAAGCGCAGCCCATTGCCGACGACAAGCCGGCCAAGTCCGCGCCCACGGCATGGATCACCGGCACCGAGCCCGGCTGGCGCGCCATGACTGAGGATGACTTCGTCAATGTCAACTGCGCCGACGACACCTGGTCATTTGAGGACAACCTGATCAAGTGCACCGGCAAACCGGTCGGCGTGATTCGCACCAAAAAACAGGTCACCAATCTAGAGTTGGTCGTCGAATGGAAACACAAGCAGTATGGAGGAAACTCTGGCGTGTTCCTATGGGCCATGCCTGAGAGCATCAAGAAACTCAAGGCCGGACAGGGTCGACTTCCCGCCGGCATCGAGGTGCAGGTGCTCGACCTCGGCTATGCCGAAAAGTATGAGAAACAACACAAGAAACCGTCCGATTGGTTCACCTCACACGGCGATGTGTTCCCCACCCAAAATGCCAAAATGAAACCATTCCCGCCGGTTGCACCCAACGGCAATCGCAGTTTCCCATCGAAGAATACTACCAAAGAAGTCAACGAGTGGAACCACTACTACATCCGCGCCATCAACGGTGAGGTGCGCCTGTGGGTGAACGGCGAGGAAGTTTCGGGTGGCACCGACTGTCAACCGGCCACCGGCTATCTCTGCCTCGAATCCGAGGGAGCGCCGATCGAGTTTCGCAACCTCCGCATCCGCGAACTGCCGTAATCGCCGGGTGGCGTTACTCCACTTGGCCGATAAGCACGACGAACTCGCCCTTCGGCTTTCGGTCGCTGTACTCGGCTAATAATTCAGCCGGCAAACCGCGCTGGATTTGCTCGAACTTCTTGGTCAACTCCCGACCCAGGACAACCAACCGATCCGGCGCATGTTCCACCAGTTGGCCCAGCAATTTCAACACTCGGTGCGGCGATTCATAAATCGCGAGCGTCCCCGGCAACTCCAGCAACTTGGCCAAGCGCTTGGTCCGCTGCCCACTCTTCACCGGAAGAAAACCGCAGAAATGAAATTCATCGGTCGGCAAACCACTCGCCGTAAGTGCCGCCACCAGTGCGCACGCACCTGGAACCGTCTCCACCCTGCACCCGGCATCAATCACGGCCACCACCACCCGTTGGCCTGGGTCGCTGATGCCTGGACTCCCAGCATCGCTGACTAGTGCCACTGTTCCCCCGCCCTGCAATAATTCGACGATCTCGCCGGAACGCCTGGCCTCGTTGAACTTGTGCGTGCTAATCTGCCGATTGGCCAAGCCGAGCCGCTTGAGCAGCATCCCCGTGTGCCGTGTGTCCTCCGCCGCCACCAGATCGCAGTCGCGTAGCGTCCGGATCGCCCGCAACGTGATGTCCTCCATGTTACCAATCGGAGTCGCCACCAGATACAACGTGCCCGGCACCAGCGGCGCAGATTTTAATTCCGGAATATTGACCGGCTCGGACATCAGTCAGGCAGCCGCGTCGAGCGCGATGGCAAGCGGCGGCATGGGGCAATCGAGTGAGTCGGAGATGGCCCGAAGTAATTCCGCTTCCTCAATTTGAAGAAAGCCATCAGCTGACACCGTTGCAGCCGCGGCCTCAATCAAATGTCGTTTAAGGTTTGGCGCCACATCGCTTAATTTATCCAAAGCGCCATCCAACTGATCCAGCCCGCACTCTTTCGCTGGCACCTGTCTTATCTCAGTAGCTGATGTTAATTGAGCTGCCCCGGCTTCATAGGCTTCCCTGATCGTTTCCTCATCCTCGCCCGCTGCGCATGCCAAAGACGAAATGAGCATGCTACATTCACTGCCAACGCGTTTCAGAGAATAAACCTGGGCAACTTTCTTCGGCACATCAGTGAAGCGTGGCTCCAAATGACGAACCACAAGTTTCGAAAGAGAGAATTCAAACAAATCAAGTTGTTCGTCCGCTGCCGCCAGAGCATCCATTACATGGATAAAACTTTCATACTGATCAGGCGACAACTGCTTGAGGGCGCCAACGGCTAAGTCGGCAACCGGTAATTTTGCACGAGGATCCAACTCCATGACCGGTCCCTGTAATCTCGCCGTAGCAGATACCATATGTTCGCCAAAAAACTCCTCCACATGCTCCAGCTGTCTATCCTTGATGGCATCATTCATGTCATCCAATAAGAGTGCGAACATTAATGCGCACGCATCGTGTGTATCATGAGCGGCTGCACGCACGGTCTCGGGAAGTGAGCGGAGGAGCGCCACCGCAAAATCCACATGCTCCGGAGTCGGGTTGCCAATGGAATCAGCCACACTTTTAACAGATTGCACCCGTACGCTCGCATCGCTGGCCGCAGCCAACCCCATGACTGGAATCCCAGTTCGGCCAAGGGCATCGCCTACCCCCGGTATTGGGATGCCTGCCTGTTGAGCCTGAGCACCTTCGGTTTCCGGAGATGAATCAAATTCAGTTTCCAGTCCTGTCAGTTTAACCTCAGTAAAGTCTCCATCGAAACTCGGCTCAATTAGCTGAATGCGTTCAAGTAAAGGTGGGTGGGTGGATGTCAGATTAAACCAGGATTCGCGAAGACCGTTACCAAAAAACATATGACTGGCCTCATCCGCACGCGGCGAGCCCAAGCGGGAGCCCAGGCTGAGGGCGCCGATTTTTTTCAGCGCGCCGGAGAGCCCCTCCGGATTGCGCGTAAACTGCACAGCTGATGAGTCGGCTAGGTATTCGCGCTGCCGCGACACGGCGCTCTTAATGAGATTCCCCATAAAAACCCCCAATCCACCGGCAGCTAAAATCCCGAGCCCAGCAATACCTATGGCCAAAGTGCCTCCGCCTTCACTGTCCCGACGCCTATAACGCGAGGACTCAAATCCGATCTCCATCATGATCCGTCCTATCATTGTGAGCACGATCAATCCAAACACCACGGCAACAAGCTTTAAATTCAGTCGCATGTCCTGATTGAGAATATGACTGAACTCGTGGGCGATGACCCCCTGCAACTCGTCCCTAGAAAGTTGACGGATACACCCAGCCGTAACACCGATAACTGCATCATCCGGAGTAAAACCGGCTGCAAAGGCATTAATAGCCTCCTCCCCGCGCATCACAAAAACCTCCGGCATTGGAACGCTGGATGCGATCGCCATTTCCTCCACGACATTCATCAACTTGCGTTCGTCTGGATGCGTCGTGGCCATGTTCACCAACTGACCTCCCATCATGGTCGCAATTGCAGAACCACCCTCCTTCAGTTGAAAACTCCTGAATACACTAGCAAGGCCAATGACCCCCAAGGTACCAAGAAACACCCAAAATATAATAACCGGGTCGTATAGGGTTGAAAAATCCGGCTCCCCCTTTGGCCCGCGAGAAAACGCCAAAATTGAACCTAAGATGAGCTGATTAAGAAAAGTGACAAATATAATGGCAAGGAAGAAAAGAAAGACCAAATAACCGGTTTTCTTCTTGGCCTTATGTTGGCGCTCAAAGAAGTCCATGTCAGTGATCCCTCAATTTCGAGGCGCCGGGATCACATGTCGTCAAACGAGATGTCGAGATCCTTCTTTTGATCGGCGGTGACGACCGCCTTACCGACGTCGCCCAAGCCCTCGACTTCGAAGAAGATCGCCTCCGTGAACCCAAACATGCCGGCGACCATGTTGGCCGGGAACACCTGCAACGCGTTGTTGTAGGTCATCACCGAGTCGTTGAACGCCTGCCGGGCGAAAGTGACCTTGTTTTCGGTCGAGGTTAACTCCTCAGTCAACTGCATCATGTTCTGGTTGGCCTTGAGGTCGGGGTACGCCTCGCTTAGCGCGAACAAACGCCCCATCACGCCGCCCAGCGAGCCTTCGGCGGCGACCATTTGCTTCATCGCCTCCGGGTCGCTTGGGTTGGCGCTGACTGCGGCGTTGGCATTCGCCGCCATGTTACGCGCCTGGATGACTTCCTCCAGCGTCGTGCGCTCGTGTTTCATGTAGCCCTTGACCAATTTCACGAGATTGGGAATCAGCTCGTACTTGCGCGTTAACTGGATGCCGATCTGCGAGTAGTTATTGTCCTTGGCATTCCGCTTGCGGATCAAGCCGTTGTAAACGCCCATCACCCACAGGCCGACGATGACTACCAAGCCCACCAATGCCGCTATTATTACTACTACAGATGTCATAATTAGTCCCTTTCGCTACTAGCCATTAACATTAGGCGAAACATTGTATGCAGTCAATTACAATCTGCACTTTCGATTATAGCCCATTTCGCCGCATCCCGTGGAAAAGCCCGGGCTACCGAAGCCACGGCTGGAATTGCAGTGAGAACAGGTCAGCATTCTTCATCTCAAACCGCAGCCGCACAGTCGGGTGGTTCCGTCGCAAGTGGCTGATGTCGCCGCCGTCTTTCCAAGCCACTTGTTGCTGCAACGAATCTCCCTTCAACGGTTTGCAGGACGCCAAGGTGTAACCGGCGATCGACTGGCCTTTTGGTTCCTCGATGGCCACCCGGATGACGCCGCTTTTGTGGGTCTGGCAATTCACCGTCAACCGTTCCGCCAACCTGCCAAGGGTAAACGGCTTCGTAATGAATTCACCGGCATTCGCTCCGGCGCGAATGGAAACAAAACCGTCCTTCCGATACTCGAACCGCCGCACCCGGCTGTCGGGGCCGGTGTAATACGCCTCGGTGGCATACACGGAGAGATGGTTGGGCCGGCTGGGTATCTCGACAAGACCCCACGTCATGTAGTTGCTTCGGTTGCCGCCGCGGTCTTTCGGGGCCGACTCCGGCACCACCGGATCGAGCCAACGGTGAAAATGCAATCCATCGCGGCTGGTCATCAACGTCGGCTCAACGCGCTGCCCCTCGTCTGGCAAATAGCGCGTGGGAAAACCGATGAGCAGGTGCGGCGCCCGCCCGTACGGCTGCACGGCGTTGGTGTACAGGTGCTGCATGGGAATCCCCTCCTGATACGCGAGCAGCACCGGCTTGGTCCAGTGGATGAAATCGCTCGACGTGCCGGTCATTATGGCACGCACGCCATTGACGAAGGTGCGGTGATACTCGCGGTACTGCCGCGTGTGCGCGTCCCAAAAGGCGAGGTTCTGCGAATCGAACGCACCCTCGGTGATCACCGGCTCGTTGCGCGTCAACCTCCAGCGAATGCCGTCGGGCGACTCGAAAATGTACAGTCCCTTCTTCCCAACAGGCCGGCCGCGGGCGATGCCCTTGTAGCGCGCCTCCGGTGGAGAGTCGGGATTGCCGTCCTTGAACGCCACAAAGCAGTGCGTCCCAAGGCCATCAACAATGATGTTGTTATCCTTCGATCCGTTGAACTCGAACAGCCCAAGCTTCGGCTTCACCCAGTGGATGCCGTCCCGGCTCTCGGCGTAGCAGGTCAACTCCCGGTGTGTTTCCTTTTTTGACCCAGTGTCCCAATGGGAGGCGCGGTAGTACATGCGGAACAAGTCGCCGTCCCGAAAGATCGTGTAGTACGCACTGGTGTTGCCCTCCCACGGCGCATCCGTAACGAATACAACCTCCCTCGGCTCCGGCTTGTGCAGATGTTGCCTCACGCCCCCAGTCAAGGTTTCGATCAGGTGCCCATCGACGAACAACTCGCGCTGGGTGCCGTCCTTGCCCAGTGTCAGTGGCTCAGCATGGGCCACAAGTTGAACGGCGAACATTAACGCAACGGCGTGAGTTATTTGACGATTGATTCTCATGGTATTAATTGAGTTCATGTTGGTTTAAATCAAGGTTCTTAAAAACTCTGCAGTACAGCCCGCCGACTCCTCCGGCGTCTCCCCCGGTTGTGCGGATTGGTGCACAGTGACCGGCCCGTTGTAGCCGACCGCCTTCAACCCGGCGAACACACACTCGAAATCAATTCCACCGAAAGTGTGCACCGAGATCAGGTCAAACGACACATCGCCAGCGCACCACGTCGGCAGCGTCAACGCGCCATCCGGCTTGAGCAGCTGGTTTTGCAGATAGACATTGAAAATCCACTTCTCCAGGCGCTCGATCGTCGCTTGGCCGTAGTCCTGTCCGCAAATCTCGAGGTTCGCCGGTTCGTAAACCAAGCCGAAGTTTGGTCGGTCAATCGCCGTCAACGTCCGCTCGATGCTCTCAACTGTCTCGAACAAACTTAGCGTGTGGCATTGGTGAACGAGTTGAATGCCACGCTCGGCGGCCTCGTCGGCGGCTCGCTGCGCGTGGGCGATGTCCAACTCCCGCTTGAGGGCCACACGGATCCGCGGTGCACCCAACCTCTTGGCCAAGCCGAGATACGGCGTGATGTTTTTCAGTGCGCTTGGACCGTTGTCGTTGTTATAAACCGTGTCGAAGTCGCCCGTGACCATGCTCACGGCCAGACCGGCTTCGGCCAGGCAGTCCGCAACCGCTTCGACGGCTTCCGGCGACGATAGCACCCCCACCTGCGACGCCCGCATGCAGAGCGCCCCGTAGCCACAACGCTTGGCCAGGCGGGCCAGATCGCCAAGCGGCATCGAGGCCTCTTCCTTGGAGTGAAACTCCTCGGCAATCCGGACGGATAGTGAAAGTTTCATGATGGCAGAGTGCCTGACCAATTTATCCGCCTTGACTGCCCGAATCAATCACTTTGCAGATAACTACAATCCTAAACGATATTTGTAGTTGCAATGCATACCGCCTATTGGCAGGTTGATTGCCGATATGAGTGCTTTGCAAAACAATATACCGGTGACACAGGGGCTGTTCGGCACGACGGAACTCGACGAGGCCCGTTCCGCTGCCATCAAGAAAACCTACGCCCTGCTCTCGTTGAGCGTGGTCGCCGCCATTGCCGGTGGTTTTGTCGGCTCGAACTCGCCCGCCTTGAGAGAGTTCTTTGCCACCATCCCAGGCTGGATCGTGGCGATCATCGCCATCAACGCCATCCCATACGTGGCCATTGCCTGTCGCCACAACCCGGTCATGGGCACGCTTGCGCTGATCGGCGACGGTTTGGTATCAGGTCTGATACTGGCACCGGTACTTTATATGGCCAGCGTCGTCGCACCGGATATCGTTCCGGCTGCCTTGGTGCTGACCGCCATTGTGTTTGCCGGGGTCACGTTTGCCGTGATGCTGACCAAGGTGCAGTTCTCGGCGCCGCGTGGGCTGATGACCGGAATGTTCTTCGCCATCATCGGCGTCATCGTTCTGAACATGTTTCTGAACATCGGCTTCCTTGGCATGATCATTGCCGGGGCAATCGGCATCTTCGGCGTGTTCATCCTCGTGAACGCCACCAGCCAAGTTTTGAACAACCCGGAATATGACGAACCCGTCGTCGGTGCCCTGATGCTCTTCGCAGGCCTGTTCAACGTCTTCGTCGCCATCCTTCACATCCTGCTCGCCTTCGCGGGACGGGATGACTGAGCCAACTCAATTTCGCAGCAAAAAGGCCAAACCGAACGGCTTGACCTTTATTGTGGCTGCAATGCTACCGAAAATCAGAGCGGCTTCAGGACGATATTTTTAAACCAGACCGGGTGACCGTGGTATTGCAGCCCGATGCTGCCGGTGCGCGGCAGGTCCTTCAGCGCGGTGCGAAACTTGTTGCGGGTGCCGTCAGGATTCTTGCGCGCCGTGGTCCATTGATCCAGATCGGCAGCAACAACCTGTTTGCCATTCATCACCACTTTCACCGAATCGCCGTTGACGGTGAGTTTCATGTGATTCCACTCGCCGGCCGGCTTGGTCGGATTCGAACTTGGCGCGAGCGCATCGTACAGCGCGCCGCAGTCGTGCTTACCCACCTTGGCCTTGCCGTGCGAATCGAGAATCTGGATCTCGAAACCGCCCTGCACTGCGTTTTTCGGATCGGTGCGGAAAAACACGCCGCTGTTGCAGCGCTTTGACATCTTGAAATCAAGTTCCAGCTCGAAGTTGTCGTACCGGCCCTTGGCCCAGATGTAGCCGCCCGGACTTGCGCTTGGTCCGAGCACACCGTCCTTGGCCTCCCAGGCGCGCGGTTTTTGTTGCGTCCAGTTTTTCAAGTCTTTGCCGTTGAACAGCTTGATGGCTTCTTTGCCATCAGCGGCCTGTCCAGTGTTGCAAACCAAGCCGGCGACCAACGCCAGCGCCCATGTGGTGATTCGTTTTTTCATGATAATGCTGTACGCAGCGAATTGAACCGTGCTTCCCCGCAAAATGCAATCCACTTGGCCAAGCGTGTGTCATAACTCCATGAAAATGTCCTCTTTACCGGGCCATGGAGCAATTGCGCGTCGAGTTGATCCCGGCGCAATGCCCCCAAGTCAAGGGCCGGGTGGAGCGAATGAACGGCACGTTGCAGGATCGACGGGTCAAGGCGATGCGCCTGGAAGGGATCAGCGACATCGAGTGCCTGAGCTTGGTGTACAAAACGATCACCGTGCGGCTCTTACGGGACAAGAGCCTTGCGCTTAGTCAATCGTTTAATATGTCCGGCGAAGGTGGGAGGGCAGGATGTTCAACTCAGCCCGGTACTTGGCGACGGTACGGCGAGCGATCTTGATGCCCTTGTCTGTGAAGAGCTTGACCAGATCCTCGTCAGACAGTGGCTTGGTGGCGTCCTCCTTCTTGACCAGTTCGGCGAGCATCTCCTTGACGCTGGTGTTGGCCAGGCTGGAGCCGTCCTTTGAGGCCAATCCCGATGTGAAGAAGTATTTCATCTCCAGCACGCCGTGGGGTGTCTCGACGTATTTCCCGGAAACCGCCCGGCTGACGGTGGTCTCGTGCACGCTCACGGCATCGGCCACTTGTGACATGGTCATGGGGCGCAGGTGCGACGCCCCGTTCTCCATGAACTCCCCCTGCCGCTTCAGGATTTCCTGGGCGATATTCAGGATGGTGGACTGCCGCTGGTGGATGCTCTTGAGCAGGAATTTACCGGAACGAATCTTGTCCCGGATATAGTCGCGCACATCGCCCGAAGTGGTGGCCTGTGCCATGAGGTCCTTGTAGGCGTTGCTGATGCGCAGACGGGGGATGTACTCGTTGTTCGAGACAGCCTTCCACTGGCCATCATCGCCGCGCGAAATGAAGATCTCCGGCACAACGTACTGATTGGTCTCGGGCAGGTATTCACGGCCCGGCTTGGGTTCAAGGTTGCCGATGCGCTCCAATGCATCCTGAACGGCATCGACCGTTTCCCCGACTTTCTTGGAAATCTCGCGGATGCGCCGCCGGCCCAGTTCGTTCATGCAGTCCCGGACGATACGATATTCCAGTGAGTCGGCGCGCTCCGCCCGTTCAAGCTGAAGCATCAGGCATTCGCGCAGATCGCGGGCGGCCACTCCCGGCGGATGAAAGGCCTGCACGATTTCAAGCACAGCCTGAATCTCGCTGCTCGATCGGCCACTGGAAAACACCAGTTCATCCACACTCGACTGCAGGAAGCCGCCGTCATCGATGTTGCCAATGATCAACTCGGCGACCTTGAACTGCTGCTCCCCAAAATCCGACAAGCGAGCCTGCTCCAGCAGAAACTCCTGCAGCGACTGGCTGGTGGTCACCGATTCAAGCATGAACTGTCGTTTTTCATCCTCCTGCTTCGAATTGCGCGATGGGATATTGGTGCTGGAGAAGTGGTCGCGCCACTCCTGGTCCAGCTCGATCAACTGGTTGATCTCCTTCTGGAAATCGTCCACCGGCTCCCCGGCGCTGCTCTCGTCGGTGGGATCGTACTTCGTGTCGCTCGGTGGCTCGGCCAGATCAACCTTGGCCTGGTCCCCCTCGACGGGCTCCTCCTTTTCGCGCGCCTCGGCATCCAGAGCGGCCTGCTCTTCCAGCACCGGGTTGAGTTGCAACTCCTGGTCCACCATGGCCTTGAGTTCCAGCATGGGGGCCTGCAGCAGGTTGAGGGACTGCTGAAGCTGCGGCGCCAACACTTGGTTGAGCGACATCTTCTGCGACATCTGGAATCCCTGCTGTGCCACGCCCCGACAGTAGGAACTTGAGCGGGCACATTCAAGGTGAATAAGGCATAATATTTGCTACAACAAAACCATGCCAACCTCCCCTTGCCACCCGATTTGTGAACAACTTTTTTCCGCCCTTCATTGCCGTGCAATCCCCGCACCCCTAGACTCGCCTGGTGCCCACGCGGTTCACAGTTTTGGGGAGCGGTTCCGGGGGAAATGCTTCTTATCTTGAGACGGAGCAGACGCGCCTGCTGATCGACGCCGGCCTCAGCGGCCGCCAGATTCGCCTACGTATGGCCCAGTTGGGTCGCTCGCCCGAGACGCTCGACGGCATCCTACTGACTCACGAGCACGCCGATCACATGCAGGGCCTCAAGGCGCTTTGCGCCAAGCTTGAGATTCCAATCTACTGCAATCGCCTGACTGCAGACGAGATGCGTTTCAAGATGAAGACCCGGCTCGACATCCGCCAATTCGTCACCGGCGAGCCGTTCGAGATTGGCGACGTTTCGGTCGAGAACTTCCCTGTGCCGCACGACGCGCAGGATCCGGTTGGCTTTCACGTGAAAACCCCGGATGGCGGCATCGGAATGCTGACCGATCTCGGACAGGCTACCCGGTTGGTACTTGAGCGCGTGCGCGGGGCGAGCGCCCTGTTCATCGAGGCTAACTACGACCTCAACCTGTTGCAAAAGGACACGCGCCGCCCCTGGGCCATCAAGCAGCGCATCATGAGCCGGCACGGTCATCTGTCCAACGCCGCCGCCGCCGAGGCGGTCGAGACCCTGGCCAACGGCACGCTACGCCATGTTACGCTTGGCCACCTGAGCCGCGACTGCAACACGCCGGAGATCGCCAGGGAAGCCGTCGCGGCTAAGCTTGGCCAAGCCGGCATCGACACCCTCCAGATCGACGTCTCCACCCAGGCCGAGCCAAACGAAACCCTTACGCTCTAGCCAAGCGCCTGGGCAAGCGGGAAGTTATTTCTTTTTCCTTGGCCAGCGGCGGAGGCCGTTCTGCAGCCACAGCCGCCACACCATCCAGACCGCTTCACGGACGATTTTGCCGCTCATCTTCGAGGTGCCGATGAATCGGTCGGTGAAGATGATCGGCACCTCAACGATCTTGTGCCCGGTGCGCCAAAGGATGTGTGTCAACTCGATTTGGAAGCTGTAGCCGTTGGCCCGGACGCGATCGAGGTCGATCAGCTCCAGCGCCCGCCGGCGGAAACACTTGAAGCCGCCAGTCGGGTCGGTGAACGGCATGCCAGTGATAATCTTCACGTACTTGGCCGCGCAAAGGCTCAGTAGCATGCGGCTGATCGGCCAGTTGATCACACGGATGCCCTCGCAGTATCGCGAGCCCAGCACGAGGTCAGCATCCTCCGCGTTCGACCTTTCGATGAATCGCGGGATATCCTCCGGGTCGTGGGAGAAGTCGCAGTCCATCTCGAAGACAAACTCGTAGCCGCGCTCGAGTGCCCACGTGAACCCGGCGCAGTAAGCCCGGCCCAACCCGTCCTTTTCCTGACGATGCAGCACATGGAGACGCTCGCTGCCCAAGGCCAAATCGTCCGCGATGTCGCCGGTGCCGTCGGGCGAATTGTCATCCACCACCAATACTTCCAGCGTCGGTTCCATCGCCAGCAACCGCTCCGCCATCGGGCGGAGGTTTTCCGCCTCGTTGTATGTCGGGAGAATGATCAGCGTGGCCGGCATGTCAGGTTGACTTGCCGTCAATCATGCGGCGGATGCCCAGCGGATTGCCCTCCTGCAACTCGACCGGCAGCAGCGCATCAGGAAAGCCCTGGTAGCAGACCGCGCGGGTGAAACGGTGAATCGCCCGTGTGCCGACCGAGGTCGAACGGCCGTCCGATGTCGCCGGGAACGGCCCGCCGTGCACCATCGCGTGGCAGACCTCCACGCCGGTCGGGAAGCCGTTGATGACCACGCGGCCCACCCTGCCTTCGAGCACGTCGAGCAGTTCGCGGTTGGCCTCCAGGTCGGCCTCGGTGCCGTGGACGGTTGCCGTCAACTGGCCCTCGAGTGACCTGGCCAGGGCAAGCATCTTGTCCGTGCCATCGTGCGTGAGCACCAGCGTCGACGGCCCGAACAATTCCGAGGCCAGCGACTCGTCGCCGAGGAACGCATCGGCGCTCGTCCGGAAGAGCGCCGCACCGGCCTGACACTGGCTATCTTCCGCTTGGCCAAGCGCGACCCTCTCGACGGCTTCGTTCCGTCCAAGCGCATCCGCGCCCGAGCCATAAGCGGAGTGGATGCCGGGGTTGAGCATCGTCGCGCCGGGACTGCCGCCAACCAGTTCGGCGAGCTTGGCCACGAACGGCTCGATATCGGCATTGCCGTCCAGGATCGTCAGACCGGGGTTGGTGCAGAATTGGCCCACGCCCAGCGTCATCGAGCCGTGCAGCCCGGTGGCAAGCTGCTCCGAACGCTCGGCCAGCGCTCCCGGCAAAATGAACACCGGGTTGATGCTGCTCATCTCGGCGTAAAACGGAATCGGCTCCGGCCGTTCGGCAGCGAGTTTCATCAGCGCCTGGCCACCCGCGCGCGAACCGGTGAAGCCGGCCGCCTTGATCGCCGGATGCCGCACCAGTGCCGAGCCGGTTTCGCGGCCCGGGCCGTACAAGAGTGAAAACGTTCCCTCCGGCAAATCGCAGTCGCGCACCGCCGTCGACACCGCCTGGCCGACGAGTTCCGCCGTGCCGGGGTGGGAGTGGTGCGCCTTGACGACCACCGAGCAACCGACCGCCAATGCCGCCGCCGTGTCGCCCCCCGCCACCGAGAAAGCGAGTGGGAAATTGCTGGCACAGAAAACTGCCACCGGGCCAAGCGGCCGCTCCATCGAGCGGACATCCGGCTTCGGCACCGGCTCGCGCCCGGGATCGGCATGATCGATGCGGGCGTCCACCCACGAGTCTTCCTCCGCCACCGAGGCAAACAACCGCAACTGACCGCAGGTGCGGCCGGTCTCCATGCGGATGCGCCCCTCCGGCAGGCCGGTTTCCTGCGGCGCGCGCTTGGCCAAGTCGTCGCCAATCGCCTCGATATTGTTGGCGATCTCCCGCAGGAACGCCGCCCTGGCTGCACCGGTGCTTTTGCCGAAAACCTCGAATGCATCCGCCGCCAGCTCGGCGGCTTGATCCAACTCGCTCTCGCTCACCGCCGCGTAACCGGGCTGGAGCGACTCGCCGGTGGCGGGGTTGATACCGAAAATAGAAGGCTCACCCCCGCCGCCCGCTTGAGACCCTATGATCGACCTACCCGTCAAATCCGCCATGCGCCCAACGCTACCGAAATCTTGGAGGAGTTTGAAGCACCAAGTAACCAAGCGGAGCTTGCGCTCTTCGCGGGTTCCTCCGACACTTTGCGCATGAACCGGGATGAAGCCTGGGCACTGCTCAACGAGTACACGAAATCGGAATCACTGCTCAAACACGCGCTCGCGGTCGAGGCCGCTATGCGGCATTACGCGGCCAAGCAAGGCGAGGACGCTGAACGGTGGGGCATCACCGGCCTGCTGCACGATTTCGATTACGAGCGCTGGCCGGACATCCCCGACCACACGCAGGAGGGGGCGAAGATTCTCCGCGAGCGCGGTGTCGATGAAGAGATCGTCGGAGCGATCCTGTCACATGCGGAATGGAACCAGGGCGACTACCCGCTCGACCGGCCCGTTCGCAAAACGCTGTTTGCGGTGGACGAGCTTTGCGGGTTCATCGTCGCGGTGGCCTATGTGCGCCCGGAAAAACTGGCGGGCATGACGCCCAAGAGTGTCCGAAAAAAAATGAAGGCCAAGGGATTCGCCGCGGGGGTGAAACGGGAGGACATCGTGCAGGGCGCGGAGTTGATGGAAGCCGAACTCAACAACCACATCGGCGAAGTGATCGCCGCGCTTCAAGGGGCGTCGTCAGCGCTTGGACTGGACTGATCGGCCGATGCCGCCTTGAGGCGGCGGGATTCATCCATAAACTCGGCGAGACGCATCGACGCCGTGATCGGGGCCAAGGCCAGCGCCAGCCCGGCAAAGAAGTCGATCGTCAGCGCCAATTGGCGCATCACCGCTGACATCTCGAGTTCGCGCCACACGCCGGTTGCCGGGTCGAGGCGCGCGATGGGAATCGGCAGCCGTCGGAACTGCATCGACTCCCACTCGGCGTAGCCGCAAAACCAAACGCCCAAGCCAAGGCCCAGCGTTACGAAAAGCCAAAACAGCGCCACCCAGCCGCTTGGCCAGGCGCGGCCGCGATAGAGCGTCACGCTGTTTTTCAGGATCCAGCCGGCGAAGAAAGCCACCGGTACGATGACAACCAAGCCGATCATTCCGACACGCCGCCGACGCAGGTAAGATATCCCAGCGTGCGGAGGAACATCCGCCC
>Ga0187827_10005738_pt1 | contig 14551 bp, 14 predicted proteins | sample ETNtaG_39_FD_167969 | JGI IMG/M metagenome (GOLD analysis project Ga0187827, IMG submission 167969) | Marine microbial and viral communities from oxygen minimum zone, Eastern Pacific Ocean - ETNP2014_SV_150_PacBio MetaG (Illumina Assembly) | ecosystem: Environmental > Aquatic > Marine > Hypoxic...
AACCGGCATAAAAGCAGGTGTGGTGATTAAGCCATGACTCGTAGATATTTCACCGCATCTTGCTTTTGTGTTCTTGTCTGAGGCCAGAAGCCTGAAATGCAAAGTCCCTCCAATGAATTATGTTTCTTAATATATTTTTACCAGGTCTATTTCCGGATAGTAGTGTTTCAAAATATCATACCATTTAAATCCGGAATTTGCCATACCTTGTGTTCCGTACTGGCACAATCCAACGCCGTGTCCCCAACCGCTTCCGGCAAAGGTTAACGAGCTTCCATTATTCTTAACCTTAAAAGCTGTGCTACGCAGATTATTTGGGCCTACTATAAGTCGAAACTCGTTTGCGTTCACTCTTTTTGTTCCTCCTGAATGTTCAATCTTTATTGTAGAGGAATGGCCACCCGGTCCGGTCTTTTCAGTAACTATTCTGTTTATCTTTTTTACTTTATATTTGGCATTGCTGAGTTTTCTTTCAATTTCGTCCTTTTTAAGGTTAGTTTTCCAGTTATAGTATTTGGATTTGCTGCAGTACCCACAGTCTACTCCGCTTAAAGGCGGGATACTCCTGAGACTGAACACTATATTGACATCTTCCGTGTGTCCTCCACATGTACTGTGAAAATATCCGGGGAAAAGTTCCCAATTATACACCATTACAGTTCCTCTGGATTTGTCTACTATTTCTTTTGTCTTTGGTTGGTAATTGTACGAGCCATTATATGCAAGGTCCAGTTTGTTTATATGATACAGGGCATCGATTTTGTTTTTTTTTTGATAAATTGCATATGTGCGTGCTGCAATTACCTGTGCCTGTATTGCTTCCTCTCGCCACAATGTCGGCATCTCTCCCTCGATAACACCGGGCAAGTATTCTTCAATACCTATTTCCTCCAATACAGAGAATCTATCCTTATTTTGTGGTACCAATATAAGTTTACCACGATACTTTGATTTATCTATTTTGATGAAACCATTATCAGAAACAATGCCGACGTTACTGTTTGTTTTCACAAAAGTAGCAGAGGCCTCAGATGTTGTATGAGTGGTCTGGGGCTTTATTCGAAATTCTCCGGATCTTAAGAATATGACTGATTTTGGTAAATTAGTCCTGCTGGCCAGAATTTTGTTACTGTTAAGGTCTGAAATACTATATGGGTGACTAATTTCTATTTCTGTTTCTTTTATATCTTTTTGTATCAACACACGAATGTCTGGCGGGGCTTCCAGGTATTTGTCGTATTTATATACGGTTTCTGTATTAGTGTCGGTATTGAAACAAGAAACAAGCAGTGCCATAAATAAAAAGATAAAACACAAACCAAATAAGACGAATTTAACCTTTGAAGTAACTATGAACAATTTATTGGTTCCTCTTTCAGTGATTCATTATTAGTCGTTTTTTCTTTTAGCTTCCAGCCTTCGTGTAAATTACGTGTTGTGTCTTTGTATCTTTCGTATTCACTGAAAATACAACCACAATACGATTGTCTATATAACATTTTCTTTTTTGCGATCTCATGGCTGCATTCACATAGATGTCTGTAGTCCTTGTATTCGAAAGATATGCCAACTTCCTCTGATATTTGTTCACCGATCTCTTTGATCTTCTCATGATCTTGTTGTTTGCTGAAGAGTAACGTTGAACAGAATGCGTCAAACCCTTTTTCTTTTGCATAATTGGCGGTATTTCTAAGCCTTAATCTATAACAATCTTCACATCTGTTATTTCCTTCATAGTCAACTTCCTTCAGGTATTCCCTTAGTCCATACTCCTCGCAATAATCTATTTTTATCGGATCACCTTCCTGGAATATGCGCATTGCCTTGAGTCTCTTTCTGAATTCCAATAGGGGGTGAATATTGGGATTGTAAAAATAACCATGAACACGGATATTCTCTCTTCTTAACTCTTCAAGTGGTGCACAAAGACAGCCTGCACAACAAATATGTAGTAAAAGATTTGTCATTTAATCAAAGAAAAGTAGTTTGTTTTTCAGTAATGGTCTTATGGCCCATGTATTCATATGCCAGTTGTGTTGCAACTCTACCTCTAGGTGTTTTGCTAAGATAGCCCTTCTGAATCAGGTAAGGCTCGTAAACTTCTTCTATCGTATCTTCCTGTTCATTTACGGAAACGGCAATTGTTTTCAGGCCAATAGGTCCGCCTCCATGTTGAATTATCGCCTGTAGTATTTTTCTGTCTAAGCTTCCAAAGCCGTCATTGTCCACTCCCAACATATTAAAGCCTAACTTTGTAATATTCTCTGTAATTTTGTTACTGCCTTTTACCTGTGCAACGTCCCTGATTCTTCTAATGAATCTATTTACAATCCTTGGTGTGCCCCTGGAGGATTTTGCAATCATCTCAGCACTTTTGTCATCAATTTCAATTTTCAGTATTTTTGCAGATTTAATGGCAATCTCTTTCAATTCCGTCCATGGGTAGAAGTCCAATCTTTCCAGTACACCGAACCTGGCGCGAAAAGATGGCGTTAACAGCCCTTCGCGTGTAGTAGAACCAATAAGCGTGAAATTCGGGAGATTAATTTTGACAGATCTGGAACTCGGACCCTGGTCAATCAAGATATCGATCGAATAGTCTTCCATTGCCGAATAGAGATATTCCTCTGTAGTTTTGTTCAATCTGTGAATTTCATCTATAAAAAGAATATCTCCTTGTTTCAAATTAGTCAGTATGCCGGCTAAATCGCCTGGTTTGTCAAGTACAGGGCCTGAGGTAGCTTTGATGTCTACATTGATTTCGTTGGCAATGATTTGTGAAAGTGTTGTCTTTCCTAATCCTTGCGAGCCTGAAAACAAAATATGATCAAGCACATCACCTCTTTTTTTTGAGGCTTCAATATAAATATGCAGGTTTTCTTTTATCGACTCCTGTCCAATGAAATCAGTAAATCTTTTTGGCCGCAGTGCGATATCAAGAGTCTTGTCTTCAGGATCAACATCGCTGGAAAGAAAATTGTTGTCAGACATTTTTAAGGTACCATGATATAAAATAACTGTCAGTAAATTATACGCGGCTTAAAGCATCTTTGATGAGCACTTCAACACCATCTGAGACATCAATATTTCCGGAAGCTGAGTTTACGGCTTTTTCTGCTTCGGGCCTTGTATAACCGAGTGAAACCATCGCCATTATCGCATCTGAAACTATCGCCATCTTCTCTGTTTCAGCAGAAGATACTGTTTTAGGTGAAATACTTTTTATCGTTTCCTTTAACTCTAATATTATTCTTTCAGCAGTCTTTTTTCCTATTCCCTTGATATGCTGCAGAGATTTAGGGTCATTCCCAACAACATATTTTTCAAATTGGCTTACGGAACTGCTTGATAGTATCGTAAGTGCCATGTTTGGGCCTACACTGTTAACTGAAAGAAGCAAATTAAACAAGTCTCGTTCTTCCAGCGAAGAAAACCCATAGATTTTTAATTCATCATCTCTTATTGAGAGTTTTGTATATAATTTAGTGCTCTCTTTATTTGAAATCTTCTCAAATGTTGATAGTGGTATATGTATTTTATACCCAATACCGTTGGTTTCAATTGTGGCAGTAGTCGGCGTTTTATGTACTATATTACCATGAATATAATCAAACATTAAATCAATGTCAAATGAGACTGCATTAATACATTATAAAGGGGTTTAAACTGTGCAGTGCCTGTAGTATAACCACAAACAGCTATACGCTTTATAATAGTGGAATATTTAGGTACTTTAGCAAAATTCGTGGGTGAGATAACTAAAGAAGCCCGTCATTAGTTTCATGAGATTTGTTAAATGTGCGGTTTGATCTTAAGTTTTTATCAAAAATTTATTCATCGTCGTTTCCGCTACAAAGTTCCAAACCAAGCTTATAAAACTGGTCTTTTATTTCATCAATATCTGCCTGCTTAAAACCCTTTTGATCCAAGAGTTCGGCTTCTGTTTTAGATACTAATTCGCCTATTGTCTCAATCCCCATCTTTTCAACGACCTTTTTACAGTGTTTGGAAATGTCCATTTCTGAGATAGGTGTTGACAGGTTATCCGTGTTTCCAACGGTATCATCATCAATAAATATATCATTATGTTTCATTTCATCTACTGCCTGCCCAAGACGCAGTCCTTTTTGGTTAAGTATATTTGTTATCTCTGTTAATGAAGTTTCACCAAAATTTTTATATGATAATAGTTCAAGTTCGCTTACTTGTGTTAAATCTGCGAGAGTTTTTATATTCATACGTTCAAGGCAATTTTTGCTTCTAACAGATAGTTCAAAATCAGAGATTGGAATGTTTAAGACTTCGATTTCTATGTCTTCTTTCTTTACCTTATCATCATCGTAAAGCATATTTATGCCGGCTTTTGCATCTTTGAGATAAAGCCTTGCAGTTTCGTGATTCGGATATGATTGTAAGACTGTTTCATAGCAAGAAACAGCTTTTTCATAATCATCGTTGTCTTCATATATAAGTCCCAGGTTAATCATTGCATTAGTGTGTACAGGGACTTCCTCAATACATTTTTTATAGTATTCGAGTGCTTTTTCATCTTCTCCGCTAAGATCAAAATCGTAAGCAAGTCGAAATAAGGTGTCAGGGTGTGAGGGATTAATTTCCAGCGCACGATTATAATGTGTTAAAGCGTCTTCATCTTCGCCAAGATCATCAAGGCAGTGTGCCCATTGGTAGTGAAGGTTGGCTTCGCCATCATATGCTTTTGAAAGTTTTTCAATTGATTTTAGCGCGCCTTGAAGGTCTCCGGACATTCTTTGTGTTTCAGCTATATCTATTAGTATCTCAAACTCTTTTGTATCTGCCTGTTTTGACCGTTCGAAGTAATCGATTGCCTTTTCATAATCTTTAAGTTCTTGATGGCATTTACCAAGAAAGTAACATGCAATCTTGCGGGACTTCAGTTCGGTAAGTATTTCTATAGCTTCCTCCTGTTTCCCAGCAATCCAGAGGCATATACCCAAGATTAATGTGTTCTCCTTTGCCTCTGCAGCATTAGCATTTTTGATAGACGACCTGAGCGACTTGAGTTTTTTTTCTAGTTCTTCATGATTCTCTTTAGTTGTGTAAACCTGTTTTTTTAATGTGTTTATATTCTCTATAGATAATTCATCTTGAGAAAAAGCTTCTTTGAAATCTAGTTCACTGCTTACCATTAACTTTGCTCCCCTAATTAAATATATATGCTATTAGTAAGAAAATAAAAATTAAATAATTTGTGCTATTGCCGGTTACTAATATTGGCAATTGGAAGGTGTCATAAGTTTAGACAATCCACTAGTTTTACGTAAATAATTTATATCAAATATATTTCAAAATGCAAATGAAAATTTGTCGGAAATTAAAGGTTTGACTAATACTTATGACTATGATATAGATATACTTACACCTATAGTTAATCGAAAATTTCCGGAATCATGCCTTTCTTGATAAACTTTTAAGATATCCTCAAATTTCATTATAAAAATAAATAGATTTACCATGAAAAACAAGTTTGAAGTAAAAGTAAATAACCTGGCCTTTGGAGATAAACATCCATTAGTCTTGATTGCAGGGCCATGTGTAATTGAAACGGAAAAGGATTGTTGCAGTATTGCTGAGAAATTGAAAGATATAGCTACCAAGGCAAGGATTCCATTCATTTTCAAGGCTTCATATGATAAGGCAAACCGCACTTCTGTTAAGTCTTATAGAGGTCCAGGTGTTAAAAAGGGTATTAAGATTCTCGCAAAGATTAAGAAGCAATTCGGAGTGCCTGTCCTTTCAGATGTTCATTGTCGTAGCGAAATTGATGAGGTAAAGGACGTTTTAGATGTCATCCAAATACCTGCATTTCTTTGCAGACAAACAGGTTTAATTATACATGCAGCTAAAACGGGAAGGCCTATAAACATAAAAAAGGGGCAATTCTTAGCCCCGTGGGATGTAAAAAACATAGCAGAAAAGGTGCTTTCAACAGGGAACAAGAATATAATATTTACTGAAAGAGGCACAATGTTTGGTTATAACAATCTTGTATCTGACATGCGTTCTATCGTCATTATAAGGGCGATGGGTTATCCTGTTGTTTATGATGCTACACACAGTATTCAATTGCCCGGCGGAAAGGGTTCGTCCACCGGCGGGCAGAGAGAAATGATTGAGCCTTTAGCAAGTGCTGCTGTTGCTGTAGGTTGTGATGGGTTATTTGTTGAAACACATGAAAAACCCGGAAAGGCATTGTCGGATTCTGCGACAATGTTGCCGTTAAGGCAATTACTGCCTCTTATAAAGAAGGCAAAGAAGATACGCGAGTCCTTATAGAGTGATTTATCCTACACAACTTGTTCTTGTTTGATTTCAGACATCACGATTGCTTTTGACTGGTATTGTCAGAGCGTTAAATTGGCGGATAAGAATTATTATGCAAAAGAGCGATACCTTAGATGAATTAATCGAGATAGTAAAGAACTTAGGTCGATTGTATGACGAGGAAAATATAAGGGTTAATATCGATTTTGATCCAAACGATGGTATGACTATTGTTAAATTTCAAGACACAAATACCGATGAAAATACCATCTTTATAAATTCAAATAATAAAACGATAAGCGGTATTGATGCTACAAAATTCTGGCTGCCAGACTATTCCAACACACAGAAAGCAAATAAGAGGGTTCTCAGATTTCTTGAGGGCAAGGGCTATTCTTCTGTAAACATAACCTACAGGAAAAAGTAAAATTATCGTCTTTCATCACGTGAGAGCATTTCTGACCTTTTCCGGTATAGCTGTAGGTTTTCTGTTTATATCCAGGCATGCGAGGCGGGTGAAGCCTTCTGCAATCAGTTTTTCTTCATTATTACGTCTGATCTCATAACAAAATTCAATTCTTGCATGTTTCATCTTTGATAAACACGTTTTTATGACAAGGAGGTCATCAAACATTGCCGGCGCTCTGTATTTACAATGCGCTTCCGCTACAGCCAGAAAAATATTCTCCTTCTCAATTTCTGCGTATGATATTCCGTGGTTTCGCAGGAATTCTATCCTGCCCATTTCAAAATAAACAAAGTAGTTAGAGTAATACACTATACCCATCTGGTCTGTTTCCTGGTACCTTACTCTAACGTTAATATCATTACATTTCATAATACAGAAACCGGTATCTGGATATGACAAAAAATAATCCCCCTTGGCTAAAAGGGGGGTTAAAGTCCTCGGCGCTTTTTGTCCCCGCCTAACAAACTGGCGGGCAGGCGGGGAAGGGTGGATTATCAGTTTCTAGCATGCGATTTCAATTCACAAGCATTTGGGTTTATGGCCTAGCTGCCTTGAGGAATGAATCACTGTAAATCTGCTTATTAAGAAGCATTTCTGCGCAGATTGCAGCGTCCATGAGTTCTGTATCAAGTACATCCATGAGTGCAGTGTCCATACCTGCAGCAATGGCCATCGTTAAGAACGTTCTGCATATTAAAGACTTTTCCTTCGTTCCCTGCGCCAAATTACTTAAACCAACAGTAATGTGTGGTGAGGGGTCAGAGATAAGCTTTATCTGATTAAACACTTCCAGCATATAAGCCGGTTGTTTCTGGTCAACGGTTATCGTGAACAAAATAGGATCAATATAGATTTTGTCCATATCCACATCATGTTCCATCGCTTTTCCGGCAATCTCAGCGGCTATCTCAATACGAGTGTCTACATTCTGGGGAATACCATCCTTATTCATAGTAAGACAAATCAACGCCGCGTTATGCTGCTTTGCAAGCAGCATGTATGTGTCAAGCACCTCAGGATCACCTTGAGCAGAATTGATCATAACATCGTTCTTTATTACCTCAAGACCTGCCTTTATTACAGATAATTTCTGGCTGTCTATTGCAATAGGTGTCTTTACCGCTTCCTGCGTTGACTCTACCAGCCATTTCATTGCATCTTCCTGGTCCGCAGCTGCAGTTCCGACGTTTATATCCAGATATGTAGCACCTGCTTCAGTCTGTTTCTTTGCCAGTTCATGGATCACAGAGGGATCCCTCTCTTTAATAGCCTTCTTTACATCCAGAAACTGTCCATTAATTCGTTCAGCTAAGGTTATCATCATCTTCTCCTTCTATGTAAGATTTTCTATATGTTTTTTTACAATTGAAACTGCTTCAGGGTGATACATCCTGATTATGTCAACACCAGATTGAATCAAGGTTGCAGCTGTAATTGCTTCCCACATTATTCCCCGGTCAGCAAAAGAACCCCATTGAGGAGCTTCGTCGTCACTGGCCTTTGCTTCCTTTGCTCGCCATGCTTCGTGGCCAACATCACAAATAACCGGTGTTGCCATCTGGTGGTCTCCTGACAGTGCAGCCATTCTTCCTCTCTCATGGATTGAATAGCAATATTCAATACCGTATCCAAGTGCACCGGTAGTCTGGAACATTACGATTCTGTCAGTAGGGAATCCTAAGTCTGTTACCAGGATATTTATCTGCTTTCCAATGTTTATATCAACAGGCGCTTGTGTTATCAGGTTGTGTCCATCTGCAAGGCATACGGCAGTAATTGTTTTGTAATTTTCCTGCGTAGCGCCTCCAATGAGACATTTTTCTCCCTTTGTGGCCTCACTTACCTTTGGCAAGATTTCGTTGTCCCTTTCATCATTTTCACATCCCCATATTATAAGAGGTATTTCAACAGCCTCCAGGATAGATTTAACTGTGCTTACTGTTTCATCGGTACCCTTATTTGCTCTATCCGGATGTATTCCGTCAAGTTTCAGGCAGATTAAGTCAGCGCCAAATTCTGCACATTTCTTAGCCCAGTTTGCAGGGTTGTCAACAACATCCGCATAATGCTTCAAAAGTGGTTCAGGCCAATCTTCAGGTGGTATGTCATATACATCCATTGCAATTGACGGTTTATGTCCGGGACTTCCATCAAAATCCATAAATGGAAGACTGTTTGCCCCGCCGATAGTCACAGTTTTCCCTCTGGTACCACCTTCTTCTTTAGTTGCTCCAATAGTGACTTCTTGTACTACTCCTGTCCATTTCTCTACTACATTTGCTATTTCCATTGTTTTTCTCTCCAGACAAAAATGTAATCATTTATCAGTTGAAACCAATACAAATTGATTCATTAGATTCCTAATTTCGTTATAAACTGTATTTTCTTTACTTATGCCTAATAGTGATTCGCCAGAAGTAATGTGTTCAAAGATCTCGTCATCAAATGGTAGTTTAGCAGATACCTCAAACCCTGACTTGGAAATTTCTGCTTCGACCTTTTCATTAACTCCTTTTTTTGGAACTTTACACATTACGTATATTGATTCTTTTATCTTAATGGGCAGATTCTCGATTAATTCCGTTATCCTTTTCGCTGTATGTACACCTATGATAGTAGATTCAAATACAATTATGAGAAGGTCAACATCATTTGTAGTCCTGCGTGACAGGTGTTCCATACCGGCCTCGGTATCAATAACTATATAAGGGTAACTCTGTTCGGCTTTGTCGAGATATTTACGAAGTATGTTGTTGGCATAGCAATAACATTTTGGCCCCTCAGGCCTGCCCATCGTAAGCAGATCAAATTTGCTTTCCTCAATTATACATTCTTCAATACAGTACTCTATGTAGCTGGCCTTTGACATAGATGCTGGAATATCCACTCTTTTTTCGACTACGTCGTCACGTATATCGGCAATTGTTCCCTTTACGTCCACTCCTAATGACATTCCCAGGGATGAGTTGGGGTCGGCGTCTACTGCCAGTACAGCTTTTCCAAGCTCCTGTGTTATATAACGTATTATCAGTGTCGCAGTGGTTGATTTACCTGTGCCACCCTTTCCCGCCATTGCTATTGTATATGACATTTTAATTTGTTCCTGTTAATTGTGTGTTTTGTGAAGCCAATTCTTTTTGTACTGAGGGAAATGCATCAAGGTTAGTATGTGGAAGAAAATTTGCAGACATAAACTCTTCCATATACTTCTGGTTTCCCATAAGATCAAAATATGTCATTTGAGATGCAATGCTCTGTACAGTTTCAAATGCCTCTTCTGACAATAAAGCCATTTTCGCACCGGTTAAGGATGTATTCCCAACAAATTTTATACGTGATGCAGGCATATCAGGTAACATGCCTATGGTTATGGCATTTCTGACATTAAGGTAATTTCCAAACCCACCGGCAAGATAGACACAATGCACATCGTCTATGCTTAATCCCATAGACTCTATCAGAAGTGAGACTGCAGCATAGATTGCACCTTTTGAACGAATCAGGTTTGCTATATCAGCCTGTGTTATCACTATTTCACTATCGATGCCGGTCTCTTCCTTATTGATTAGAACAAATTCGTATTCATCGTCTCTTTGTCTTAATTTGTCTGTTTTAATTCCTTTTTGGAAATTTCCGGATCTGTCAATAATTCCGCTTCGTAACATTTCTGCAATACAATCAAGCAAGCCGGAACCACATATTCCTCTCGGAGGAACATTTCCGATGGCAGAATAACTTACTTCAAATTCTTTTGTGATATGCATTATTTCTATGGCTCCTTTTGCAGCCCTCATCCCATGTTTGATGCCACTCCCTTCAAAGGCAGGCCCTGCAGATGCAGAGCAGCAAACCATCCACTCTTTATTACCCAGTACCACTTCACCATTAGTTCCTATATCTATTAATAGAGTTGGCATCTCCTCCCTGTCCAGTCTTATCGCAGTAGCTCCTGATGTTATATCTGCTCCAACATAAGCAGCTACACTAGGAAGGGTGTAAAGGAGTCCACGGCAATTAATATCAATACCTAGTTGAATGGCCCGAATAGGGGGGATAAAGTTAGCAGTGGGAATATATGGTTCTTTCCTGATGCGTTCCGGATCCAGGCCTAACAGGAAGTGATGCATTGCAGTATTACCTGCACATACAATAGCTGTTATATTTTCAAGATCTATGCTGTTTCTCTCAACTAAAGTTGAAATAAGTTTATTTATATCTGTTACAATAGACCTTTGCATCTCGTCAAGCGCATCATTCTGTATTGCATATATTATTCTCTGAATATAGTCCTCTCCAAATTTCATCTGAGTATTATAGACAGCTTCTGAGTCAACAACCTTTGAGGTTTCCATCTCAAGTAGACTTGCAACAACAGTCGTTGTTCCTACATCAATTGCAACACCATAGTTTAGGTTACTGGTATCACCAGGCTGTACGTCAATAATTTCCAGAATCTTCCCGCGATGTCCCAGTGTAACGGTTACTGTCCAGTCATTTTGCCTCAGGACCTCCGGGAGTTTTTTCAATATACGATAACCGGTCTGCATAACATTCAGTTCTATACCTTGCTTCATCATAATAGCCTGATAGAGCCGTTCGTGGTCAGCAACATTGTCGTCCATTGTAGGGGGTTCCATTTTGAGACAGATCTTCTTAACCAGAGCATCATGTTTGAATTTGGCCTGATCAAGTATTGCCTTCCACGTCATAGAATGCTGCTCATTCTGATCTAAAAGGATTTTTTTCCCTTCAAGTCTGGTTTCTTGGGGGACAAGGATCTGTAGATCACTTGTAACACTTGCCTCACAAGCAAGGGTATAATCCTTTTCTACTTCTTCATTGCTGAGTTGCTTTGTAGGCAGGGCGTCTACGGTACCACTGGAAAGTATAACCTTACATTTCCCGCATATGCCATCTCCTCCGCATATGCTGTTAATGTAGATATTTGCCTTGTGTGCGGCATCAAGAACTGTGCTGCCATCATTGACATCAACAAACGTATCATTTGGCAGGAAATGTATCTTAAATGTATTACTGTTTTCTGACATGGTTCTTTTCAAGTGGATAAAAAGGCATGATAGTAAAAAGTCTTAGCCCGGATAAAACTGGCAATCTCAGTTAGTGTTTAATTCCTGGCACTCTTAAGGTAAGTTGGTATTCCTGAGGCTTCTTTAGGGCCAACCAGTGCTTCCCATTTTGTTTTTTCCTGTATCTTGGCAGAAAGGACTGCTACAAGTCCTGGAATTATTAGTTTTTTGTGTTTAACCTTTTCTTCTATCTTTGAATCTGTCATAGCCTTTGAGATGACGTCCTCATTAAGTTTATCGCCTGAATATGCAGTAAGAACAGAAGTTCCATCAGTGCCGACTGCAAGTATATATGCCGGTATACGGCTGGCTTCCACTTCTCCCTCGACTGTGTAATATGTCAATGAGAAGTTTGTGGTAAAGAGAACAGGTGAATTTTCATCGACCTGTCCAACTTCATATAGTTTTGGTTCAACCTGTACCGGTTTCTGAGGGTCGGTAAAAATGTTCTGGCGTACTGTCAACAATGGCATAATCTGCCACGGTTCACATGTATTAACTACTACTATTCCCGCATACTTTGCCATGAAAATGCTTGCACTAGCTATTTCTTGCGCGGGTTCGTAACTTGGCATATACGTTAAGGCTGGATAACCTAATTGACGAAATGCTTTCCTTAAAGCAGCTCTTCTTATTTTGGTGAGGCCCTGTAAAATCTCTTTTGTGCTTTCAGAAACCTGGTTCAAGACAATATCTGTAACTCCGGCTCCCTTAATCTTCTCTGTCAGATCTGCCAGTTCTTCAAGAGTAGGGGCGCTTATTGTCATCGGGCAGTTCTTTTCTTTTGCAATGGCAGCCATAGCTTCCCAGTTTTCTGCGTTCGCTCCACAAATTAATGGTTTTTTGTCTGCGCAGGTCTCTACGGCAGCTTTCATATTATCTGCTGATTTACTCTCCAGTATAATAGATAAATGTGTGTTATCGCTGACATTCTTTGCTCTATCCGCAAATTTGGACGCATCTCCACTATTATTTAGCAGTGCAATAAGATCTATCTCAATTTCTGTTCCCACACGTGTGAACTTGAGGGCGTTTATTTTCTTCAGCCTTTCATTGAAGGCCTCATCGTCAAGGTCATCGCTTAAGGTTACTGCGACACCGGTTGGGTTATAGAATTTCTCTTCATGCCTGAATAGTACATTTTCTTCACCTACACTTACACTTACTTGTTTTTCACCACTGCCTATTGTAACTAGTTTAATCGGTGGTGCCGACGCTGCGCCTAGTACGCTTTTTGCCTCTTCGCTTACGTCAGGGCAGTCTTTTAACTCAGCCTTCTTTTGTGCCAATTGCATTGCGAATGCCAGGCATGTTGCTCTTCCACATTTTTTACAGTTTGTTTTCGGAAGAAGTTTAAATATTTCAAGACCTGTCAGTGCCATATGTCCAATCCTCTATTGTTTTTTAAAGTTAACTATGATAAGTCGCTTTGGGTTTTAATTATTTTGCTGATTAACCCGTATTCAACTGCCTCTTCGGCAGACATCCAGTAATTTCTTTTTGTATCATTTTCTACTTTTTCAAACTCTCGATTTGTTTCATCGGATATCATTCTGTTGATTTTCTCACGGCATTTCAGTATTTCACTGGCCTCTATTTGTATATCTGAGGCGGTACCATGAACTCCAGTTGATGGTTGATGAATAAGTATTCTGGAATTTGGCAGGCTGACTCTGCTTTCTTTGTCAGCACCTAGAAGAATAATTACTGCAGCGCTTGCAGCAACACCCGCACAAATATTTTTAATCTTGGGTTTTATAAACTTCATCATGTCGTATATTGCAAATCCTGCATCTGCATCTCCTCCCGGGGAGTTGATGAAGACTTTAATTTCTTTTTCCGGGTCTTCCTGTTCGAGTATGAGAAGTTGCCCTATTGTAGTTTGAGCCAATTTTTTAGTGATTACATCCGTAATCATTATTATGCGGCTCTTCATAAGCTTTTCGCCTATGGGGTCAGGTCGTTTATTATCTTTTTCATCATCGTCTTTGAAATTAATTTCATTCATTTTCTTTTCTTCCTTCAATTTAAAACATAGGTTCCATTGCTAGTGCCGGATGATTTACTTTTTGCATGTGCTCTAAGACTTCCTCTTCTGTCTGGGCAATTGTTTCGTCTGCAATCTTATTAAGAAAATCTTCCAGACCTGCTTCTTCTGCTGCCTCGCTGATTGCATCTCCTATCTCGTCTTTAAGCTGTTTTGGCATCCAAACCTGCCTTGCAAGGCCGCCGTCTCCAGATATAAATTTACTGCTGCCCATGTAAAACTTACTGTGTCCCACGAATCCCGGTGTTTGTATGCCGCCTCCCACGGTTCCGGCAAGTGTTGAGAACTTCATTCCACATGGAGTCATTCCTGTGAAGTCTCTATCCACCGTCATTATTCCGTTTGTCATCGGCAACATTGCAGAAATACATTCGAAACAGCCGCAGCTTGTCATTGGATTAGTAACCATACTGTACATACTTACCTGTTCAAACTCTTTGTTGGAAGCCTGGTACAGAAAGTCATTTGCCCCTTCCCAGAGCCCCAGCTTTTCATCAATTATTTTGCCTTTTTCAATCGGCTGGTTAGGTCCTGTTGGTGTTATTTCGTAACCTGCCTTTCCGTCGAGCCAGCTAACAGCGCCACATAATCCCGAACGCTCAGGCGATATTATACATACGTGACTGGGTGCAAAACTCTGGCATA
>Ga0187827_10005739_pt1 | contig 14550 bp, 14 predicted proteins | sample ETNtaG_39_FD_167969 | JGI IMG/M metagenome (GOLD analysis project Ga0187827, IMG submission 167969) | Marine microbial and viral communities from oxygen minimum zone, Eastern Pacific Ocean - ETNP2014_SV_150_PacBio MetaG (Illumina Assembly) | ecosystem: Environmental > Aquatic > Marine > Hypoxic...
AACGTCCTGGAACGGGGATTTCGCCCATGGAATGGGACAATGTTGTTGGAAAAACTGCTACTCATGATTATGAAATGGATGAGGTAATTAAAATATGAGCAATGTAAATAAAAACAAATGGGATGAAAGCTATGATCGCAATGAAAATCATACTCTTTATCCTAAAGAAGAAGTTGTAAAATTTCTCAATAGATTTGTTAGGAAAAAACTCGGTGATAATAAATTTATAGATATATTAATGACTGACAGAGAAAAGTTACGTGGCTTGGATTGCGGGTGTGGAATTGGTAGAATGACAATGTTATTAAATGAATTCAATATTGATTCATATGGTGTTGATATTTCAAAAGTGGCTATCCAAAAAGCAAAGGAATTATTTCCAGTATTGAGCAACAAGTTTGCTAAAATTGACGGTAAAGTAATTCCTTTTAAAGATTCATATTTTGACATATCAATATGTGAAAGTGTCATTGATAGTATGAATTATAATGTGGCAAAAAAAATAATTAGAGAATTGGAAAGAGTAACAGACAAACTGACATTTATCAGTTTTATATCAGGCGATGATTCGGAACATTATCGCGAATACTCTGGTGATGAGATTGTGCAAACAAAACATGAAAAAGACACGGTTCAATGTTGGTACAATTGGACGAAAATTAATGACTTATTATCAAATACAAATTATAAAATAAAATGGGCCAGGTTGGTTACTGAAGAATCTCTGATTGATAGCTACAAGTATGGCCGATATAATGTGGTCTTGGAAAAATGAATATTTTTACTGAAGCATCCGGTAGTTTAGTATCTGCGGCCTTAATCAATTCACTTAAACGTGCTGGCTTATGTGTTATGGCTTCAGATGTAACAGACATGAATGCAGGTGCTTTACTTGCAGATAAGTATGTCAAGGTGCCTGATAAGCATAATAAAAATCTATGGCAAATAATAAAAGAATTGCTTGTTACTAATGAGGTTGATTGGATTGTTCCCAGTTTTGATGAAATGCTTTTTGGTTGGTCAGAAAGAGAGGAAAAATTTAAGGCAGATGGTATTAAACTTTTAATTTCACCCCACAATACCATTGATACATTTTTGGATAAATGGAAAACATATAATGCCTTCGTTCAATCTGAACTACCTGTACCCAAAACCAGTCTTCAAAAAGAATATCCAATGGTAAAACCAAGGCAGGGCAGAGGATCTCAAGGTATTACTATAACAGATGAAATGGATGTGGATATGGAAGGTAAAATATCACAGGAAGTTGTAAGAGGTACAGAACTTACTGTTGATTGTTTTTTCGATAGAGACGGTACGCCAATTTATATCGTTCCGCGAATTAGGCTAAAAGTTATTAATGGTAAATCGGTAGATGCTCAAACTATTCAACATGAACAGGTTGAAAAACATATCAAAAATCTGGCAAAAAAATACCATTTTATAGGTCCGGTTAATATACAATGTTTTATAAACAATGAAGGTGTATGGTTTATTGAAGTAAACCCAAGGGTTGGTGGTGGCATGGCCCTTGGCTGGGCCGCAACAGAAAATTGGTTTGATCTTTGGTTTAATAAAATTATACAAGGCAAACCATTCAAACCAAAACCAATTAAATACGGTCTACAAATGTACCGTTACTATTCGGAAGCATTTAACCAGGTAAATGAAGTACAAAGCTATAATATTTGATCTTGATTTTACGCTCTACAATGAATGTGACTTTTTGAAAGAAGTTGTTATTTCATCAAGTGTATTTGATAATCCAGAAAATGGAATAAATAAAATAACATATCGTTTTAGAATTGATTCATATAATATCATTGATGATTTATTAAATATAGAGGATCTATTGACCAAAGAAAATAACGACTACCTTTTTCATATAATGAAAGAAATAAACGTAGAGTTATCATGCTATGATGGTATTATAGAGATGTTGGAGGAATTGAAAGAAAATTCATCCATTAACACTGGGGTAGTCACCAATGGTGTTCCGGAAATACAGAAAAATAAAATGCAATGCCTAGGTATTGAAGAATATTTTAACCAAACTATTTATGCAAAAGAATTGGGCAGTGAAAAACCTAATTATTTACCATTTGAAGAGGCATTGGATCGACTTGAAGTCGAACCCGAATCAGCTTTGTACGTTGGCGATCATCCTTTGAATGATATCAAACCAGCAAACGAATTGGGGATGGATACATTATGGATTGATCATTTAAATAATGATGATATTGTTTCAACATATAGAATCACAGATGCCAATAATTTGGCTGATACAATAGCAATTCTATGAAAATTCTTGCATCCACAGGTATTCGTTCTGAATACGATATATTATATCCTGTGATTTCTGATTTATTAAAAAATAGGCATAACGTTGAACTGGTTGTGTCAGGAGCGCATTTATCTTATCATCATAACAATACATATCAGCGTATAATGGATGACGGTTTTAAAATTGCTGATAAGATTGACACTTTACTACCAACTGACAGACTTGTTCAACGTAGTAAAGGTACTGGCCTATTAATTCAGGGATTGACTCAAACTGTTGAAAGAACGAATCCGGATTTTCTTCTGATGGTGGGTGACCGGGAAGAAAGTATTGCCACAGCTATCGTGGGTAATTATATGGAAAAATTGGTGGTTCATATTGGTGGAGGAGATCCAGTTTATGGTAATGCAGATGACCCCATGAGGTTTGCGGTTTCCAAACTGGCTCATATTCACTGCTGCACTGCAAAACCTTATGCTGATAATCTAAAAAATATAGGCGAGGAAGATTTCAGGATATTTCTTACCGGAAATCCAGCTTATGCCAACATTGATTTTGTACCGGAGATAGAAAAAGGTGAATTGAAGAATCAATTTGGTATTACCAGCGAAAATTATATCGTGCTTATCAAACACCCTTTAAGCTCTGAAGTAGATGATGCCGGAGTACAGATGGAAACAACACTGCAGTCTCTTGAACATTTCTGCCAAAAAAACAGGTTTCAGGTTGTAAACATACCGCCAAATTCGGACCCTGGGTCTTATGAGATGAAAATGGTCATTGATAAACATTCTGAAGCTGACTGGCTTATTAAAGCAGAAACATTGCCCAGGCTTCAGTTTGTGAATCTGATGCGAAATGCTTCAGCTTTAGTTGGAAATTCAAGCATGGGTATTTTAGAGGCGCCCCACTACAAGTTGCCTGTAGTAAATATTGGGAACCGACAACAAGGGCGATTGAACGTCGGTAATGTTAAATTTGTACCCTATGAGATTGATGCAATTGTTAGCGCGCTGGAAAAAGCTGCCATGGATGAAGAATACCGGCGAAAGATCAGGAATCTTGAAAACCCATATGGTGACAGTTCTGCACCGCAGAAAGTAAGAGCGGCTATTGAATCTGTTGATTTGAATGATAGGAAATGGTATGTCAAACAAAAACTGTGTTAAATGTCTAAAGTATTAGTTATTGCTCCCCATCCCGATGATGAAACCCTGGGTTGCGGTGGGACCCTTTCCCGTCACAAGCAGGAGGGAGATGAGTTGTATTGGGTCATTGTTACTTGCATCAGTGAAGATATGGGCTGGCCAGAGGCAGCAGTAAAAAAACGTGATGCCGAAATTGATAGTGTCGCAAAAAAATATGGATTTTCTGATGTGTTTAACTTCCGTTTGCCTACAACAAAATTGGATACCTTGCCCTTATCCGATCTGATTGAAAAAATAACGGAAGTATACAAAAAGACTGCACCGGATATCATCTACATGCCATATGCTTACGATGTACACACCGATCATCAGGTTATCGCCAAGGCACTACAGTCTACCTTCAAATGGTTTCGCTATCCACACATTCAAAAAGTGTTTATGTATGAAACACCGTCCGAAACCGAATTCAATTTCACGAGGAAAAAAACCTTTAATCCCAACGTGTTTATCAATATATCAGATTATTTGGATGATAAAATTGAAACCATGAAAATTTATGCAGGTGAAATGGGTGATTTCCCCTTTCCACGGAGTGAAAAAACTCTGCGATCATTGGTGGCATTACGGGGCAGCCAGAGCGGCTTTGAGGCGGCCGAGGCCTTTGAATTGGTGTACGAAAGAAAATCGTGAAAGACATTACTATACAAACCGATATCACCATCCGCCAATCCATGAAATTATTGGATAAAACGGCGGAAAAGTGTCTGCTGGTCGTGGATAAAAACAGGAAACTGCTTGGGACTGTCACTGATGGTGACCTACGTCGCAGCATCCTGGCCGGAGCCCAATTCTCCGAAGACATTTCCGAGTGCTACCACAAACGGCCTGTCACCCTTGTCGAAGGCCATTTTAACACCGAGGAAGCCAAACAATTGTTGCGGGGAAAAAAGCTGGACCTAATCCCGGTGATTGATGATGAAGGAACGTTAATCGAATATCTCACCTGGGGATCGCTGGACGATGTGCAGAAACCTGCACGGTCATTGCAGGATGTCCCCGTGGTCATCATGGCAGGCGGCAAAGGAGCCCGATTGGAGCCATTTACTAAGGTTTTACCCAAGCCCCTTGTTCCGATCCAAGAAAAACCCATTATTGAACATATTATAGAACGATTTACAGATATTACTTGTTCAGAATTTTATTTAACTGTGAACTACAAAGGGAGAATCTTAAAAGCCTATTTTGAAGAATTGCAACCAGATTATAATGTGACCTTTGTAGATGAAAATGAACCTTTAGGCACGGCTGGAAGCCTGCAATTATTAATGGGGAAATTTGATAAACCATTTTTCGTAACAAATTGTGATATTATTGTTAAAGCGGATTGTGTGAGTTTATACGAATTCCACCAAAAAGGCGGTTATGATATAACTCTCGTTGCATCTACCAAAGAATATATAATTCCTTATGGCACTTGTGAGTTGAACGGCGATGGACATTTATCTCATATTAATGAAAAACCGCATTACGATTTTCTGATAAATACTGGTTTGTATGTGTTAAACCCGAATATGCTGAAATTAATTCCAGAAAATAAGTTTTACCACATCACTCATTTGATTGAAGATGCCAAAAATCAGGGTAAAAAAGTTGGCGTTTTTCCCATAGATGACGAGGCTTGGATTGACGTAGGTCAGTGGGCGGAGTATCAAAAGGCAGTAAAACAACTGTGATAATGGGTAAAACTCTGTCGGCTGGTATACCCATCCGAGGCTGTAGTAACGGTGCAAGGCAAATGCCAAAGCAGAATTGAAAGTAACTAAAAGTATCGGCCCACGCCCAAGAGGCGTTCACGTTGATGTGGAGCATGAGAATCAAGTTGCAGAAAGCGGCATCCAGTCCCGGCCCGTGTGGGCTTTGAATAACTTGAACAAACCATATAGTAATTGTCAAAATTATGAACTAGAAAACGCTTTATTTTTAATTGATAACACTTTATTGCTACCTTCAGGTGTTGGATTAAATGATTTACAAATCAAAGTAATAACAACACTTCTATATAATTATTAACTTAATGTTAGAATAAAACAGGACAGGAAATATGAAAGTAATAATACTCGCTGGCGGTTGGGGCACAAGGCTTGAAGGAGAAGATGGAAGAATTCCAAAGCCAATGGTTCAAATTGGGAATAGGCCAATTCTATGGCATATAATGAAGATATATTCACACTATGGATTTAATGAATTCATCATCTGTTTGGGAGTTATGTCCGATGTCATAAAAAACTATTTTTATAACTATGAAGCAATCAACTCTGATTTTACAATAGATTTGTCCAGCGGTAATATTGACTACAAAGTTAAACATAATGAAACAGATTGGAAGGTCACTTTAGTTGACACTGGATTGAATACCCTTAAGGGTGGTAGGATAAAAAGGGTTCAAAAATATCTTGGATCTGATATCAATATGCTGACCTACGGAGATGGGGTGGCTGATATCAATGTAAAGGAATTGCTAGAGTTTCATAAATCTCACGGTAAGATGGTTACCATTTCAGGGGTTCATCCGCCGGCGCGCTTTGGTGAGCTAGTGGAAAAAGATGGAAAGGTGAACGTTTTTCAAGAGAAGCCACAAACATCTCAGGGCATGATCAACGGTGGATTTATGGTATTCAACAAGGGAATGTTCGATTATTTGAAGGAAGATGAAAACTGCGATTTTGAGATTGGGCCCCTTGAAGAAATTGCCAAAGCAGGTGAGGTGATGGTCTATCGGCATGAAGGGAATTGGGAATGTATGGATCATGGAAGAGATGTAGTTTACCTAAATAAACTTTGGAATGAGGGAAACGCATTCTGGAAAGTGTGGTAAATGCTCAATCAAGTAATTTGGAAAGATAAGAAAGTATTAGTCACTGGCCATACCGGTTTCAAGGGGTCTTGGCTGTCTATCTGGCTAAAAATGATGGGTGCAAAAGTGATCGGTTACGCACTTGAACCTTATACAGATCGGGATAATTTTGTTCTTACAAAATTGGAGGAAAAAATAACGCATATTATCGGTGATGTACGAGATTATCAGAAACTCTATGATGTTTTCATTAAGTATGAACCAGAATTTGTATTCCATTTAGCAGCACAGCCAATAGTTAGGGAATCATATTTAAATCCGAAAGAGACTTTTGATGTAAATATTGGAGGTATTGTAAACTTGTTGGAATGCTGCCGGTTAACAGAATCGATAAAGGTCATTGTAAACGTTACAACCGATAAGTGCTATGAAAATAAGGAATTGATCCGGGGCTATCAGGAGAATGACAGATTGGGAGGTTATGATCCCTACAGTTCCAGTAAAGCAGGATCAGAGATTGTAACTGCAGCATACAGACAATCCTTTTTTAATCCCAAAAAGGTCAATGAACATGGTAAAAATATTGCATCAGCCAGGGCAGGTAATGTCATAGGCGGCGGTGACTGGCAGATAGATAGACTTATACCCGATTGTATGGCTTCATTAGAAAAAATTGAACCTGTTATTATAAGGAATCCTTCAGCTGTTCGACCCTGGCAGCACGTATTAGAGCCACTTTCCGGTTACTTGCTTCTGGCTGAGACAATGTTTGAAAATCCCGGTCAATATTGCGAAGCATGGAATTTCGGTCCTGAAAAAGGAAGTATGAAACCTGTTGGTGAAATTGCTGATTTAGTGGTCCAAAACTGGGGTGAAGGTTCCTGGCAGGATTGTTCAGAAAAAAATGCGCCCCATGAAACAAATATTCTTAAACTGGACATAAGCAAGGCAAGAACTAGACTGGGATGGAACCCGGTACTCTCTATTGAACAAGCAGTCACTGCGACGGTAGATTGGTATAAAAGTTATAAGGAAAAAGATATATATAAATTCAACAACCAACAAATTGAATCCTATATTAATTAAAGTTTTTGATATTAGTTAAGATTATAAAATGAAACAGGAGGAGACAAAAATAAGAGAAGAAATTTTTGAAAAGGTGCGGGACTTATACAGTCTGAAATTCAAAAATAAACAGTTTATTCCACGTAAGACACCTGTGAGATATGCTGGCCGCGTGTTTGATGAACGAGAATTAATCAATTTAGTAGATGCTTCTTTAGATTTCTGGCTCACAGCGGGTCGGTATGCTGAAGAATTCGAATCACGGTTTGCAGAATATTTTGATGTTTCCGATGCAATCTTGGTTAATTCAGGTTCATCAGCTAACCTTATTGCCTTGAGTACGCTTACATCAAAAAAACTGGGAAATAAACGGCTAAGACCGGGGGATGAGGTCATTACCGTTGCTGCAGGATTCCCAGTGACGATCGCACCCGTTATTCAAAATGGATTAATCCCGGTTTTTGTGGATGTAAATATTGGCACCTATAACGCTATACCGGAGCAAATAGATAAAGCTATCAGCTCCAAAACAAGGGCAATATTTATGGCACATACCCTTGGTAATCCCTTTGAGCTAGACAGTGTTATGGAGATCGTAGAAAAACACGACCTGTGGTTGGTAGAAGATAATTGTGATGCAGTGGGGAGTACATATCACGGCAAGTTAACCGGCACTTTTGGACATCTGGCAACCGTTTCGTTTTACCCGGCTCACCATATGACATTGGGTGAAGGTGGCTGCGTGCTTACAAATGATGATGAACTTGCACACATTGCCCGTTCTTTTCGGGATTGGGGCCGTGACTGCTATTGTGGGCCAGGTGAGAACAATACGTGTGGGAAAAGATTTACACAGCAATTTGGAACCCTTCCAAATGGATATGACCATAAATACGTTTATTCAGAAGTTGGATATAACCTGAAAGTTACCGACATGCAGGCGGCCATTGGTGTAGCCCAACTGGATAAACTTGAAGGATTCACTCAAAAGCGGAAAGAAAACTTTAAAAAACTTTATGAGGGTTTAAAACCATTTGAAGATAAAATAATATTACCACAGGCAACTCCGAATAGTAACCCGTCCTGGTTTTCTTTTCTCATAACAGTTAGGAAGAATGCAAGGTTCAGTCGGAATGAACTGACAAGTTTCTTAGAACAGAACGGTATTGAAACCCGAAATCTTTTTGCCGGGAATTTAATGCGCCAACCCGCATTCCAGGATAAACCATTAAGGAAAATCAATGATTTGGAAAACACTGACTATATCATGAATAACACCTTTTTTGTAGGTGTTTATCCGGGTATTGATGATGCGCAGAATCAATATATGTTAGATACATTTACAAAGTTTTTCCAGAATAATTAATGCCCACACCTGTAAAACTACCTGCAGAAGTTAAGAATATTATCTATCATGCAGTCGGCGTCAAATCGTTCATTATGGAACCATTGAGATCCTGTCCGAATTTCAGACCGGGACAGTTTCTGCATCTGGCGATCGACGAATATGATCCCAGTTTTCACTGGCCGGAATCACGGGTATTTTCGATTGCTAACTCTCCAACCCGCAGGGATAAACTTCGGATAACCTTTTCAGTGAAGGGTGATTTCACTGAAAGAATGTATAATGAAGTAAAAAGGGGTGATATTTTATGGCTGAAACTGCCCTATGGAAGTTTTTCGTTCCCCGATAGTGGAACGAAAATTGTTTTAATTGCCGGCGGTACCGGAATTACACCATTTGTTTCATTTCTTGAATATGCGATCGATAAAAAAATAAATATAAAGATCAATTTATATTACGGTGTCAGAAACCCAAAATTTTTGATTTTCAGTGAATTGTTAAAAGAATGTCATGAAAATCTCAATAATTTTTATTGTAATATTTATGTTGAAATGGAAAATCATAAATATACATTGAATGATGTAAAAGATGGCACCTTATCAATCAAAACGATTATAAAAGAAAATAGTAATAACACAGATACTATTTATTACCTTTCAGGGCCCCAGCAAATGATTGATATATTTAGAAAAGATATGATAAAAAATGAAATTAAAGTAAACAATATTATAGTTGATGAATGGGAATGAAAGTTTTTATTAAGTCCGCCCAATTTGTTTGGCTTAATTATATCTTCAAAACTTTACACAATACAATGAAAGCCACAATTTTTTTTAATTCTGTGAAATCAATTTTACGGTGAGACTACCTAATAAAATAAAAGGGGAATATTGTTATGTCTGAGGACAAAAAAACAAACCAGTTTGCTAAACATGCGATAGCGGTGATGAAAACCGAAAAGAAAAAAATTTCTATTTTGAAGTTAAATACGATGAAAAAGAAGAAAGAACCTGTTGCTTGGGTAACAGCTTATGATTTACCGTTTGCTTACGCTGCAGAACAAGCAGGCATTGATCTAATACTTGTTGGGGATTCAGGTGGAATGGTTCAATTAGGTTACAAAACTACCAATCCGGTGACAATGGATGAAATGATAACTTTGGCAAGTTCTGCTCGTAGGGGTGCTCCAAATACATTCTTAATTGGAGATATGCCTCAAGGATCTTATGAGCCTTCTTCAAGAGATGCTGTGATTAATGCTTTACGGTTTGTTAAAGAAGCAGATTGTGATGCCATAAAGTGTGAAGGCGGAGAACGGATTATAGATAAGGTAAAAGCTATGGTTGATGCTGGAATACTTGTTATGGGACATCTTGGTCTTACCCCTCAAAGCACATCTTCTTTCGGGGGATATAGAGTACAGGGTAAAACTGTAGAAAGTTTTGAAAAAACTCTGAAGGATGCGTTTGAATTGCAGAAAGCGGGTATTTTTGCACTCTTATTGGAGGCTATGCCTGCTGAGCCTGCGGGTCAAATTGCCAAACAATTAGATATCCCGGTTTACGGTATTGGAACTGGAGATATGGTTAATGGCCAGCTCGTAATTATGCATGATTTAATGGGGTTTTATCAACCATTTAGGCCTTGGTTTGCAAAGTGTTATATACCGGAAGTGGCCAAAGGATTTGCGGATTATATTGTGAGTTTAGATGACCACAGGCAGGTTGGTCGCGAACATCGCAGAGATGGATTGCTCGTACTGGCTGAAATGGCGGTATTAAAATATATAGAGGACGTAAAAAATAAAGTGTTTCCAGGTGAAGAGTATTCGTATGCAATCGGGGATAAACAATTAGCGCTACTGAAAAAATCTGAATATTGGAAAGAATGACGTTTTATCATGAATCGAGTTTCTGATTACATTATAAAATTTCTTGAAGACCGTGGTATAGAAGATGTTTTTATGATATCAGGCGGTGGTGCAATGTTTCTGAACGATGCTGTCGCCCTAAACGATAATGTAAATGCCCTTTTTTGTCATCATGAGCAGGCTTGTGCCATGGCTGCCGTTGGATCCGCTAAGTATTTAAATGATATATCAGCTGCTGTCGTAACAACCGGGTGTGGCACCACAAATGCACTTACAGGATTGTTGGACGCATGGCAAGATAGTGTGCCATGTTTGTTTATTTCCGGTCAGGTAAAAAGGCTAGAAACCACAAGAAATTCCGGTTTGGCTCTGAGACAGTTTGGTGTACAAGAACTCGATATAATTCCAATAGTAGAAAGCCTGACAAAATATGCTGTAATGGTAAACGAACCCTCCGAGATTGCTTATCATATGGAAAAAGCATATTCAATAGCAACTGATGGAAGGCCTGGCCCTGTGTGGATTGATGTTCCTATGGATGTCCAAAGTGCGATTATTAGTGAAGATGAGTTGGTTCACTACCATGTAGAGAAAAAAATGTCGTCAATTAGCAAAGGCGATATCACATTCATTAGTGATCTTCTAGAAAAAGCAGAAAGACCAATTGTGCTTGCAGGCAATGGTGTTCGCCTTGCTGACTCTGTGGAAGAATTGAGATTATTTGTTAAAAATGTGTCTATTCCTTGTGTAGTCTCATATCTAGGTGTGGATTTCTTTGAGCAAGACAATTGGAATTATATAGGGAGACTTGGTATAAAGGGAGATAGGGCCGGCAACTTTGCGATCCAAAATTCAGATCTAGTTATTTGTATTGGATGTAGATTAAGTGTAGCACTAACAGGGTTTGAGTATGATAAATTTGCTAGGGAAGCAAAGTTAATCGTGGTTGATGTGGATTCTGAAGAACATAAGAAAAAAACAGTAAAAATCGATTATTTGTTTGAATCGGACGCCAAACTTTTCCTAAAGAATATTAATAGTATCAAAATCAAAAAAAACTGGAATAGGTGGTTAGAGAAATGTAATGAATGGAAAGAAAAGTGGTTAACAATTCAACCTGAATACAATGAAAAAGAAGTCAATAAATATGAGTTTATTGAAGCTTTGTCTGAGCAGCTTCCGGATGATAGTGTGATAGTGACAGACGCAGGTTCTTCTGGATATGTTACTTATCAATCTTTAAGAATCAAATCAACTAAACAAAGATTGATTACATCTGGAGCACAAATGGATATGGGTTTTACTATTCCTGCGAGTATTGGTGTATCTGTAGCAAGTAATAATAAGACAGTAGTGGGAATTACTGGAGACGGGTCGTTTCAGTTGAATATACAAGAATTACAAACTATTGTTCACAATCAAATACCAGTAAAGATTTTTGTATGGAATAATAATGGATATTTATCTATTAGAACGACACAACACAAATTTTTTAATAAGAGATATTATGGCACGGATTCAACTTGTGGTGTTTCTTTTCCAAGCACAGAAGAAATATGCAAAGCCTATGGGTTAAGATTTTTTCGGATTGAGAACAGAAATCAACTCAAAAAAACTATTGAAAAGACTCTTTCTGTGAAGAAACCAGTGATTTGTGAGGTCATTTGTCCCACTGATCAGGAGATTATTCCAAACGTGAGTTCCGTCAAGAGGAAGGATGGAACTCTGATGTCAAAGCCCCTTGAAGATATGTATCCATTCTTAGATAGGAATGAATTCTATAACGAGATGATCATAAAGCCCATTGAAGAAAAATAAAGTTTTAGCATCTTAAATATAATGAGTGATATAACAAGAGGAAATCCTCTAGCCCCCGATCTTGAACATATTCTTGAGCATACCGGCGACCTGTGGGAAAACATCCGAGAGGCAAGGATTTTTATAACAGGCGGGACAGGATTTATTGGGTGTTGGTTATTAGAAAGTTTTATCCATGCCAATGAAAAGCTTGGATTAAATGTTAATGCGGTCGTACTTACACGGAATTATGAGGTTTTTCATAAAAAATCACCTCATTTAGCAACCCATCCAAATGTAAAATTTCATATTGGAGATGTACGTGATTTTAAGTTTCCAAAAGGTGAATTTTCTCATATTATTCATGCTGCTACGGAAGCAAGTACAAAATTGAATGAAGAAAATCCTCTATTGATGTTTGATACTATTATCCAGGGTACAAGGCGAACCCTTGATTTTGCCGTTACATGTGGGGCAAAAAAATTCCTGCTTACTAGTTCCGGAGCAGTATATGGTAAACAACCACCAAATATCAGTCATATTTCAGAGGATTATAAAGGGGCACCTGATCCAACAGATATTGCTTTTTCTTATGGAATGGGAAAGCGTACAGCAGAACATTTATGCATACTTTATTCTAAAAAACATGATATAGAAACAAAAATCGCCCGCTGCTTTGCTTTTGTAGGACCATATTTGCCACTTAATATTCATTATGCGATTGGGAATTTTATTCGAGACGGCTTGAAAGGTGGACCTATTCAAGTTAAAGGTGATGGAAAACCATATCGATCTTATTTATATGCGGGAGATTTAGTAATCTGGCTTTGGACAATATTGTTTAAGGGAGAAACATGCAGGCCTTACAATGTCGGTTCAGAAAATGATTTGACAATTGGTGATTTAGCTAACACAGTCGCCAATAATTTTAACCCGCGGCCCGAGGTTAAAATATCCAAAACTATAACAAAAAGAATTACAGTTGAAAGATATGTTCCCGCTGTAGAACGTGCCATTGCCGAACTTGGACTAAGAGAATGGGTAGGACTCAACGATTCTATAAAAAAAACTGTAACTTGGTATTCATAGTCGTACTTTGTTGAAAAAAATATGGATTAGATGCTCAATCTATCTATCAAAGAGTGAGAGAAAAAATAAATGGTCAATGAGAAAATAGTAATGAATTCAACATTAATAAGTGTGGTTACCCCTTGTTATAATGAAAAAGGAAATGTTGAAGAACTATACCAACGGGTAAAATCAGTTTTCAATATTTTAGATGGTTATACTTATGAGCATATATTTATAGATAATGCTTCATCTGATGGTACAGTTGCAATTCTTAAAGATATTGCTGCGAGGGATAAAAATGTAAAGATTATTATTAATACTAGGAATTTTGGCCATATCAGATCGCCTTATCATGCAATGATGCAAGCCAAAGGGAATGCAGTAATTTTAATTGTTTCTGATCTACAAGATCCACCTGAAATGATCCCAGATTTCATTAGTAAATGGAAAGAAGGAAATAAATTGGTTATAGGTGTCAAGACCCATAGTGATGAATTTTTCGTTATTTTTGGCATAAGAAAATTCTATTATTATTTAATCAATAAACTTTCTGATACAGAACTGGTGAAAAATTTCACTGGGTTTGGACTATATGATCGAGAAGTAATTAATACTTTAGATAAATTGAATGATAGTTATCCCTATTTGAGAGGCTTAGTGTCCGAATTAGGGTACGAACCAGCAAAGATTGAGTATAAACAACCCTTAAGGAAAAGAGGCTTAACTAAGAATAACTTCTATACTCTTTACGATATGGCAATGCTCGGATTCACTAATCATTCCAAGGTTCCATTAAGGCTTGCTACTTTTACTGGTTTTATTGTTTCAATGTTTAGCCTAATGATAGGTGCCATTTACCTGATATATAAATTAATATTTTTTGATAACTTTGATGTTGGAATGGCTCCTTTGGTTGTAGGTCTATTTTTCTTTAGTGCAGTGCAATTAATCTTTATAGGTGTTATTGGGGAATATATTGGTTCAATACATACACAGGTATTAAAACGACCGCTTGTAATAGAAAAAGAAAGAGTAAATTTTGAGAACTGATTTAATATTATTACTTTAAAGAAAATAGACAAAAAAATTATGGATATGTTACTAATTAACCCTGCA
>Ga0187827_10005740_pt1 | contig 14547 bp, 7 predicted proteins | sample ETNtaG_39_FD_167969 | JGI IMG/M metagenome (GOLD analysis project Ga0187827, IMG submission 167969) | Marine microbial and viral communities from oxygen minimum zone, Eastern Pacific Ocean - ETNP2014_SV_150_PacBio MetaG (Illumina Assembly) | ecosystem: Environmental > Aquatic > Marine > Hypoxic...
GCCGTTACTGATTTTCGGCTGTCCTTTGACGAAATGCATCCAGGGCCGCCCTGACTCTGCCAGCGGGTGCTCCTCTTCCGCGGCAATTGCGTGGAGTCCCCACACCTCTGAACCTCGATGCTGGCAGATGCGAATGTCCGTTCCTTTTACCAGTTCGTAAATGCGGAGCACCTCCGTCAGGCCGCCGCACCAGCAGATGTCCGGCTGCACCACCTGGTGGAGGCGCTGGTCGATGATCTCTTTAAATGCGGCCGAGGTGTACTCGTGCTCGCCTCCAGCAATTGGGATTGGGCACTGGTCGCGGAGTTTCGCGTAGCCAGCCCAGTCGTCTGAAGGCAGTGGTTCTTCCAACCATTCGATATCGTATGGGTGAATCCATTCGGAGACCCGAAGCGCGGTATCCACGTCCCAGTTCATGAATGCATCGACCATCAATTTTGTATCCGGGCCGACCTTGTCTCTCGCCTCCTTTACGAAGTCGACCATTTTCTGTGGGGACGCGTTGGGATCGAACTTGCCAAGATGAAGCTTGAACGCGGCATGGCCTTCTTTCAGTGCTTCATCCAGATCCTTGATGACCGTCCGATAAGTCGGAATAGGGCGGTGGCTTTTGCAGCCGAGCAGTCCAGCGACGGATTGCCCCGCTGCCTTGGCCTTCAGATCCCACAGCGCAAGATCGACTCCGCTGATCGCCATGATCGCCAGGCCCTTTCGCCCGTAGGGCAGCGTCGCGCGATACATCTCGTCCCACAGTTGTTCGATGTGGAATGGGTCTCGGCCGAGCAGGAGCGCGCGCAATTCTGTTTCGATGACGTGTATGCCGGAAACACCCCCTCCGCCGATGCCGATGCCGGTCAGCCCTTCATCTGTTTTCACAGTGACCGCAATCTGACCGAACCACGTTCGCCAGTCCTGCGGGGCTTCGGGAGTCTCCGGCTGAGTTGCTTTGAGGCTGGTTATCTTCATTCGTGATCCTTGGTTCCGCTGCGCACAATCGTTCCGAGAAACAGCTTTTGCTTTGCAGCTTTATTCAACAGTGACTGAATAACGCGGCCCTCAAATGCCTGGTCGAAGCGAGCGTCCATGACGTAGTACCGTTCAACTGTTTCGATACTTTCGGCAACGTCCTGTGGCTCGACTTCCTCGCTGCCTCGGCCGGCTGCCCTGGCCTGCGCGAACCAACGGATGAGCGCGAAATGAATGCAGAGAAGCATGTAGCCCATCTTGATACCGCAAAAGGGAATCAGACGCTTGCGGAAGACGACGTGCCTCACATAGAGGCGAACAGGATCGGTGATCCTGCGGTTAGATGAATCGAAGCTCACCGAGGCATGTGCATCAAACGGCAACACGGCATCGAGGCCCTGCAATCGCACGCTGCCGATTCTGAGAGAGGCGCCGACTTGAGCCTTGAAAGCGCGAAACATGCCACCAAGGCTCGAGCAGCCAGAATAGGCGGCTTCAACAGACATGACGAAGTTCGTCAGAAACGATCTTTGCGCTACCGGTGATGGCTTGAATTTGCCGGCTGTCTCACGAATTCGCCGATAGCCGATGCGTCGCCAGCCTTCGGTGAAATCAATCGCGGGCCTTTCTTTCTCGCCGATGGTTTCCCTCAGGAACTGCTGGAACTGCTCCAGATAAACGCCTCCGGCAACAAGGTCGTCTTCCAGGTCGAAGCCAGGCTCAAGCAGATCGAGCAGGCCCGTTTCCAGGGCAAGCGCCTCCTCAAAGGAAATCTCGTGCCCGGAATCGAATGTCACTCTGTCGTGAATGAATCGGTGGTGGTAAGGCTGCTCTGCCAGCCTGGTCAACCGCTCTTCGTAGCGGCGAAGTGGCTCGCTGTTGCTGGATTCGATGCCCGGCGTGGCAAATGAAATGCCCACGAATTTTCCTGTCGGAGTATCCGTAAAAACATAAGGGAACTGCTGGCACGCCTGCGGCTTGAATTCGAGACCTTGCTCGGCATGGATGAGGCAGCGATTGTCTTCCAGCAGAAAGACACACCTGCCATCTTCGTCGCGTTGCAGTGTCAGCAGATCGGAAGACGACTCTCGCGCCACGATCAACGGTTGGTCTGTCAGCTCTGGTTTCAGTTCCGACCAGTTAACCGAACGGATGCGTTCGATGTCATCCCCTCTGAGCGGGATCTCCATCGGATCTGAACAACACTTTCCGCACTGCGTGCATTCGTAGTCGACCTCCTCAGGAATAATGACAGGCAGCGAAGTTTCTTTTTCAGGCATCTGATCTGGCGAAGTTCAGGGCCGCCATCCCACGGACTAAAACGGTCTTAACCCGCGGAATGGCCTTGCCATCTGTGGTATGAAACCCTCGGACGTGGCTGACGGCTGGCCCTCTCCGAAGATACAATGTCGTAAGTGATGCTCGGTGGAGTGTTGGAGTAACGGCTTTAGCCGGGTTCTTCCGGCTGCCCGGACCCGGCTAAAGCCGTTACTCCAACGAGCTCTGCAACTTGTATCTCTGATGTTTTGCTCGAACCATCTCGCGAGGTCGGTGGAGGGCTGAGCAGTTACTCTGAATCGGCATTCAATCTCACCACTCCTTTCACGTAGCTCTGGTCGCCATTTACGACCTGCTTCAAAAGCGATTCGTATTCATCCAGCGTGACCACATGAGTCACCAGGGGCTTCAGATCGATGATGCCCTTGTGAAGCAGCCGGATGGCGGGCGGAAAGGTATCTCTGAGCTTTGAGCCGGGCGCGGAATTCACAACAGTGATGCCTTTCAAATGCCACAGATCGCCTGAGAATTGCGCCACACCATGATTCCATCCGAACAGATTCAGCAGGCCGCCCCGTCGGACTATCTTTGTGGAGAGGTCAAGGCACGCCTGCGCGCCGGATGCGTCGATGACCACATCGAAATCAAGTGCAGACAGTTCCTGAACAAGGTCCTCATTCTCACATTCCGCGGGATTGAAACATGCGGTCGCGCCGAGGTCCTCCGCGAGTTTGAGCTTTTGCGGATTCACGTCTACCGCGATCACCTGTTCGGCAAACGAGTGAGCCAATCCCTGCAGAATCATGAGTCCCATGTAGCCACAGCCGACCACGGCTACGCGGTCGGCAGGCCTGAGCCTGCAATGATCGAGCCCGGTTACGACGCAGGAGACTGGCTCGACGATCCAGTGCTCGTCCGCAAGCTCTGAATCAGACGGGATTCGGTGAACGGCGTTCGCATTCATGTTGTAGGCGCCGGCAAAGCCACGTCCGACCACGCGATCACCTTCTTCGAATCCTGTGACTTCTGCGCCGATCTTGGTGACGTACCCCATGCCCTCGTGTCCCGGCGGAGCGGCAGAAGGGGCATCCGCGCCGTTCTTGAAAGTGTAAAGGTCCCACGCGCAGATCCCGCAGGCAGCACCTTGTACCTGTATTTCTCCCGGGCCCGGGTCAGCAACATCTAATTCGATGATCTCTATCGAACCGGGTTTCCCGTATCGGATGGAGGTTGTTTTCATGATTCGTGTGCAGGCTAAAGATAAATATCGAGCAAAGAGGTACACATCATCCCAAAACTGATGATGGCGTTAACGTAGAAGAAAGCGGTATTGACCCGGCCGAGGTCGTCCGGCCGAACGAGCCAGTGTTCGTAGGCCAGCAGACAGGCAACCAGCGCGAGGCCGACCCACGAGAATATCCCCAGTCGGGCAAACCAGAGGAATGCCGCGAGCGCGCCCAAAGTGAAAAAGTGCAAGACCGCGGAGAGCTTCAGCGCCTTGGGGATTCCAAACCGGCCGGGGATGGAGAAGAGACCAGCCTTGACGTCGTAATCGTGGTCCATGCAGGAATAGATGATGTCGAAACCTGCTGTCCAGAGCATGACCGCCAACGCCAGCCAGATAGGCGGAACAGCAAATTCACCAGTGACCGCGATCCACGCGCCGACCGGCGCGATAGCGAGCGCCAGCCCGAGCCACAGATGTGCCAGGCTTGTGAAACGTTTGGCCAGCGAATAACTCAGAATCACCACGATAGCGACTGGCGAAAGATAGAAGGCAAGAGGATTCAGTGAATACGCGGCCCACACAAACACCGCGATGCTCACGATGGTGAATCCCCACACCTCGCCCCTCTTCACCAATCCGGTAGCCAGTGGCCGCTTCGCTGTGCGAGGGTTCTCCCTGTCGTATCTTTCATCCATCAATCGGTTGAACGCCATGGCTGCGCTGCGCGCCCCGACCATCGCCAGCAGTATCCAACCAAACTTCGCATATCCCGGGAAGCCCCCAGCCGCCAGAAACGCGCTCAGGATGGCAAAAGGCAGGGCGAAGATGGTGTGTTGGAACTTTATGAGCTCCAGGTAGACCGAGGCTCTGCTGAAGATGGACATGAAAAAAAAGGAATCGGAATGAGGAGCTCAGTGAGGGAGCTCCCGCAGATAGATGTTCCTGAAATAAAGCTTGTTCCCGTGGTTTTGGAGCTCGATCTGGTTTGAGCGGTAGATGGGGATTTTCCGATCCCAGTAGTTTTCGAGAGGCACGTCATCTACTGCGAGCTTGCCGTTCAGGTAGACGGTGACATTCTCGCCGACCATGCGGATGTAGAAGGTGTTCCATTCGCCGATGGGGTTGTCTGCGATCAGGGCCGGGTGGCGCGGGTTTTTGCTGTTGTTGTAGAGGCCGCCGGAGCCCTTCTTGTGCTGTTTCGGATCCCAGATCTGAACCTGGGGAGAGCCGCGCAAATAGATGCCGCTGTCGCCGCTCTCGTGGATCTTCCAGTCCACGTAGAGATCGAAGTCTGCATAATCTTTCGCGGTGCAGAGGCTCTGGCCTTTGCCGCCGAAGACCAGCACGCCGTCTTCGATGCTCCAGCCTTTGCGCATGATCTCGTCGGCTTTTTTCTGCGCGTCAGACAGTTGTTCCGGCGTCATTGCCGCACGCTTTTTCGGGTCGCCGACAAGGCCCTTCCAGCCGTTCAGATCCTTGCCGTTGAACAGGGCCGTGTAGCCGGGAGGCGCGACATTGTGCTGCGGGCCCTTCGGAATAGGCGGGCTCATTGCATAATCTCTGATCCGGATGTTTCTGAATTCGATTCGATCGCCGTGGCCGAGGAAGCCGACGTATCCCTTTCTGTTCTTCAGGCCCGGGTGGGCCTTTCCATCCATGGGCTGCACTTTGTCCAGGAAGACATCCGTAATCACCTCGCCGTTGAGAATGACCTTTACATGATGGCCCATGGCGATTACCTCCTGTGAGTTCCATTCACCAGGCTTTTTCAGAAAACCACGCCGGGCCGGGACGACACCATAGACCGAGCCGTGGAATTGATACGGATGCAGTTTCGCGTACTTCTCCGCAGTGTTCTCAAGTATCTGCAGTTCCATCCCCGCGTAAGCTGCGTTGCCCTGCAACGTCGCTCGAATGCCCAGCCCGTTGTTCCCGCCCGGCGGCAGTTTGAACTCGAATCGAAACACAAAATCGCTGTATTCCTTTTCCGTAAACAGCCGGCCTCCTTTGCAGACAAGAATGCCATCCTCCGCGAAGTACCCGTTGAGGCTGCCCTGCCAGCCTTTGAGTGTTTTGCCGTCGAAGAGCGTCTGAAATTCTTCCTCCGGGATGCCGGACGTCACTTTGCCATTCTCGTCTTTCTTGTGCAGCGCATAGGGAGTGATCGACGGATTGACCACTTTGCCTTTCGGCTCTGCAGCAGCTTTACGCGCTGCAGCGGGTGGTTTGCCCGGCTTGCGCAGTTCCTGGTTGGGCTTGAACTTTGTGAGTGTCTTGGGCGCGGTGCCTTCGGCATAGACCTTGATTTCCATCACGTGCACGGCCGGGTTTGCACTGTTTTTGTAGATGTGCAGTTTCACCCAGCGGGCCTCGATCGGATCGAACCGGTGAGGGTGGCCCCGCGCGGTGCAGAGCTCGGTCGTGCCGCTGCGGTCGACGACTTTCTTCCACGTCTTCTGATCCGTCGAGACCTCGATGGCGTACTGATAGTAGCGTCCATCGCTGTAGTAGAAGTAGACGTGGGCCGTATCGATTTTCACAGCCTCCTGGAGGTCCACCTCAAACCAGGCGGGCGAGCCATCTCCGAACCAGACGGACGATTGATTCGCTATTCCATCCACCGCCAGTTTGGGAACATTCCTTCCCTGGTGTCTTGGCGCGCTGCGGACGGGCTTGTTCCAGGCAAGGTTTGCGAAGTCGCCCTGCGGAAAGCTCGAAAGGTGAGCCTGAATCTTCTCTTTCGCGTTTTCGTCGGCGACCGTTTCCACTAGCCCCTTGAGAACGTCATAGGCTGTTTTGTCGAGGAGCCCCGTGTCATTGCCGCCCTGTGGACAGGCAATCCTGATAACCGCGTTGATGGCCTCTGCTCTCAGCTCCGGCTGGCTCACCAGGCCGGCCGCGAACTTGAGTGAGTGGGAATGCCGAATGCTCCCAACCGTGCCGAGGATCATCTTCTTGTCTTCGATGCGTTCGGCTGCGGCAAAGGCAGTTCTGACGTGGCGGGTCTTCGTCTCAGCCGGGATGTCTGCCGCGGTGATCACCCTCATGGCGCCACGCAGGGCGAGAACCTTGTGGATGAGATTCTCCGATGTGGTGGCGAGCTTGAGCAACGGCTCGACCGCGCTGTCGTCCGGCCATTCGGTGAGTGCGCGAATGGCTGCATCCTGTATTTCTTCGTCCTTGTTCTTGATTTCCTCCAGCACGGGCACGATGGCCTCTTTGCCGCCGATCCGGCTGAGTACCTTGAGGAGAGGCAGCCTGGCTTTGCTGTCGGGCACAGCCAGTGCCTCCAGGATCGGCGCGAGCCGCTCATCCTGGCCCGCAGTGCTGCCAGCCGAAGCAATCGCAGCGATCACGGCATCCAGATCCTCCGGAGACGTATCACCCAGCAATTTGAGCAGAGCCGAAACGTGTTTGGGAGAGGCAAGCACTTTCAGCGCTTTAAGTGCGGCGCCGCGTACTTTTGAGTCTTTGTCACTTGCGAGTGGAAGAAGCTCAGACACCTGCTTTCGGGCATTGCGCGCCTGCAGTGTTTCGATGATCGTTACTTTGCCCGCGGCAGTACTGGCTGTCTTCAACTTCTCCGCGACTTGTTTCGATACTGCTTCGCCGGGCAGACGTATCAGCGCGTCACGCGCGGCCTTCTGCTCGTCCGGGCTGCCTTTCTGAACGAAATCCAGTAGCGCATCTAACGAATGCTCTTTCGCGACTTCTGAATAAGTCTTGATCGCCTGCAGCCGGATGGCCGGTTCTTTGTCGTTCAGAAGCTCCTTAACGGTGTCCGCCACCGATGCGTCACCGCGGGCAGCGATGATCTCGAGCGCGGCTTTGCGGCTCTTGGGGTCTTCGTTTTTTAATCGTGTTGCCAGCTTAAGTGCCACAGATTCACTCTTGATTTTCATGAGCAGCTTGGCGGACGCGGCCTGAACGTAAACGCTCTTGTTTTCGAGGGAGGCGAGAAGGTCATCAATGGCTCCGTCTCCGAGGACTTCGTAAAGCGAATGAAGCGCGCTGGACTGGACGTGTCCATCCGCCGGCCCGGTTCGAGTCTCGAAGACCTTCCGGCACAACTCCGCCGCTTTATCCGTGCTGCCTTCCTCCTTCAGGCGTCTCGCATACAACCACAGCCACGAAGTCACGCGCTGGCTCTCGGAAATCATCTTCGAACCCGCGGCCTCGAGCAGTGAAGCTTCCGAAGATGGATCGCCCAGATTGGCGAGGGCGTACAATCCCATGCGCCGAAGATTCGTGTTGTCACTTGCAGCCGCGTGGTTGAATGCCTCGAGTGATTCCCTGTCGCGGAGCGCGGCCAGGGAGCGAATCAATGTGACCTGCTGGCTGGCCTGTTCGCCAGTAAGTTTCGAGTAGGCGGCACGCATGGCCTTGGTCACTTCAGCCTTCGCGGCATGTTTGGAGATGGCCAACAGGGACATGGCCGACGGCTCCGTCAGATCGGGGACAGTCAGGATCTCTGACAAAGGTGCGACTGACTCCGCACGTCCGGTGAGCTGGAGTTCACGACAGATGAATGCCTTCACGTTGATGTCCGGACCAGTCTTCAAGCTCTTGTGAAGCGACTGCACGTAAAGCTCTCGCTCGGCCGCGGGCGCGCCTGGCCGCATGACGTAATAAGAAAGGCCGCGAAGTGCGAGGCGGGCGCTCGTATCATCGCCAGTGCCGGGCTTGACCAGTTGCCCGCAAAGAGCGTCGAGCCCGGCGGTGCCAAGCCTGATGATCTGGTCGTACAGTTTCTGACGCTCTTTGAACGACTTCGCAGGAAGACTGCTGACAAGTGTGTTGATCTCCTGTGCTTCCTGCTGAACCGCCTTGTCCGGCTTGGGTGCAGCTTTGGTCTCTGCGTAGACCGGTCGCGACATGAACGCTGCCACCGAAAACAAGAGTAGACATGAGAAAGGTCTCTGTTTGCTCATCAGACGGGTTCTCCGTTTAGGGTCCATGGGGCGCGCATGGGTTCGTTCACCAGATCGTTGGCAACAGGATCATCGATGAACTCCTGCTTTACCGGGTCAAAGCGGAGTTTCCTTCCGAGCCGGATGGCGATTTTGGCCAGGTTAACGAGGGTGCACGAACGATGTCCGTTGTCTGCGTTCAGCGCGAATTGTGTTCTTGTTTTAACGGCCTCTGTAAAATTGGTGACCTGCGGCTCCGGATCGGGAAAGGCATCGAGCTTTCGGACCAGATTGGGAATGTCCGAACGGAATCCGCGCCAGACTTTTCCGTTGGGCCCTTCTAAAAGGGGACGATCAATGTTGCCGACTCCATCCAGCAAAAGCTCGCAGCCGTCCGCGTAACGCATCCAGATTTTCCGCCACGTCCCGACTACAAACGGATGCTGCGGTGGCGCGTCTGCTTCGATTTCTACGGGGCTGGTGTCGTCCTTATTGAGGATGTACTGGATTGGGTCGAGGTAGTGCTGGCCCATATCGCCGATGCCGCCTCCGTCGTAATCCCAATACCCGCGAAAACGATAGTGCACCCGTCCCCCGTTGTAGGGCCTGTACGGGGCGGGACCAAGCCACATGTCGTAATCCAGTCCGGCAGGCACTGTCTGCGGCGGCAGGTTAGGTTTCCCGCGGTGACCGTGCTTCCATGTGAAGCCCTGCTTTCCGCCGATGGTCACTTTGAGTGGCCAACCGAGTATCCCGCTTTCAACAAGTTTCTTGAGGGGGAACGCGGTTGTGCCGGACGAATAGAATTTGCTCTTAAAACGAAACCAGGTATTGAGGCGAAAGATGCTGCCGTTCCTCCGCACTGTTTCCGCGACGTTCCTGCTTTCGGCGATCGTGCGAGCCATCGGCTTTTCGCACCAGATATCCTTACCCGCTTCAGCCGCAGCGATCGAGATGAGCGCGTGCCAGTGTGGCGGGGTGGGAATGTGCACAATGTCGATATCGGGCTGCTCGAGAAGCTCGCGGAAATCTCGATAGCCCCTGCAACCGCTGCCGCCCCGCTTGACCGCGGTCTTGAGGCGCGCCTCATCGACGTCGCAGACCGCGACGCATTTTGTGCCTTCATAACGAAAATGGTTCTTGCCCATCCCTCCTACACCGATGATGGCTTTCGTCAGTTTCTCGCTCGGCGGCGTATGGCCGGGTCCACCGAGAACGTGCCTCGGAACAATCGAGAAAGAGAATGCCGCAGCAGATTTGGTTAAGAATTCGCGGCGAGAGGTCTGTTCTTTATTCATGGCTCGATCACTGAGAGTCGCTGGGCACTGGATTCTGGATTCTGACATGGCAGACGGACTGTAAAGCCTGGGGACGCAAGTTCAAAACACCTACGGTGAGAGGCGCTCTTTGGAGTGCGGTAACTTGCTTGTTGCCGCTTTCATTTTCCGGGGATTGCAGTGTGCGAATTTATCATAACGTGTGATGCTCGATCCTGGATGCTCGGCGTTCGGTGACCCGGTGTCAGTGTGATGTCGGGTGTGGATTCAAGGTGTACTAAAGTGAAAGCGGTGACAAGTCCCCGCACTCCAAATGCAGCCTTCGAGCCAATCAGGCCAAAGGGGAGGCAGGCGGAATAAGGCTTCCTCGGTTGCGGCCGGAACCCGCTGCAGGAAATGTTCATCTTGACTGAAAAGGCCAAAGCTGAGAAGACTGGCGCTGCGAGGAGTCGCTACATCGTTCCGGTGGTCTGTTGAGGCCGGCAGATGTAAGAAGCCCCAGCCGTCCTGAGTACCAACGTATCAGAGCCAATTTCTGTGTTACCTAACTAACTAACTAATTGTTAGATGCAGACTGATTCCTCGTTCATGCATAGTTTCCCAAACACGCCGCCATCGACGGTGGGTGATGACAGTCCGGATGGCAAATGCGTGAGAGCCCACTTTCAAGGCAAGGATCGGGAGGATGTTGACTACAGCTGGGGGGTGTTGATTGAGGACCTGATGCATATGGAGCATGACGCGTTCTTGTACTTCTTTCCCGCGTTTCTTCGACATTCAGTGTCGAAGCCAGACGACGAGTATTCTGCGTCTCTGCTTTCCGCGCTGTCGTGCCATCTTAGCGGACCCCGGATCAAGAGGATTCGGTTTAGTCCTGCGCAGGCACACGTTGTCAGAAATTGGCTGACATGGTTGAGTGAGACATTCGCAGATGACGAATACATCGTCGCTTTGGTGCGAAAGTATTCGCAGCGCATCTAGCCAGACGCTCGACAGAACTTGCACGAATACCGTGACAGGTCCGGCGTAATCTCGTAAAGCTTGTCGGAAGAGCCCATCGGCTGTGCGGCGCGTAAGTGATCATCCACAATCTCCCTGCCCAGGGAATGCTCCCCATCCGATTCCAAAATCGTTTACCTTGCATTCTCAGGAGCAGAAGTTCTATTACCGTCCTCGATGTGACGTTCCACCAATTCAATCTGAGCTTTTCACGGAGATAAAATGTCCGACCACCTGTTGCATCGGCCCGAGGGATTTGATTTCGGGTACACACCTGTCACCGAGACTGGAGAAGAGACGCTCGATACGGGAATGAACTTCGGCATCATCAAAATGCGCGCAGGCGAAGAGCGCGACCTCACCACCGAACTTGAAGGCGCCTATCTGCTGATGAACGGGAGAGTCTCCTTCAAGTGGGGCGGCGAAGAGAGAACGGCCGAACGAAACAGCATCTTTGAGGAAGAGCCCCTGGCTTTACACTTGCCGCCCGGACTGGCCGCCAGCCTCGCGGCCGAAACGGATGCGGAAATCGCGCTGAACCAGACGGCGAATGATCGCAGCTTCGAGCCGATGTTCTTTGACGAGTCCAACGTTCTGGATTCAGAGCACCGCGGCAAAGGGCTTCTTGATGACGCGTCGTATCGCATCGTGCGCACGATTTTCGATATCCGGAATCGCCCGGATGCCAAGCTCGTGCTCGGGGAGGTAGTCAACTTCCCTGGTCGCTGGAGCAGCTACCCCCCGCACCATCATCCGCAGCCCGAAATCTATCACTACCGCTTCACAGAGCCGCACGGGTACGGCCACGGTGAGCTTGGCGACGAGGTGTACAAACTTCGCCAGAATGACACACTGAAAATCATGGACATGAAAGACCACGCCCAGTGCGCGGCGCCCGGCTACGGCATGTATTACATATGGGTCATCCGCCACCTGCCCGGGGATCCGTACACCGTGCCCGAATTCACCGATGAGCACGCGTGGGCCAAGGAGGAGGGCGCTCAAGGCTGGCAACCGTCTGTTCTGGATTGAATTTCTGATCCGGAGGCCGGCGACTAAAGGAAGGTCTCCCATTTTGCAGGGCTGTTCGTAGTGCACGCTTCAGCGTGTTTCCGGCTGCGTAAGAACACGCTGAAGCGTGCACTACAAGCTCCCGATCTGCCTGTCCGGATACTGTCGGCACATGGGTGGAAAGGCCGCTCTGCGGCCTTTGCGACAGAGAGGATAAGCTGCTTGTCCCTCTGGAGCCTACGCCCCGGATTCGTTTGCCACTGGCCGGCAGGGCGGGCACCCTCAATCGCCAATTTGCGGCGGGATGATCGCTGCCCAATCCAATGAGAACAAATTACATGTTCCGAAAACTTTCTCTGCTGTTGTTTCTTGGATCATCATTCGCGGCCTGCCAGTTTGCCGATGCGGAGCAGCAGCTTCAGGTCGCGGTCTACAAACGCAGTCTGGGAGCGAAGGCAGTTTACGGTGCTTTGCTGAAGGCCAAGGGCATCCGGCCGACGCTTGTTCTGTCCCTCAAAGCGGATGATCTGCTCAAGTATGATGCACTCTTCATCGGCGCAGCGAAGGTCACACGACCGGACGATTTCCGAGGGCTGAGAACATTCGTCGGTTGTGGCGGCGGGCTGATGCTCAACCACAGTTCGTGCGGGCGGTACCTGCCGGAAACACTCTTCCCAGAGGTTGTCAGGAAAGTGGCCGGGCGGCGGGAGGACACGATCATCCCCGAGCCCGCAAACAAGGAGCATCCGGTCAGTCGCGGGCTGCCGGAGAAGTGGGAGCATGCCTATTACGACCACCTCCTGCTGGAGCCGGGGCCGAAGGGTGAAGTGTTGTTGAAAGATCGGGAGCAGGGAGTCGTAGTCGTGGCAGGAATGTGGCGAGCCGGGCGTCTTGTCTTCAACGGGACGGTGCCTGGCTACTGGTATGACCCCGCGACTTACGCTCAGCAGGAGAAAGAGCCGACTGGCGGCGAACTGCAGCTCGTCCTCAATGCCATTCGGTGGGCGGGCGGTAATCGGTTAAGCACGCTCGATAAGGCCGAACTCGAAAAACGGCGGCAAGCGCTGGACGACGCGCTCACGATCGCGGACATGAAAAAGCTGATACCGACCTCGGACTGGTTCGGTACGGAAATGCTGCGAGGGAGTTATCTGCCGCGCAGGCCGGTCAATGAGCTGGGTGGAAAATTCTTCATCACCTATGACGCGCAGACCTGGCGTGGCTACGATCTGAGGAAGCACGCAACGCCAGAGAAGAAGGAGTTCTATCGCCAGCGTCTTCGGCTTGACGTCCAGCACCTCAAGTGGATGGGCGTTACAGACATCATTTTCTGGACAGACGTGAGCGGCGACCGCGTCAACCGGCCGACCGATACGCCGGACTCGGCCGTTCGGTTCCCACATTACGATCCTCTGGCGCTGTTGTGCGAGACTGGCGAACAGGAAGGCGTCTCGGTCTGGGCTTCGTGGCACTCCTGCGCAAGGGGCGCGGCATTCGCTGAGAAGTACTGCGCCAAAGATGGCAAGGGCAACCTGTTCAAGTACGGCACTCGCTCGTACCCCGAAGACCTGCTCTCGTCGGCATACCGGGGCAGATGCGTTTCCTTTCTCGATGAATACGCGAACAAGTATGCGAAGTTCAAATCCTTCAAGGGTCTCGCAATCTACGACGAGCTGTGGTTCATCTATCCCGATTTCTACGAAGATGACCTTCCCGCGTTCGACGCCTTCTGCAAAAGACAGTTCGGAGAATCGCTGCCCGCGGATATCGGCGAACGCCTGGCGAAGCATCGAGGATGGAAGGACACCTCGGACGTCTGGCGGCGGCGGTTCATACTGTTCAAACAGAGCGTGGTAACGGGATTCTGGAAGTTCCTCGTGACCGAAGCCCACAAACGAAAGCTTCAGATCGGAATTGAGCTGCTCGATACATCGGTCTTTTCGTCCGGGTGGTGCTGGGGGATTGACAGCGTAGAGCTGACGCGACTGGGTGCGGATTTCTTCGTCGCCAGCGGCGGCAAGTCTGCGGCTCAGTGTTATCCGAACACCTATCGCTGGGCCCACGCGCACCAGGGATGGGGGCGCTACAACACTCACTGCCTGCGAGGCGGCCCTGGCGGCATTTACTTCACGTTCAATCAGCTCTGGCGGCTGATCATGTATGCCAACAATCCGGCGTTGCCACGGCAGCTCGCCCGCCACATTCACAACCAGCGGCAGTGGGCGAATGCACAGTCGCTGATCCGCGTCGCCGTCCTGCACCAGCAGAACACCGTTCAGATGCTATTCGCCGACCCCCGTCCCAACACCAATCGATCCCTCTCGCTTATGCGAACCGTCTCCCGCAGCCAGCCGGCCGACACCATCTTCACCCGCGCTCACGAGCTCTTCGACAGTTACCGCGTTCTGGTCGCCCCGCCTTATTCGGTAAAGGGACTTTCCCCGGAAGTGCTCGAAAAACTGAAGCAGTTCCTCAACAGCGGAGGCGTCATCGTTTCCATCCATACGGACTGGACGACCTCCCGACCCGACTTGTCCCGGGAAAAGGATGTGACCGGCGAAGTGACCGGTGTGACTTACGGAGACCCACTGCAACAAGCCCCGTCAAAGTTCACAATCAATGAAAAGAGCATCGGCCTTCAGAAAGAGACACCCAGGCGTGCCGTCAAAGTTCTCGAAGGAACAAAGGTGCTGGCGCGCTTTGAAAAAGACGGCATCCCTGCCATTACCGAAAAGCAGATCGGCAAAGGCAAGATCATCAGCCTGCACTTCGACGCCACAGCGGAACTTGAGCGAACAGAGAATCCCGAGCTCGTTTCCTGGCTTGCGTCGCTCTTGCGGGAAACATCCCGAACGGAAGTCTTCGTGGAGGGCACGGG
>Ga0187827_10005743_pt1 | contig 14537 bp, 18 predicted proteins | sample ETNtaG_39_FD_167969 | JGI IMG/M metagenome (GOLD analysis project Ga0187827, IMG submission 167969) | Marine microbial and viral communities from oxygen minimum zone, Eastern Pacific Ocean - ETNP2014_SV_150_PacBio MetaG (Illumina Assembly) | ecosystem: Environmental > Aquatic > Marine > Hypoxic...
GATAAATCCAAATGAAAATAAAAAAATAGAAATACTTATTCTTTATCCAAGACCATTGTTTTTGGTGATAACACGTAAACAAAAAGAATAAATCAATAATTAGTATATTTATGTTTATTGCGGCGTTTCCCAATATTAATGAGATTGGTAAAAAAGAGAAAATAAAAATTATAAATTTTTCACCATGAAATTCTTTTTTAAAACTTTTTAGATTTACTTTATTTGTATTGATCAATGTCATTTTTTATTTTATTTTATGCTATAGTATAAACACAACGATAAAAAGGAAGGATGATGTTTGGTTGGGAAATTTTTTATATGCTGCCGCTGGAGTTGTCATAGCATATTACCTTAATCAGTAATTATTTTCTAATATTTACAACGCAACATCTTTTTTGTAACGAGATAAACAAGAAAGTGGATGTTGTCTATTTGTTTGAGATTTAATAAAAAACAGTTTTTATTTGTTTTCAAGTGTAGGTTTAAAAAATAGTTTCTTTATGAAGCTTTTTGTTAAACATGGTAGGTGCCTAAATGATAAAATTAAATATTTAAAAGAAAATTCTGGATAAGTTTTTGACGTGTCAGAGTATCGGGCCCTTTCGACAAAAGGAAGTTCAATTATTAAACAATTGTTTGATTTACAATGGAATATTAGATCAACAAAATATTTTAATTTTTAGTGATGTAAAAAAGATAGAATGACCGGCATCCTAACTAATTGGTTGCGGGGGCTGGATTTGAACCAGCGACCTTCAGGTTATGAGCCTGACGAGCTACCAGACTGCTCCACCCCGCGACAAAACTAAATTCTATTCATTAATTTACGTATTTTTTTTACTCTTTTTATATTTTCTTGTTTAATTCTCTTTTTCTTTTCGGAGGGTTTTTCATAAGTACTTTTTATTTTTATAATTTTGAAAAAACCTTCTCTTTGAAGCTTTCTTTTTAAGATTCTCAAAGCTTGTTCAATATTATTATCTTTAACTTCTATTTTAATAACTACCTCCAAAAGTTGATTTCATTAACACTATTAATTTTTTTTGTCTACATAAATTCTTTGAGCGTATCATTACAAGATTCTATAGAGCTTCAATCAAATTTATAGTCAACTATGATTTTAACTAGATTCTTTTTTTTCCTTTCCGATTTTTTTTTCTTCTCTTTTAATTCTTCTTTTTGCTTTATCTAAAGCATTTTCCAAATCAAGTTGTGAACAAAGGTTTGTGGCAATAGGATCTTTGGGAGACAGATTATTAAAATTCCAATAAGTTCTTTTTTTTATTGATATAACCGTGTTTTTGGTTGTTCCAATTAATCTGGCAATTTGTGTATCTAATAATTCTGTATAGTTTTTAATTAACCATAGAATCGCATTAGGTCTATCCTGTCTTTTCGAAAGAGGAGTATATTTAGGTTTTTTTCTTTCCTTAGTTGATATATTGAGTTCTTTCTTTAGAAGTTGCAACGGTCTGTGCTCTTCTTTTGAAGAAAGCTCAATTTCTTCTCTTGTGAGTTGACCGGCTATGATAGGATTGTAGGCCTTAATTCCTCTAGCCACTTCTCCATCAGCAATACCTTGAACTTCTACTTCATGTAAATTGCAAAAATCTGCAATTTGTTTAAATGATAAAGAAGTATTTTCAACCAACCATACAGCCGTAGCTTTTGGCATTAATGGAATATCTTTCATTTAATAAATGATTTAAAGTTTTGAAATTTTTTATTGAATTTACTTACCCTACCTTTGTCCATAACTTTTTGTTTTCCACCAATCCACGCAGAGTGAGATTTTGGATCTATGTCTAATTTGAGCGTATCTCCCTCTTTACCCCAAGTTGATTTAGTGTCGAACTGACTTCCGTCGGTCATTTCTACTCTAATCTTGTGATAATTAGGATGTATTTTTTTTTTCATAATTTTACTGAATTTTATAGCAAAAGATTTGAATTAAACAAATAAAACTTACAATTTAACTGTTTATTAAATTAACTAAATCCTTATTTATAAAGGAATTTGTGGCTAAGATACTCTTCTTATTTATATAGTCTGAATTTCCAGAATAGTCAGTTATGAAACCGCCAGCTTCTTTTACAATTATTATTCCAGCCGCAATATCCCAGTAATTTAAATTTCTTTGAAAAAAACCGTCAGCTCTTCCAGCGGCTACATAAGCAACGTCAAGAGCCGCACTTCCCATTTTCCTTATTGGCGAAGGTAAAAATTTTGAAATTTTTCTATATTCATCCAAAGCTAATTCTCTTTCGTTATATTTAAAATTAGGTCCTCCTGTAAATATCATGCATTCTTTTAATTTTTTTCTGCTAGATACCCTTATTCTTTGATTGTTTACATAGGCACCTTTTTCTTTTTCCGCTAGAAACATTTCATTTTTTATGGGATCATAAATTATACCACATATTATTTCATTTTTTTTTTCTAAAGCTAAAGATATTGCAAAATGTGGAATGCCATGTAAAAAATTTAATGTTCCATCAATAGGATCAATGATCCATCTATACTCAGAATTTTCAGATTTAATTTCCCCTATTTCTTCACTGAGAATGGAATAATTTGATCTTGATCTTTTTAATTCGCTAATTAAAGTTTTTTCAACTTTTTTATCAGCACTGGATACAAAATCCGAAGGTCCCTTAACTGAAACCTGTAATTTTTCAATCTCTCCAAAATCTCTTATTAATGACTTAGAAGCTTTTTCACAAGCCATTATCATTACGTTCATGTTTGCGGAAATTGTTTTCATTATTTTGCTTTCTTTATATATTCTAAGTTTCTACTATCCACCGTAATTTTATCGCCACTTTCTATAAAAGGGGGCACTAAAATTTTAAGGTTATTATTAATAATTGCTGGCTTGTAGGAAGAAGAAACAGTTTGGCCTTTTAAAGTAGCATCAGTACTAATAATTTTACATTCTATTGAAATGGGTAATTCAACAGATAGAGGATTATCTTCGAAAAAATTAATTTTAACTTCTAAATTTTCTTCAAGGAGTTTTGATTTTTCTCCAATTTTTTTTTTACTAACCGCTATTTGTTCAAAAGTTGTCTGGTCCATAAAATGACAATCATTATTGTCTTCAAAAAGAAAATTAAATTTTTTTTCTTCCAAAACTATTCTTTGGACGTCATCATTAGATCGAAATCTTTCATTGCGCTTAGTATCTTTGTTTACACTTTTTAATTCTACTTGATTGAAAGCGCCACCTTTACCAGGTTTTACATGTTGAGTTTTTATAACTTCCCATTGGTCGTTGTCATAGTCTATAATCATTCCAGGTTTTATTTCATTTCCTAATATTTTCATTTTTTATTTAAGTTTTTTTATTGCAGAAACAGGATCTAATTTTTTATTATTCCAAATATAGTTTGAATAGGCTATAAAATCTGCTCCATTTAATAAAATTTTCTTATAATTGGAATCGTTAATTCCACCAATTGCAACGGTCGGCATATTAATTTTTTTTTTAGCCCAATGCAATATTGCTAAGTTGGCCTTAAAAGGTGATTTTTTTGTTGAAGATTTAAAAAATGATCCAAAAGCAATATAGTTTGCTTTATCTTTTTTTGCTTTTATGGCTAATTTTTTAGAATTGTGACACGTGACTCCAATAATTTTATTCTTTCCTAATATTTTCCTACTCTCTTTAAAATTCATATCTTCTTGACCAATATGACAACCATCGGCACCTATTTTTTTTGCAATTAAAGGCTTATCATTAATTAAAAATTTAACATTATTTTTTTTAGTTATTTTTTTTATTTTTTTGGATATTTTTATAAGATTTTTGCTGGTTATCTTTTTAAGTCTTAATTGAAAAAACTTAACCTTATTAGTTTTAAATACCATATCAAGCTCTCTATAAAATTTACTTCCTTTTATTTTCGTAGGCGATATTAAATAGATAAATTTTTTCAATTTTAGCTAAGCTGATACCTGATTTTCTAGCTTGATATTCCATTTAGCCGAAGTAGAGAGGCCATTCATTTGGGATCTATGATTAAAAATTCTTTGTGTATTATTAGTATCCTTAATATTCTTGGCCCAATCTTTTAAAGCACTTTGTTGTAGGGCTCTTCCATAGGAAAAAGACATCAAAAAATTTGTATCATTAATCTTATTTATTTCATTTAAATTTTGAGTGGCTTCAATTTCGGTCTGCCCCCCTGATAAAAAAGCAATTCCAGGAACTTCAGTAGGTATATTTTTCTTTAAACATTTGATCGTCATTTTTGCTATTTCTAAAGAATTACTTCTATTTTTTGATTTATCTCCAGGCAATATCATATTGGGCTTTAATATGGTTCCGTTAAGATTTATCTTGTGCAAGGCTAACTCTTTATAGCATTCCTTTAAAACTTTAGAGGTTATCTCGTAGCATTTGTTGATATCGTGATGTCCATCCATTAGCACTTCTGGCTCAATTATAGGAACCATCTTTGCTTCTTGCGCCAACGCGGCATATCTTGCTAAAGCGTGTGCATTGGATTTAATAGATAGTTCGGAAGGAAATCTATCAGAAATATTGTATACAGCTCTCCACTTTGTGAATCTCGCTCCTAATTTATAATATTCTGCCAATCTTTCTCTTAACCCGTCTAGTCCTTCAGTAATTTTTTCTTCGGGTGAGCCAGCTAATTTTTTTGCACCAGTATCAACTTTGATACCCGGAATTGATCCAGAGCTTTCAATTAGTTCAGGAATAGTTTTTCCAGAAGAGGTTTTTTGTTTTATTGTTTCATCATAAAGGATCACACCGCCAATATAATTTTTCATTCCTTCTGAAGAAAACAAAGTTTCTCTAAATTTAAGTCTATTTTCAGCTGTTGATTCAACATTCACACTTGACAATCTTTTTGTCATAGTTCCGGTGCTTTCATCAGCCGCAAGTATGCCTCTGCCTTTTGCTATAATTTGTTTTGCAATTTTTTCTATTTCGTTCATGAATATTTTAATTAATTTCCAAAGCTTTTATACCAGGTAACATTTTTCCTTCAAGAAGTTCTAAAAAAGCTCCACCCGCAGTTGATAAGTAAGTAAATCCATTAGAACATTTAAATTTACTTATTGCTGCCACTGTGTCACCACCACCGGCAATAGAAATGAGAGATTTGGTTTTCGTATTATCAGATATTTTGTTTGCAATTTTTTTACTTCCTGTAGAAAACTCATCAATTTCAAAATAACCAGCTGGGCCATTCCACAAAACTGTTTTTGATTTATCTATTACTTCAAATATATTTTGTAAGGTTTTTTCACCCATATCTAAAATTATATCGTTATCATTGATTTGATCTAAATTTTTTAGAACACCTTTTGAATTATGATTTTTTGATGTTATTACATCTTCAGGCAATACAAGATTGCAGTTATTTTTTTTAGATTCTTGAATTATATTTTCTATCAAGTTTTCTTGATTTTTTTCAAATATAGATTGTCCAATATTATAACCATTATATTCTAAAAAGTTATTTGCCATGGCACCAACAATGACGATGTTTTGCATTTTTCTTACAAGATTAATTAAAATACCTGATTTAGTAGAAATCTTTGAACCCCCTACGATGCAAGTCGTGGGTTTTTTTGCATTGTCCGTTAACATTTTTATAGCACTTATTTCTTCCAATAGCTGTTTGCCAGCAAAAGAATCAATGTGTTTTGTTATTTCACAAACAGAGGCATGGGTTCTATGAGAACATGGAAACGCTTCATTTATATATATATCGCCAATTTTTGAAAGTTCTTTAGCAAAAGACACTGAGTTTAGTTCTTCTTCTTTATGAAAACGTATGTTTTCTAAGAGCATGATTTTTCCATTAGGAATTTTTTTTGAATTTTGAATTGCTAATGAACCAATACTTTCATTTAAAAATATCACATCTTGATCAAGATAATTGGATAGTTTTTTTGCAATTGGTTTTAGAGTTAATGCAGGAACAATTTTCCCTTTTGGTCTTCCGAGATGTGCAATAATTATTATTTTTGCTTTTTTATTTATTAGAAATTTTATAGTTGGCAAAACTTTTTCAATTCGGGAATCCTCTGTTATGGTTCCATCATTTATTGGAACATTAAAATCAACTCTTAATAAAGCTCTCTTTCCCTCAATATCTAGATTTTCATCTAATTTATTTATTTTAACCATTGCGTATTAAATCTTGCCGAAATAATTCGCTAAATCACACATTCTGGATGCAAAACCCCACTCATTGTCGTACCAAGCAAAAACTTTTGCCATTTTGTTTTCTATTACTTTTGTTAACGTGAGGTCTACTATAGCGGAGTGAGGATTGTGATTGAAATCAGAGGAAACAAGAGGTTCACTATTTGTCTCTAAAATATTTTTTAGTTTTGACTTTGAAGCTTTTATAAATGAATTATTTATTTCCTCAGCAGTTAAATTTTTTGATGAAGAAAATACGAATTCTATCAAAGACACGTTGGGAGTTGGAACTCTGATTGAAATTCCTTCAATTTTCCCTTTTAGTTTTGGAATAATGTCACCAAGAGATTTAGTCGCTCCCGTAATTGTTGGTACCATTGAATTGGGAGCACTTCTTGCTCTTCTTAGATCTTTGTGTGAATTATCCAACAATCTTTGATCAGTTGTGTAAGAATGTATTGTCGTCATAAAACCTCTTTCAATTCCAAAATTTTCATTCAATGCCTGCGCGACTAGAGCAAGACAATTTGTGGTACAGGATGCAGCAGAAATTATTTGATCAACGGACTTTAAATTTTTTTCATTAACTCCATAAATGATACTTTTTGCACCTTTACATGGAGCCGAAACAATAACTTTATTTGCACCAGAAATAATGTGTTGTGAGGATTTTTCTTTTGTATTGAATTTGCCTGTACATTCCAAAACAATACCAACTTCATACTTTTTCCAGTCTATTTTTGATATTTCATTTTCTTGGATCATGTTTATTTTTTTTTCATCAATATAGATTGCTTTTTCTGAGTGGTTAATTTTTGATTTTAATTTTCCATGCACGGTATCATTAATTAACAAAAAACTACTTGTTTCAGCGTTGCTTCTATTATTAATAGCCACCACTTCTAAATCTTTTCTATTATGTTCAATGATGGATCTAAGTATCATTCTTCCAATTCTACCAAATCCATTAATTCCAACTTTTAAAGTCATAACTATTTATTTAACATTTTCCTTGATAATTTTACAATATTGTCACTAGTTAAATTAAAATGTTCATAAATTTTTTTATATGGAGCACTTTTTCCAAAAGATTTCATTCCCAAAGAAATTCCATTTGGGCCCACATATTTTTCCCAACCAAAAACACTACCTGCTTCAATTGAAATTTTTATTGATTCTTTATCTATAATTTTTTTTCTGTATTCTTTTGACTGTTTATCGAACAATTCCTGGCACGGCATAGAAACTACTTTTGAATTTATATTTATGTTTTTTAGTTTTTTTTGAGCTTCTATCGCTATTTGGACTTCTGAACCAGATGCTATGAGAGTTACATCAGGAACAGTCTTGGTTTTTATTATTTCATAAGCTCCAAATCTGCTCATATTTTTTTTTGAAAATGTTTCGGTAACAAATGGAAGTTTTTGTCTTGATAATGCTATCACGCTCGAATTAGTACTACTTTTCAAGGCGATTTCCCAACATTCAAGTGTCTCAATTGTGTCCGCAGGTCTAAACACATTTAAGTTTGGAATTGCCCGTAATTGAAACAAATGTTCGATTGGTTGATGAGTGGGCCCATCTTCACCCAGACCAATAGAATCATGGGAAAATATATAAATCGCTTTTAAACCCATAAAAGCTGACAATCTTAAGGAAGGTTTGCAATAGTCTGAAAAAATTAAAAAAGTTCCACCGTAAGGTATTATACCTCCGTGAAGAGCCATGCCGTTCATAATTCCAGCCATGGCATGTTCCCGTACACCATAATGAATATAATTTCCTTTAAAATTCGAAGGTTTAATAATCTTAGAGTGCTTAGTTTTTGTATTGTTCGAACCACTTAAATCAGCGGATCCACCGATCAATTCTGGTAGATTGTTTGTAATAGCTTCTAGAACTGAAGCAGAAGATTTTCTTGAAGCCAAAGTTAGCTTTGAATCAAAAAATTTTCTTTTTTCTTTCTCTATAATTTTATCAAGATTTTTTGGTAATTTTCCATTAATTAGCCTGGCAAACTCATTTTTTATTTTCTTTCCTTTTTTATTGTAAATATTTTTCCATTTTTTTTCTTGTAGATTTCCTATTTTTCCAATTTTTCTCCACTCATTTAGCGTATTTTTTGGAATTTCAAATGGTCTATATTTCCATTTCAATTTTTTTCTAACTAACTGCACTTCTTTATTTCCAAGAGCTGCTCCATGCGAGGACTCCTTGCCTGATTTATTAGGAGAACCATATCCAATTATTGTTTTACATGAAATTAAACTTGGTTTTTTTGATTTTAAGCTGTTTTTAATAGCTCTTGAAATTTGTTTTTCATTATGTCCGTTTACTTCTTGAAAAGACCAGCCATAACTTTCAAATCTTTTTTTGTAATTATCAGATACCGTCAATTTTGTTGAACCATCTATAGATATTTTGTTATTATCAAAAAAAACAACAAGATTTTTTAGTTTTAGATGTCCAGCTAAACTCATAGCTTCGTGGCTTATTCCCTCCATTAGATCTCCATCACTAGCAACCACGTAGGTTTTGTGATTAATTAAATTTGAACCAAATTTTTTTTTCAATATTTCTTCTGCAATGGCCATACCAACTGCATTAGACAGACCTTGTCCCAAAGGACCTGTTGTAGTTTCTATTCCAGAATTTTTTTTATATTCAGGGTGGCCAGCACAAATAGAATTTAATTGTCTAAAATTTTGGATGTCCTTTAATGAAATACTTTTATATCCGGTTAAATAAAGCAAAGAATATAAAAGCATTGATCCATGTCCGGCTGACAGAACAAAACGATCTCTGTTAATCCAACTGGGATTCTTTGGATTAAACCTTAAGTAGTATTTGAATAATACCGTTGCAACATCAGCCATTCCCATGGGCATACCTGGGTGCCCGGAATTAGCCTTTTCTATCGCATCTATAGATATAAATCTTATTGTGTTGGATAATTCTTTTAAGAGATTGTTCACCTTAAAACCTATATAGACTTGATTAATTCAAATCAATAATATGATGAAACTTATAAATGAAAAATTTGGAAGAAAAAGAAAAAAAATTGCAATCTGCACTATCAAAACTCAAGACTTTAAAATTAAATTTTGATGACTTAAGTGCAAATGTTTTAAATATAGAGAATCAAAAAAATCAATTAAAGATTGAAAAAGAAGAATTACAACAAAAATATATAAATTTAACCAATGAACATCAAAATTTAAAACTTAAATTAGAAAAAGTTGATTTAGAAATCATGAAAAAATTTGAAAATCAAAACAAATTTACCCAAAAGGTTGATGAGTTAAATCAAGAAACAGATAGTTTGATAGAAGAAATAGATAAATGGGAAACGTAACTATTAAATTTAACGGAAAAGACTACCTTCTATCATGTGATAATGGTCAGGAAGAAAATTTGAAAAAATTAGCCAGCCATTTAAATAAAAAATTTGATGAATTAAAATCAAATTTAGGAAACATAGGAGAAAATAAACTTTTATTAATATCTTCAATTAAACTTATTGACGAATATTACGATCTAGTAAAAAAAATTGATTCTAAAAAAGAGAAATTCAATAATTTGTCAGAAAAATTTAAAGAACTAAAATCATTGGTAATAAACTATAAAGAGAACAAAGATAATGAAATAGACAAACTAAAAGAGGATTTAAATAAATTTAAATTAATGGTCGATGAAAACAAAGATGGTTATGAAAAGATGCTTGATATGGCTACAGAATCTATCGAAAAATTTATTCAAAGTTCTTCAAAGGATAAAAGACTGCAATAGATGCGGGTTGATAAATCATTTTTAAGATTAAAGTTTATTGAAAAAAGAAAAAAATTATACTCAACAAAAATTTTTTTTTCATTTGACAAAATTTTTTTTTTAATAAAAAAAAATTTTTCAAAGAAAAAGCCTTCAATTGCTGGTTATTATCCATCTAATTTTGAAGTTAATATTTTAGATTTATTATCTCAGGTGAGTAAAAAAAATTTTAAAGTTGGTCTTCCAGTAATTAAAAAAGGTTATAAAATAGATTTTAAGCATTGGATTCCAAGCGAACCTTTGTATGTAAATAAATATGGAATATTAGAACCTCAAAAACAAAATATAACATTCAAGCCTGATATAATTTTAGTACCCCTGGTTGCTTTTGATAGGAACTTGAACCGCATAGGATATGGAAAAGGTTATTATGATAGAGCTTTAAAGCAATTGGCATCCAATAAAAAGATACTAACTATTGGAATGGCTTTTTCTTTTCAGGAAGTTTCTATTATTCCTACATATCAATATGATTATAATTTAGACTGTATTTTAACTGATAGAAATTTAATTTATAAGAAGACTAATGAAAATTTTATTTTTGGGTGATGTAGCTGGCCCCTCAGGATGCAAGGCAGTACAAGGTTATTTACCTCAAATTAAAAAAAAAAATAAAATAGATTTTATAATAGCAAATGGAGAAAATGCATCAGAAGCAGGCGTTGGAATTACTGAAAAAAATGCAGAAGATATGTTTAATGCTGGAGTTAATGTAATTACAAGCGGTAACCACATTTGGGATCAAAAAGAAACAATAGAACATATAACAAAAGAAAAAAGACTTCTAAGGCCTGAAAATTTAATCGAAGGTACACCTGGAAGGGGCTTTGAAATTTATAATGCTCCTTCGGGAGAAAAAATAGCAGTATTGAATTTGATGGGAAATATTTTTATGAAAAAATGTGAAGATGTTTTTAGGACAGCAGAAAAAATATTTAACAAATTTAGACTTAAAAGAGATGCAGATTTTATCGTCGTAGATTTTCACGGAGAAATTACAAGTGAAAAAATGGCAATGGGACACTATCTAGATGGTAAAGCAACGCTAGTTATTGGTACCCACACACACGTACCGACGTCTGATTCTAGAGTTTTAGAAAATGGTACTGCTTATCAAAGTGATGCCGGAATGTGCGGAGATTATAATTCAGTAATTGGAATGAATAAGGAAAATTCCCTTAAAAAATTTTTCAACAATAAAGAAGCCAAAAAACATTTTCCTTCACTAGGTGAGGCAACATTGTCTGGGATAATAGTCGATGGAGATTTAAATACTGGTTTAGCAAAGTCAGCAAAACAGTTCCTTTTTGGTGGCGTATTAAAGGAAGTTAATTAATATGGCCGGGCATTCACATTGGGCTGGTATCAAGCATAAAAAAGGAAGAGCAGATAAACGAAAATCAAAAATTTTTTCTAAGATTTCAAAAGAAATTACGGTAGCAGCTAAGTTAGGAGACAAAGATCCAAATATGAATTTTAGATTAAGATCTGCGATCCAATTAGCTAGATCGGCTAACATGCCCAAAGAAAATGTTGAGAGAGCCATTACTAAGTCGGAGGCCAGCCGAAATATCAACTATGACAGTATAAGATACGAGGGCATGGGACCGGGAAATATATATATTATAGTTGAAACTTTAACTGATAATAAAAATAGGACAGCTTCCAATATTAGAACAATTTTTCAAAAGTATGGAGGAAGACTTGGCACTATGGGGGTAGCTTCGCACAATTTTAAGCAATTGGGAATTATTAGAATTGAAAAAAAAACTATTTCGGATGAAACAATATTAGAATTGGCGGCTGAAGCAGGGGCAGAAGAATGTATTTCTGATGAAAACTTTCATAAAATATTTTGTGCTAAAGAACAATTTTATAAAGTTAAAACGGCAATTGAAAAAAAGGTTGATATTTTTATCCATTCAGGAATTGAATGGTATCCTTTGAACCATTTGAATTTAAAGGAAAATCAATATAAATCTGCTGTTAATTTATTAGAATCCCTAGAAGAAGACGAAGATGTACAGAACGTTTATACAAATTTAAAAGAGAAAAAATTAAATTAACAAATGATAATTTTTGGAATAGATCCTGGTGTAAGCGGGGCGATTTGTGTTCTAAAAGAAGGAAAGATTTTGGAAGTTTACGAAATGCCAACAATGATAGATGGAAAAAAAAATAAGAGACAAGTCAATGGTGCAGAAGTAACTAATATTTTTCTAAAAAATTTAAATAACGAATATAAAGCAAAAGTTGTTGTTGAACACGTAACAGCAATGCCAGGACAGGGAGTAACAAGCATGTTCAATTTTGGCCAATCGTTTGGCGTATTGAAAGGAATATGTGCAGCATTAAAACTACCAATTTATTTTGTGAGACCTGTAAAATGGAAAAAACATTTTAACTTAATCAAAACAAATAAAGATGCTAGCCGCACCAAAGTTATTGAAATTTATCCATATATTTCCTCAAAAATATCAAGAAAAAAAGACTCAAATAAAGCAGATTCAATACTAATTGCTAAATATTTTGAAGAAACCCAGAATACATGAATTCAATTAGAAAAACATTGACAAATTCATGACACATTTTAGTGCAATTTAATTTCAATGGAAGCAGAAATAGCAACACAAGCAGTTGGACTAGCAAGCTCTACAGATTTTTCATTAATAAATCTTTTTTTAAGAGCAGATATTGTCGTAAAAAGTGTAATTATTATTTTAATTTTAGCCTCAATTTATTCTTGGGCGTTGATATTTGATAAATATAAACTTTTTAAAAGAATTCATAAAAGCTCTTCAATTTTTGAAGATAAATTTTGGAGCTCAAAATCTGCAGAAAGTTTTTATAATAGTCTTCCAGACAAAACCAAGGATCCTATAGCAAACATATTTCGGTCTGCCATGGATGAATTAATCAGATCAAAATCTAAAAATAGCACCATCCAGACTGCAAGGGTTACTAGAGTTTTAGAAATTTCGGCAGATAAAGAAATTCAATCTATTGAAAAAAACTTTTCTTTTTTAGCAACGGTAGGATCTACAGCGCCATTTATTGGATTATTCGGAACAGTTTGGGGTATCATGAACTCTTTTCAATCAATAGCAATATCTAGAAACACAAGTTTAGCTATAGTCGCGCCGGGAATTGCAGAAGCACTGTTCGCAACGGCATTGGGTTTGCTTGCGGCAGTACCTGCTGTTGTGGCGTACAATAAATTTAATAATGAGTCTAGAATATACGGAAGAAGAATAGAAAATTTTACAAAAAAATTTTTATCAATCATCTAATTTAAAATATGGTATTCAAATATAATCGCTCACAGTCGGAACCAATGAGCGAAATCAATGTTACACCCTTTGTTGATGTGATGTTGGTTTTGTTAATTATATTTATGGTGACCGCACCATTATTAACTGTCGGAGTCCCTGTAGATTTACCAGAAAGTTCCGCAGATTCCCTGCCCGAAGATCAGGAACCTTTAACTTTGTCAATTAACTCAAAGGGTGAAATTTTTATTCAAGAACATCAAGTTGAATACGACAAAGTAATAGCTAAAATTTTGGCTATTGCAAAAAATAGAACCGATACGAGAATTTATGTCAGGGGGGACAAAACAATAAATTATGGAAGAGTTTTAGAGATTATGGGTATGCTATCTGGCTCAGGTTTTACTAAGGTAGCTTTAATATCCGAGCCTTATAAGCAACGGTAATTTATTTATTTTAATGAATGAACAGAAGTATTTTTTTATCAGTCATTTTTCACATTATAGTTATTAGCTTAACGGCCATAAGTTTTCCTTATATGATAAAAAAACCAATTGATTTACCTCCAATTATATCAATAGAATTAATACAAATTTCTGATATCACCAATATTCCCTACGCCCCCAAAGCAAAAAAAATTTTGGAGAAAATTAAGAAAGAAAAGGAAAGGGTAGTTTCAGAACAGGCTCCTCCAAAGATAGTCAAAAAAGAAAAACCCGATGCAATTCCTCTTCCAAAAGATGCAAAAAAAAAGAAAAAAATAAAAACTAAAAAACAAAACCCCAAAAAAATCGAATCTGAAATAAAGCAAGTATCAGAATTTGAAAAAAAAGAACTTTTTGATCCTGATCAAATTGCAGCATTAATTGATAAATCTAAGGTCGAAACAGCCGAAACTATGCGCAAAAGTGATAAACTCACCCAAAGTCAGGACAAAAATTTTGTAACACTTGGTTTAACGCTAAGTGAAGAAGATGCATTAAAGGCCCAAATATTTGGTTGCTGGAGCATTCCTTTGGGTTTACCGTATAATGAAAATTTATTAGTAAGAATTAAATTAAAATTAAAAACAGATGGTACAGTAATTAAATCAGAAATTTTAGATCATGTAAGAATGAATACACCTGGGCAAGGTTTTTACAAAGTACTAGCCGAAAGTGCCTTAAGGGCAATTAGGTTATGTCAACCATTAAGAGTTCCAACAACAGGTTATGATAGATGGAAGGATTTACAGCTTAATTTTGATGCCAATGAAA